>Ga0247816_10000710_pt1 | contig 18003 bp, 15 predicted proteins | sample UWRJL209509C1_FD_179930 | JGI IMG/M metagenome (GOLD analysis project Ga0247816, IMG submission 179930) | Plant litter microbial communities from Arlington Agricultural Research Station in Wisconsin, United States - UWRJ-L209-509C-1 | ecosystem: Environmental > Terrestrial > Plant litter >...
CTTATATCAATAATAGTTCGGTTAAAACTGTAGTTTATACTTATACCAGTACAGGTTCTACTATTGCAAACACAACTTCAGATGCTTATACGCCTGCAAATGGGTTTACGGGGTATTTTGGAAGAAAAATGTGCGATGAGAACATCTCTAATGGCTTGGCGGCAACTACTGAAAGAGCTTGGCCATTAATTCGCTATGCAGAAATTTTATTGAATTATGCAGAAGCAATAAACGAAGCGGGCCAACCTGAAAAGGCTGTGGAAAAAATAGTAATGTTAAGAAATAGAGCAGGTATTTTGTCGGGTTCAGATAATCGTTACGGTATTAAAGTTGGTGTTACGGTAAATGAACTGCGTACCATTATCCAAAATGAACGCAGAATAGAGTTAGCCTTCGAAGACCATCGTTTTAACGATATCAGAAGGTGGAAAATAGCAGCTACAGTACTTAAAGGTTTCAATAGTATTGATATCATAACTCGTACAGGTACCAATACATTTTTGCATAACATTTCTAGGGCTCCACGTCCTTTAAATTTCAGAAATGCCATGTATCTTTTGCCTATTCCTTTGGCAGAAATCCAAAAAATGCCTTTAATGGAGCAAAACCCAGAATATTAATTATACAATAGGTAACTAGAAGTCCAAGGGCAACGCTAATGCGTTGCCCTTTGTTATTACTAATTTGCTGAAGGGGCTCAATTCTTGTTCAGCCATATACTGATTATTTTAATGCCAATTTTTATTGCAAATCCCACTCAAATTTCTTTATTTGTAGTTTAGCCAAAGATCAAATCAGATGAAAAGTAATCAAGTAACTATTGTAGATATCGCAAATGAATTAAATATGTCAAAATCTACCGTTTCGAGAGCACTTACCGGCCATCCAAACGTTAAGCCAGAGACAAGGGCTAAAGTAACCGAGCTTGCAGAAAAACTCGATTACCAAAGAAACATGCTTTCTATTGGTTTGATCACTAATAAAACGAAAACAATTGGCATTGTACTACCAGATTTTTTCACATCTTTTTTTCCTCAGGTAGTTGTTGGTGCGCAAGAAGAAGCTGCAAGACAAGGCTACAGTGTAATTGTATCGCAATGCAATGAAAGTTATGAAACAGAAGTAGCCAATTCAAAAGTAATGTTGGCCAATAGGGTAGATGGTGTGATGGTATCGTTAACTAAAGAAACATTAAATTACGATCATTGGAAAGCTTTTATTAGAAAAAAAATTCCGGTAGTGTTTTTTAACCGCGTTTGTGAAGAAATGATGGTGCCCAAAGTGGTAGTAGATGATTACGACGCGGCATATAGAGCAGTAGAGCATCTCATTGCTATAGGAAAACGTAGGATTGCACATTTGGCAGGACCAGCTCAATTGGTGGTTAGCCGTAAAAGAATGAATGGTTATCGCGATGCGCTGACAAAAAACAATATCCCAATAGATGAAGAACTGATTATTGAATACGATTTGAACTTAACAAAAGTTAAAATGTATGTCAAACATCTGTTGGGAATGACTAACCCTCCAGATGCGATTTTTGCCGTAAATGATCCTACCGCCATTGAGGCAATTCAAGTTATAAAACAAGCTGGAAAACATATTCCCGATGATATTGCTATTGTAGGTTTCAGTGACAACTATGGCTCGAACTTTATCGAACCCAGCTTAACTACCATCGCTCAACCCGTGAAAGAAATAGGCAAAACTGCTATGGAATTATTGTTGGGGTTGATGGATAAAGATATCTCAGAATGGAAGCCATTGATCAAAACGCTCGATACAAAGCTGATCATTAGAAACTCTACAGTTCATCAGGCTCAAGAGTAGCATTATGCTTTTTATAAATAGGGAACGTTCCCATATTTAGGGAGCGTTCCCATTGCTTTTTCAGAATTCCCAAGCACATATCTCTTGATAATATAAATATCTTCGAGTTTATAATAAGTGCCCTAAAGAGTAATGAAAAAAGATCAAGCTTCGGCAAAAAGAGACTTAACAAAAATTAATTTAACAGCAGATTTAGTTGTTGCAGGTGGTGGCCTTTCGGGCGTATGTGCTGCAATAACGGCTGCAAGGCAAGGCTTAAAGGCGATTTTGGTGCAAGATAGGCCAGTTTTAGGTGGTAACTCATCAAGTGAGGTAAGGCTATGGATTTTAGGTGCTACATCGCACATGGGCAATAATAACCGATGGGCCAGAGAAGGTGGAGTAATTGACGAATTATTAGTAGAAAATACCTACAGAAATCCAGATGGAAATCCAGTGATATTGGATATGATAATATTGGATAAAGTAGTGCAAGAAGAGAATATCCAATTACTTTTAAATACAGCAGTTTTCGAAGTTGATAAAGAGGATGATAAAATTAAATCTATCAGCGCTTTTTGTAGCCAGAACTCAACGTTATATCAATTAGAAGCGCCTTTGTTTTGTGACGCCACAGGTGATGGTATGGTTGGTTTCTTATCTGGAGCAGCTTTTAGAATGGGGGCCGAAAGCAAGGATGAGTTTGATGAAGGAATGGCTCCAACTGCCGAATATGGAGAATTGTTGGGTCATTCACTTTACTTCTATAGCAAAAATACAGGCCGACCTGTGAAGTTTACACCACCAAGTTTTGCATTGAATGATATCACTGAAATTCCACGTTTTAGACAATTCAATGCCAATGAATTTGGTTGCAAACTTTGGTGGGTAGAATATGGGGGCAGATTAGATACCGTTCATGATACCGAAAAAATTAAGTGGGAACTATGGAAAGTGGTTTATGGTATTTGGAACCACATCAAAAATTCTGGAGATTTTCCCGAAGCTGAGAATTTAACTTTAGAATGGGTAGGAACTATTCCTGGAAAGCGTGAAAGCAGACGTTTTGAAGGAGATTACATCTTAAGCCAGAAAGATTTGATCGAGCAACGCCGTCATGAAGATGCAGTAGCTTTTGGAGGCTGGTCTATTGATTTGCACCCCGCAGATGGTGTGTATAGCGAACGCCCAGGTTGTAACCAGTGGCATGGGAAAGGCATTTTTGGAATTCCATATCGTACACTTTATAGCAAAAATGTAAGCAATTTATTCCTTGCAGGTCGTATTATTAGCGTTAGCCATGTAGCTTTTGGCGCAACCCGCGTAATGGCAACTTGTGCTTACATTGGCCAATCAATAGGTATGGCTGCTGCACTTTGTAAAAATGAAGGCTTGTTGCCAAGAGAGGTGTTAACTAAAGGGCACATTCAACAATTACAGCAAAAGCTATCCTTAAATGGTCAGTACATTCCTGGTGTAAATATCAATGATCAGTTAGATTTAATTCCCCAGAGCGAGATTGCTGTATCAAGTACTTTGATGTTTAGGGGATTTGACCGCTGTGACCTTTGGAAAAGCCTAACTATACCTTCTGCTCAGCTTTTACCCATAGTTAGGGGAGAATTGCCAGTTTTTAATGTTGCTGTAAATGCACTTAAAGCCACTACGCTTAAAGTTTCGATAAAAATTAGTAAAAGAGCTGGGGGCTTTACGCCAGATCAGCTGTTGGCTACAAAAGAATTGCAAATTCAGTCAGGAGCACAAACCATTAGCTTAGATTTTAAAGTGTTTTTACCCGAAGCTAGCTATGTATTTATTATTTTCGAAGCAAATGAGGATTTACAATTAGGCTTCACTGAAGATCGGGTTACCGGAATACTGTCTGTTTTCAACTCCGTAAATAAAGCAGTATCTAATCACGGAAAGCAAACACCACCAAAAGAAGCTGGTGTAGATGAATTCGAATTTTGGTGTCCGCAACGTAGACCCCAAGGACAAAATCTAGCAATTTCCTTAGCCGCTCCTCAGCCAGTTTTCGATAAATCAAATCTTGTAAATGGGATTGATAGACCTGTCAGTCAACCAAATGCTTGGGTGGCAGATCCAAAAGATGGCTTACCAACCTTGAATTTTGAATGGGCAGAAACAAAGAAAATTAAACAGATAGATTTATGGTTCGATGCAGATTTTGACCATCCCATGGAATCTGTATTGATGGGACATCCAGAAGCTGTAATGCCATTTTGTGTGAGAAAGTATGTGGTTAAGGACCAGGTTGGCAATGTTGTATTTAGTAAGGACGATAACTTCCAAACGCACCAACGTATTATTTTAAACGAAGCAATTGATACAAAAAAATTGATTATTGAAGTAGAACATCCTTCTGAATCGGTGCCAGCGGCTATATTTGCGGTACGTTGTTATTCTCAAATTAAGCTGTAGTTATGGTACAATTAGATTTTATAGTAATGGGCATCTTTGCCCTTCTGATATTTGCCATAGGCTTAACTTTTACCAGAGTAGGTAGTAAAAACGGGCAGGCATTTTTCGAAGCCGGGGGTGCTACACCGTGGTGGATCAATGGACTTTCCTTATTCATCAGCTATTTTTCTGCTGGAACTTTTGTAGTATGGGGCTCTATTGCCTATAAATTTGGTTTGGTTTCCAATACCATACAGTTAACAATGGCCATTAGCGGATTAATTGTTACACTGTTTATTGCCGCCAAATGGAAAAAAACCGGCGTAGCTACAGCTGCAGAGTATATTGGAAAACGTTTTGGAGGCAAGGAGCAGCAGTTTTATACTTACATGACTTTGCTGTTGAGCTTGTTTACCACCGCTGCGGTACTTTATCCAGTTGGTAAAATGGTGCATGTGGCAACAGACCTTCCTGTAAATACCTGCATTTTAATTATTGGGATGATCATCGTACTTTATACCGCCGCAGGTGGTTTATGGGCAGTTTTAGTAACGGATGTTGTCCAATTCGTTATTCTATCGGCAGCTGTATTGATTGTTATTCCAATATCATTTGAGGAAATTGGTGGGGTACAAAACTTAATTCAAAAGGCCCCAGACCACTTTTTTCAACCTTTCAATGAAGATTATACACTCGGTTTCATGTTAGCCTTTATCGTTTACCAAACCTTTTATATTGGTGGAAATTGGTCTTATGTGCAACGTTATACCAGTGTAGCCGAGCAAAAGGATTCTAAAAAAGTTGCAGGAATTTTCACCATTTTATATTTTATCAGCCCTGTCATTTGGATGTTACCACCAATGATTTACAGGGTGATTAATCCAAATTTGCAAGGTTTACAGACAGAAGATGCCTATATGATGCTCATACAAAAGGTAATGCCCGGCGGATTAATTGGATTGGTATTGGCAGGAATGGTTTCTGCCACTTCGAGTAAAGCGAATACAACCATCAATATGGCGGCTACCGTTTTTGCTCAGGATATCTATAAAAACTTACTTAATCCTTCAGCATCTGAGAAAAATGTAATCTGGATAGCAAGGTTCTTTACCCTACTTTTTGGAGTACTTACTATTATAGTTGCCATGTGGATTCCCAGTGCCGGAGGGATTGTGGAAGTGGTATTAAGTACAGCTTCCATAGCTGGTGGTGCACTTTTTGCACCCATCATTTGGACCTTATTTTCTAAAAGACAAACAGGTTTTTCTGTGGTTACAGCTACAGTTGTTTCGCTTATAGTCAATCTGTTTTTAAAAGTTGTTGCCCCAGATCTAATCGATTTAAAACTGACAAGAACAATGGAAACGGTTTTAGGTATGGGCATCCCAATGTTGGTTTTGCTGATTTTTGAAGTTGTATATCAATCAAAAGGATTTGTGTCTAGCAGAGCTATCGAAATGAAAAATGCACAAGCATTGACTAAAGAAATTGAAGCTTTTAATGAAGAAGAACATCAGGTAGCAGAAAAGCAGAATATTTTTGGTATTCGTGTTATCGCTATTTCTATGGCGGTAGTTGGTGTAGGTATTGTCTACTTGGGTTTAGTAGCTCCAAGTTTTTCATTTATTATTACTGTGGTAGGGGCATTGATTTTAATTGCAGCGCTTTTAATTGGAGCTGTTACTGTAAAAAAGGAAAAAACATGAAAAAAAATATATTGGCGTTAGGTATTGCCTGTTTCGGATTTTGTAACCTAGCGAGTGCACAAGTAGAAATGCCCGCTTTTTTTTCTGATCATTTAGTGATTCAACAACAAAGCAATGCTAAGATATGGGGTACGGCAATTGGTAAAAAAGAAATAAAAGTTAAAACTTCATGGGACAATAAAACTTATGCTACCAAGCCAGATGATAAAGGGAATTGGACAGTAGTAGTTAAAACAGCTAGCGCTGGTGGACCATTTAATATTACGGTAAGCCAACAAAATAAAATTGTGCTAAAAGATGTACTGCTTGGAGAAGTTTGGCTTTGCTCTGGTCAATCTAACATGGATATGCCAGTTAAAGGCTACAACAATTTACCCATTGCCAATTCGATGGATATCTTAATGGAATCACCAGATCCAATGCTACGTTTGTTTAAAGTAGAAAGGAAATATGCTCCTACGCGAGAAAGAGATGTGAAAGGAAGTTGGCAGCTTTCTGATGCTGCTTCTTCGGCATCATTTAGTGCTGTAGGTTATCAGTTTGCCAGCTTTTTGCGTAAACAATTAGGAGTACCAGTTGGTATAATTCAGTCTACTTGGGGTGGTTCGCCTATTGAAGCTTGGATGGATAGAAAATTAGTTGGCGATGTGCTGAAAGATCGTTTAATTAGCAATACGGCAACTTCTAAAGCAGTTCATCAGACCCCCGGTAATCTGTTTAACGGAATGATATCTCCCTTAATTGGATATCATATTGCTGGCGTTATTTGGTATCAAGGCGAGCAAAATCGTCATAATTATAGCGATTATTTAGCGTTGCAACACGCCATGGTTAGTTCCTGGAGAGCACAATGGCAAATTGGCGAATGGCCATTTTATTTAGTTCAATTGGCACCTATGAAATACGCAGCGCGAGAGGCTTTTAAAGTTCCTTTGTTAATGGAGGCACAATTAAAGCTGAAAGATACGTTAGCCAATTCGGGTGTGGCCATTATTATTGATGCAGGCGAAGAGAAAAATATTCACCCAGCAAATAAAACAATACCAAGTAAAAGGTTAGCTTATTTAGCACTAGCCAACACTTACCATAAAAAAGGTTTTCCAGTAGCTAGTCCTTCTTATAAAAACATGGAGATTAAAAATGATACAGTTCTAGTTCACTTCAATCACATTCCCCTCGGATTGACTACCTACGGAAAACAGATTACACAATTTGAAGTAGCAGCGGCAGATCAAAAGTTTTATCCAGCAATTGCTGCATTAGTAAACGATGTGGTCAAAGTTTACAGCGACAAGGTGAAACAACCAGTGGCCATAAGATATGCATTTAAGGACTGGGCCGTTGGTGAGTTATATAGTGTAGAGGGTTTGCCCGTATCTTCTTTTAGAACTGATAATTGGATGCCTAAATAGTTTTGGATTCACGTTCTTGTTGGGCACAATTCTGACTATTAATGGAGCTGATTAGGCGAAATTCCGTATTTCTTTTTAAAAATAAAAGAGAAATGGGAGAGGTCTTCGAAACCGACTTCTAGGTAGACCTCGGTTGGTTTTTTCTTTTTCTCATCGAGGTAGTAATACGCCAGTTCCAGTCTTTTATCGGTAAGCCATTTTTGTGGCGTTGTATGGAAGAGTTTTCTAAAATCCCTGTTAAAGGTGGACAGGCTCCTGCCGGTCAGGTAACCTAGTTTCTCCATGGGCATGTTGAACATGAAGTTGCGCTGCATAAAATCAATGAGGTCAATCTTGCCCGGAACATCAAAATTGGCAAGGACACTGTCCACACTTGGATCGATAAGACGCAGGATGTTTATCGCCTCTTCAATTTTAAGGCCGGCCAGGCTTTCGGGGAATTCACTTTCTATATCAAAATAGGGGATCAACGAAGCCAGGCAACTTTCCAATAGCGGGTGGTTGCTGAAGCGGTATATTTTATGCTGGGGCAGTGTTTTCTTTTGATGCTCGGTTTTTTCATAGAACTTCTTCAGCCTTTCGGTAGATAAGTGCATCACCACGGTCTTATGTGGCAATCCGTGTTTCGGATAGTTAATGATGGTGGCCAGCTCGTTCCTTGGAATAAGGAAAATATCCCCTGTCTTAAAACTAAAAGTAGATTCTGCCTGTATAATTTTTGTTTCTCCGGAAATGAACCATATCAGCATGTGGTCATCAAACATCAGGTCGGATTTGAACAGCTTGTCTTCGTAGCTGGAGAGTTTGATGTCTTTTGTCAGGTATTTAGATATATGTTCCATTGCTATAAAGTTATCGGTTTTCGACTAGATTCCATTAGATGCACTGGCCTCCGTCAATCAGGTACTCCGAACCTGTAATAAAAGAAGCCTCATCGCTGGATAGAAACGCAATCAGTGTGGCCACTTCTTCCGCTTTGCCAAATCTAGCTAAGGGAATGGAGCTGATCATCTGCTCTTCAAGAGAATGAGTTAATCCGATCTTATCCATTATTTCGGTTGCTACGGGGCCCGGACTAACGGCATTGACCCTGATCTTGCGGTTAGAAAGTTCCAATGCTGCTATTTTCATTACTGCATTCAGCGCCGCCTTACTCGCCGCATAAACAGAGGCCTGAGTAGGAGAGATATGCGCGGAGGTAGAAGATAGCAGGATTACCGATGCATTTTCGTTCAAGATGGGGATAAACTTACTAAGGGTAAAATAGGCACCCTTAAAATTGACGTTCATTACCTCATCAAAAACAGCCTCTGGCATTTGCTCGATGAGCGAAAATTTGGTTACACCTGCATTCACCAGCAGGATGTCGATCTTGCCGAAGCGCCGTGCAACTGTTGCTGCCAGCGCTTCGATATCGGCTAAACTCGACTGATCTGCAACTAGCCCGGTTACGTCCAGTTCAGCAGCAGCATTTTCCACCGCCTCTTTTCTTCTGCCGGTGATGATTACCTGTGCACCGTTTTCTTTCAATTTTTTGGCAGCTGCATAGCCGATGCCACTGTTTCCCCCCGTAATCAGGGCGGTTTTTCCGTTTAAGTTTTTCATAGCTTAGTTCACGTTGAATTTAATTCCTGTAATTTCCTCTGTCAACTCCCATAGTTTTTTGGCATTGATTTCGTCAAGTGAATATTCCATTACGCCGTTTTGGTGCAGTTTAGCGTTGGGTTTAGGATCTTCTGATAGCAGCTCGGCGATATCGGCATTTTCGCAGTAAACACCACCGATGTTGTTGAGCAAGGGACTGGTTGCGGCCCATACCGAGGTTGCCGCACCTTGTGGGATGGTTTTCAAACTTGCCAGTATTTCCGGACGCATATTTCCGTTTTCATCAAAAAAGCCCATCTGTTTGAACAGTTCCATATCGGCATCTCTTGCCAGTTCGGTTCCCGCAATCGATCCGGGATGGAGGGAATATGCCCTTACCTGGTGTGCTCTTGCACGGTTATCGAGTTCCAGTGCAAAAAGGTTGCTGGCTGTTTTTGATTGTCCATAGCCAAGAAGGGTCTGGTATTCCCTGTGCTCGAAGTTTGGATCGTCGAAATTGAAAGGAGCCATGTGGTGTCCCAATGATGAGACGTTGACAACGCGTGCGCCTTTGGCGTTTTTCAGTGCTGGCCATAATCTTGCCACCAATTGGAACTGTCCAAAGTAATTGGTGGACAGTTGTGATTCAAAACCGCGGCTGTCCCTTTGCAAAGGCACCCACATAATCCCTGCATTGTTGATGAGTAAGTGCAAAGGTCTGGCAGATGCCAGGAATTTTTCAGCAAAGGCATCGATGGTTTCGGCCATAGAAAGATCCATTATTTCGATTTCCACGTTTGGAATGCCTTTGAGGTTTTTCCTTGCTTTTTCAATATCCCGTGCCGGTACAATTACGGTTGCACCCGCTGCGGCCAGTACTTTTGTGGTTTCTAGGCCGATGCCTGCATTACCACCGGTTACAATGGCGATCTTTCCTGTAAGGTCTATTCCTTTAATAACTTCTGTTGCTGTTGAGGTAGCGCTAAAACCTGAATCCAGTGGTTGTTGTAATGCGCCCTGATAGTTGTTCTTTTCCATTTTGTTTTTGATTAAATGTTATAGGGCAAATGTAGGCGGTTTGGCAAAGGCAGATTTTGTTTAGCGTGTCAATTTACTTTGTTTAGAAAGTCATGCCTTTTGTTATCGGTGTCAGATTTAGCATAATTTATTGCTATAAATCGGCTTGCTTTTTTTCTTCCAAAATTTTTGAAAAACCCCCAATTTCAATCAATTCGTCAACAAAATGGTTCGAATTACGCACCGCCACTGACCCCTACTGTGCAAAGCCTTTAATTTTTTTAGTTTGCTTTACTAATGCCATCTTAGCGAATAAGTTATAGTTTATATGATGTGTTTTTTTTGGTTCGATGCTGTTAAATTTGACAGGATTGCAAGTTTTGCAAGCATCATATAGTTTAAACGCCAGTTCTGAAAAGAAATAACGAGGTCAATATATTTTCCTGCTTCTTCTTCTCAAGGAATTGTGATTGTAGTTTTGAAATCCTCATTACTTTTTTAGTAGTAAGGGATTTTGTTAATCATTTAATATTCCAAATACTTTTTGTGGGGAATATTACATTAGCGCTTTAAGCACAAGGATTATATTGGTCCAACTGTTTATAATAACCTTTTCACAAAGCCTAAAACAAAGATTGGTGTTTTTTTATGTTGCTTTGCAACCTTTCTGTGTTAAAATACATCATAATAAAGACACAGATCAGTAACAATAGCAACCATTAGACTTTAGTATTAATTAGATTGATTGAACGTTATGATTAAGTATATTTTCTTCCTGTTTTTCATGTCTCCCTTGGTCATGTACGGCCAGAAGGATAAAAATTTACCAAGCCCTGAGGTAATCAAACTGAAAAAGGAGATTTTTAAGATAATTAAAAAGAATTCAATATTTACCGGTTCCCTTGATTGGGATGAAGTTGACCGGGAATCTGATGCGCTGAAATTAAATGGCAATGACAGTACGGATACTAAAGTTTTGTTCGACTTTTTTATGCGAAAGCTAAGGAAGGCCGGAGATAAGCATTCTTTTTTTATAGCTAAGGGGGCTATCTCCAAAATTAGAGAGACCCCTATAGCCATGGCGCCAACAGGAGATTATTTAGGTGAGGGGGGTTGGGTGGATAAAAGTTCCTTCGTGTTGGACCTTTGATGCTGCAAAAGACAAAGCCTTAGCCAATGCGATCCGGACCGAAATTAAAAGAATTGATTCTGGACAAAAGGTTTTGGGGTGGATTGTGGATCTACGCCATAATACCGGAGGAAATATGTGGCCAATGCTTGCCGGACTAAATGCGCTGATTGAGGACGGAACGGTCGGTTACTTCGTGGATCCTAACTCCAATAAAAAACAACCCTGGATCAGCCAAAATGGAAGATCAAATTCAGCGGCTGGCAGTAGTTATAAAATCGGGGATAGGAAAGTTAAAATTGCGGTTCTTATCGACTCAATGACAGGAAGTAGTGGGGAAATGACGGCAATCTACTTTCTTGGATTGCCTAATGTGAGAACCTTCGGACAAGCCTCCGCGGGTTATACCACGGCAAATCGAACCTATGTTTTATCCAATGGGTCGCAACTGCTGCTGGCAGTCCAGTTCGTAGCGGACCGGACCGGTAAACCCTATAAGGATAACATCGTGCAAGATGTCCCTGTGAACGACCTGAGCAATACGAAAAATGATGGAGTGATCAGGGCAGCGAAAAAGTGGTTGCTAGAGTAGAATGAGTTTCAGCACAAAGGTGTTCTTATGTGTCCAACTTTGAGGATGTGATTGGTCATTGATCTACTTCATCTTGATAGTAGCTTCAAATAGGTGAAAATCTGGCCGCTGTGCTCAGCCTCATGATAATTAGCTGCTTGTAATGCCTGGATATGATTTTTTACCTGAAATCCGATGGGCAGCTCAAAGGGCTCATAGTTGAGGAATATTCCAGCTTGTAGATCTGCCTTAAGATGGTTGACGGTTTCCATCAATAACTGTTTCACCTGATTGATATCTGAAGCAGCTTTCCAGGAAGCTGGAGAGGATCCAATCTTGAAGGCCTCCATGAATTCGTGAGTGATATACATGGGAAGTCCGCTGCGCATATACATATGCCGCTGTTGAGAGGTGATGCAATGACCGACTTGTCAAAGGATATTGTTGTTAAAACCTGCTGGAATTTCAAATAATATTTCCTGGGCAGTGGTTTCCATTACCTGCAGTAGTCTAGTCCTGCTAGCCCTTAAAATTTCACATTAGAAACGTTCATTGATCATTTGAATGGGTATAAGTCGCTAGTAACCGGCCAGGTTCCTGTGGTCTTCAAAGTAAGCTTTTTGCCGGTAAAGTTCAAAATGGAAAGCTCATTTTTATTTTGAGATCGTGCTCCGGCAATATCTGCTCTAATCGATAGGGACTGCTTTGCTGCTTGTCAACTTTGCTTAGGTTTGCTGCCGATCTTTCCCCTTATGAATACAGGGGAAGATGTGCAGGGACTGCGCAAGATCATTGACTTTACTAGGTTGCTGAGTATTTTTATTCTGGCGATCCATTTTTATATTGCCTGTTACAAGGCTTTTGCAGCTTGGGAATGGACGGCAGGGATAACTGACAGGATCGTTGGGAATATTGCTAGGACCGGTTTGTTTGAAGGACTGTTTAGGGCGAAGCTGGCGGCGTTGTTGTTGCTTATTGTGTCTTTGGTCGGGGTGAAAGGGAAGAAGGATGAGAAGATTCTGCTGAAGCCAATTTTAGTTTATCTTTTGTTTGGGGCTGGTCTGTACTTTGCAAGCACGCTTTGCTTTTTTCTGCCCAGCCTTTTGCACAGCTCCAAAACTATTATTGCCATTGCTTATATCGGATTAACGTCTGTTGGATATTTATTGATCCTGACAGGCGGCGGGCAATTGTCTAGGCTTCTAAAGGACAAATTCGGTACCGATATCTTCAACGAAGAAAACCAGACTTTTCCGCAGGAAGAGCGGATCTTGGAGAACGAGTTTTCGATCAACCTACCTGAAAAATATAGGCTAGGCAAATTGCTGCGCAATATTTGGATCAATATCATCAATCCCTTTCGAGGGTTACTCGTTGCTGGGACGCCTGGTGCAGGTAAATCCTATTTTGTAATTAGGCATATTATTGACCAGCATATCCGCAAGGGCTTTTCGATGTTCATCTACGATTTCAAGTTCGATGACCTTTCCAAGATTGCCTATAACAAGCTGTTGAAATATGCGGGCAATTATAAAATTCGTCCGAAGTTCTTTGTGATCAATTTTGATGACCTGAACAGGACCCATCGTTGCAATCCACTCGACCCGCAGGCGATGGAGGACATCACCGATGCGACCGAGGCTTCGCGAACGATAATGATGGGGCTGAACCGCGACTGGATCAAAAAGCAGGGAGATTTTTTCGTGGAATCTCCAATTAACTTCTTAACTGCCTGTATCTGGTACCTGCGCAGGTATGAAGATGGAAGGTTTTGCACCCTGCCGCATGTGATCGAGCTGATGCAGAGTGATTATGATTCGCTGTTTGCGGTGCTGAAAACTTGCGACGAAATCAAGGTCCTCATTAATCCTTTTGTTTCGGCGTACAGGAACAATGCCATGGCGCAGCTGGAGGGACAGATCGCCTCGGCCAAGATTAGCCTAGCAAGGCTGTCATCGCCACAGCTTTATTATGTGTTGAGTGGTAATGACTTTACGCTGGACGTCAATAACCCGGAGGATCCTAAGATTGTCTGCGTTGGAAATAATCCCCAGAAACTGCAGGTGTATGGAGCAGTGCTTTCGCTATACATTTCAAGGATGATCAAGCTGGTGAACCAGAAGGAGAAACTGAAATCTTCATTGGTGTTCGATGAGTTTCCAACGATCTATTTCAATAACATGGATAGCTTGATTGCAACAGCTAGGAGCAACAAGGTTTCTACCTGTCTTGCGGTGCAGGATTTCTCGCAGCTGAAAAAGGATTATGGTTCGGAGCAGGCAGACGTGATCACCGGAATAGTCGGGAATATTATCTCTGGTCAGGTGACGGGCTCTACGGCTAAGACCTTGAGTGAGAATTTTGGAAAGATCAGCCAGCAAAAGGATTCGATGAGCATCAATAGTTCTGATACTTCCATTACCAAGGCCACGCAGATGGATTATGCGATTCCTGCAAGCAAGATCGCGACACTTTCTTCCGGGGAGTTTGTGGGAGTAGTCGCGGATAATCCAGAACAGAAAATCAAATTAAAAATGTTCCACTCGGAGATTCAGAATGCCCATGAGACGATTGCGCTGGAGGAAAAGGGCTACAAGGAAATTCCGATGGTGAAGAAGGTGACGGCAGAAATGTAGAGGAAAACTATAAGCAGATCAAACGCGAGATCTTTGAGCTGCTGAAGACTGAATGTGCAAAGCAGGAGGTGAAATCTGAAGTTAAAGAGACAAAGAAACGGACGAAATCTAGACCTAGCAAAGCCAATGGCGAGGAGCAGAACGTTTCCTATTAGTTGTATGCAACACATGAAGACCTTTAGAGAGGGTTATGGCTATGACCTTTCCGCTATTCTGGAAGGTTCGACTTTAGGGAATTGGCGACTTTGGACAAACGTGCCGATCTGGAGGCGGCATTGAAAAATGGGGACAGAGCGGTAGTAATGGTGGATATGGCTGGAAAATAAGAGGCGATCCTGGTCGAGGCCACTCCAGAATTCAAGCAGTTGAACATGTATTCGCTAGAGGGCAGGTCGATCAAGCGTGAAACGCATTTAAAGGAAGAAAAGATTCCTGAAATTGGTGTTGATAAGGGCAAGGACGTGAAAAAAGCCAAGGAGCAGGAAAATGGTTTGGCTGTTTAAGTGTTTTTAGTACTTTAGCTGACTTAAATCAATTTTATCAATTTAACCAGATTCTAAATGGAAAATTTTCAGAAAGTAAAAGAACTTGTGGCTGCTGTTGAGGCAGATGCGGTAAAATTCTACGAAAATGGTAATGCTGCTGCAGGTACCAGGGTTCGCAAAGGTATGCAGGATCTAAAGAACTTAGCGCAGACGATCCGCGCTGAGGTGACAGAAAAAAAGAACGCAAAATAATTTTTTATTTTAACTGTTTGGGAAACAGGGATGCCCGGCCATTTGGTCGGGCATTTTTTTGAGGTAATTGCAAAGTGCTATTAGCCATTCCTTGCTTCTATTGATGTAATTAGCTGATCTGAGTAAGATATTGGGCAACAGTAAGTCCCAGCCGGAAGGCTGGGACTTTTTTGTTTTTAGTCTGATATGAATTGGATGATATGGGGGACTGAGGCACGGTAGTTTTAGATCAGACCTGTGACATCAAGGGGTTCTGAGAGGCGTTGTCGCTTTTAGGTGGTCGCCCAGCTTTCAAAAAGCTGCATCTATCCAGCCATGCCTTCGATCTTATATTCAAGACTGTTCGCGAGGTGGCGTATGTTTTTAACCATTTAAAGTTCTAGATGCAACCTTCTTTAGCAACTGTTGCTTGTAGGCTTCGCCTATTGGAATCTTTTTCCCGTCTATAAGAAATACGTTGTTGGCATCAATAGTTTTGATGAATTTGATATTAATGATAAAACTCCTATGGATCCTGAAAAATTCTGATTCTGGTATTAACTTTTCGATCTCCTTTATATTGCTACGTGTTCGCAATGTCTCCTCTGTGGTGTGGATATAAATTGTATGGTCGGAGGTTTCCATAAAAATGATGTCGGTAAGTTTTACTTGTCGCACTTTTCCCTTTATTCCGGTATTGAGGAAAATACTGTCCGCAAAAACACGCTCCGTCCTATCCAAGATACGTTGTCGGGCCTTTTGGATTACCTTGACAAATTTGTCGAATGAGAATGGTTTAAGAAGAAAGTCACCTACATCTTTCTCAAAACCAACAACTGCATGTTTTGCATGTGCAGTGGTAAGGATGATATAGACTGATTTTGGAAGTATATTAACAAGGGTCATGCCAGACAGTTCAGGCATTTCCACATCCAAGAAAACGATATTTAGGTCTGGAATCGAATTTATTTCATCCAATGCCTTAATAGGGTTTTGGGCCTCGCCGACCAACTGAATGTTCGAGACTTTTGCGATATAATCTTTAAGAACTTCTCTTGAGGATTCCTCGTCATCAACTATAAAACATTTGAGCATGGTCGTACTTTGGAATGCTAATATAATAAATTTTGTTTGCCCCAAGAATTCAGCAGTGGTATAAGAATGATAGTCCACTTCTTGTCGTCCCTTTGATGGGACTGATGCACTTTAAAGTTAACATACGCGCCAACAAAAAGCCTATTTGCGTATTGCATTGGCCTCTCTACGTCAGTTCGCTTTTTAAGAAGTGGAAAGTTGTAAATTAGTTTTATAAAACTATAAGATATGAAAAGATTAAGACCAAAAATTATCAAAACAGCAAAGATCCTTGCATTCTTTACGCTGTTCACAGGAGTGTTCTTTTACAACCTTTCAAGCAACAAGGTAGGTGGCGTTGGTCATTTTACCTTAGAGGAGTTACAGGCGAATGCTCAGACTGGAGGTGTGGAGGACTGTATGAATACTTGCCACGATCAAGGATCGGCAAATCTTGAACGGGCGTGGGACAGGGCGCGCGATAACATGTGGGATTGTGTCGATGATGCTTTTTATGGAGCTTTAATTGATCCATTTATACCCGATACTGGTGTTCCAATAGTTGATATTTGGACGGCCATCGAAGATATAATAGATAACTTTCAAGATCTTAATCAAGCTTATGGCTGTCTAGATTTTATGCAGAGCTTGATGGAGAACGATATAGATCAAATAACCGATATATTCGATGAGTGCACTGACGAGTGCTAAATAACTTATGATTATGAAAAGAATACTAATTTTAATTGCAGTCACTTTTTGTTTTGTGGCTAGCTCGTGCAGAAAAAATGAGGAGACCAACAATGAATCGCTGAAAACTAAAACTTACAGTTCGCTGTCTGAAAAGGAACAGCTGACACTGAATAGTGGTTTGGTAAAGCGTCTCAAAGAGGATCCAGATTTCAAAAATTATGATAGAAGTTTTGAAGGGGTTATGGTTGCATATGGAACAAGAGATAGATCTAAGGTGAAAAAACTTCCTCCTAACAAGCCTAAACAAGCAAACCAACGATTGGCTTACTATAAGGAATCTGGGTTTCAAAATCCAGTTGAACTTATGAGAAATGAAGTAAACCTCATAACTAGCGTGGCTAGGGTCTTTAAAAAGTTTCCTGAACTGAAGGAAATGGATCGCAATAACCGAAAACTGGTGATCAAAGAGGCTCAAAATGGCCTAAGAAAGTCTGCGAAATTGAAAGTAAAAAATCACATGTGGAACACAGTGGTTGTACCAAAATTTAAAAAGTAAGACAATGATTCATAAAAAATGCTTTTAAAAAAAGCATTTTTTATGTCATTAATATAATCAATAGCCAATGAGACAGAAAAAGACCCCTATCAGGAAAGTAAAAAAGTATTTGGTAACCTTGCTTGCTTTATTTTTTGCTTTTCCAATAGTATGGGTATTCACTTATAGATATGTTAATCCAACGCTAAATTCAAATGACGAGCCTACTAAATCTAAACAGAAATGGGTGAGTTATCAGCAAATTTCAATCTATTTGAAACAATCTGTCGTTGTTGCCGAGGATATTACATTTCTGTTTCATCGAGGTTTTGACTATAAGGCAATAAAACATGCCTACCGTATCAATAAAGAGAAAGGTAAGGTTATCTATGGGGCAAGCACAATATCACAGCAAACGGCAAAGAACGTTTTTTTATGGAAAGAGCGATCTTGGTTAAGAAAAGTATTAGAGGTATATTTTACCTTTTTAGTCGAAGTGTTCTGGAGTAAGCAAAGGATACTGGAGGTTTATCTTAATACCATAGAATTGGGTGAAAATATTTATGGGATAGATGCCGCAGTCCATTTTTATTTTCACAAGGATTCCTCTGAGATTTCCCTGAATGAAGCGGCCTTCTTGGCTGCCATTATACCAAATCCAAGGATCTTATCAATTAGTTTTCCAAACCAGTATGTGATT
>Ga0247816_10000711_pt1 | contig 17970 bp, 14 predicted proteins | sample UWRJL209509C1_FD_179930 | JGI IMG/M metagenome (GOLD analysis project Ga0247816, IMG submission 179930) | Plant litter microbial communities from Arlington Agricultural Research Station in Wisconsin, United States - UWRJ-L209-509C-1 | ecosystem: Environmental > Terrestrial > Plant litter >...
ACCTAAAAACAAAAAGTTTTATACCAACAGCCGAGAAAGCGATATTGCCTTATTGACCACACTTGCCCAACAGGGCCTTGAATGGCGGTACGGTAATGAGAATGCCGAAGCAAAAGCCCGTGTGATCAAAGAATTAAAAGTAATTGATGAGTTGCAGTTTAGCGGTTATTTTTTAATCACCTGGGATATCATCCGATACAGCAACTCTCAGGGATTTCTGCACATAGGCAGAGGAAGCGGAGCCAATTCTATTATTGCCTATTGCCTTGGCATTACCGATATATGCCCCCTGGAACTGGATTTGTATTTTGAACGGTTTTTGAACCTAAACCGTAAAAGTCCGCCTGACTTTGACATCGATTGGAGCTGGAAAGAGAGGGATACGATTCTGGAATATATTTTTTCCCGATATGGGGCGGATCATGTGGCTTTTTGTGGGACTAATATAGAGTTTAAATATAAATCTATATTTCGTGAAGTTGGTAAAGTTTTCGGGCTTCCAAAAGAAGAACTGGATGTGTTGGCTAAAAATCCTATGGAGCTTCATCCAACCAACAAGGTAGTCAAGCAGGTTCAGTATTTTGGTAGCATGTTGCTAAAATTTCCTAACCAAAGAAGCATGCACTCCTGCGGTATTCTGATTTCAGAAGAACCTATCACCAATTACACCCCTTTAGATATACTGGAAAAAGGTTTTCCAATTGTGCTTTTCGACATGCATGTTGCCGAGGATATCGGTCTGGAAAAATTCGATATCCTAAGTCAGCGTGGTATCGGACATATTGATGACAGTGTGAAACTGATTGAAAAAAACCGCGGTATTAGGCTGAATATCAGGGATACTTCCATTTCTAAAAATGAAGCCAGTTGTAATGCGTTTTTGGGTATGGGCAGAACTATAGGATGCTTTTACATTGAGAGTCCTGCCATGCGTGGGTTGTTGCGCCGGCTTAAATGTGATAATTATAAAACTCTGGTGGCGGCCTCCTCCATCATACGCCCCGGAGTCGCACAATCTGGCATGATGAAAGAATACATCTTTCGTCACAACTATCCAGATCAGTTTGAATACTTTCATCCTGTATTTAAAGAGCAGCTTGGAGAAACGTATGGCATTATGGTGTATCAGGAAGATGTTATTAAAATTGCTTTACACTATGGAGGGTTGCCTGCGGCAGATGGAGATATCCTTCGCCGTGCCATGTCCGGTAAAGGACGTTCAAAATCTGCACTACAGAAAGTTAAGGAAAATTTCTTTGCAAGCTGTGCAGAAAAAGGACATCCTTTAAAGTTGAGCGAAGAAATATATCGACAGATTGAATCCTTTGCAGGTTACTCTTTTTGCAAAGCGCATTCTGCATCTTATGCCGTGGAGAGTTATCAAAGCCTGTATCTCAAAGTCCACTACCCTGTGGAATTCATGGTGGCGGTCATTAACAATCAGGGTGGATTTTACCGAACAGAAGTTTATGTTCATGAAGCTAAAATGTCTGGTGCTGATGTTCACAACCCTTGTATTAACATGAGTGAATACCAAACTACACTTTATGGCACTGATGTTTATTTAGGTTTTATGCATCTGGAAGGTCTGCAATCGAACATAGCTAATATGATACAAAAAGAACGTGAGTCTAATGGTAATTATAAATCCATGGAAGATTTTATAAATCGGGTTCCCATAGGTATAGAAGGTTTACAGATTTTGATTTTTATTGGCGCATTCCGCTTTACAGGTAAAACCAAAAATCAATTACTGGTTATCGCCAGATTGATTCTCGTTAATTTTAAACCGGAGAATAGAAATTTAATGCTCATTCAAGAACCTGTAAAAGAATATGCATTACCAGTACTGGAACGTTCTGATTTTGAAGATGCCTTTGATGAAATTGAATTATTGAATTTTCCTGTGTCGTGCACTCCATTTGACCTTTTAAAGACAAAATTCCGTGGTGATGTTTTTGCAAAAGATCTTACCAAACACCATAAAAAAACAGTTCGCATGCTGGCTTATCTTGTTTCCCGAAAACATGTTCCTACCAAGATGGGTGCCATGTACTTCGGAACCTGGATCGATGCCGAGGGTGCGTTTTTTGATACGGCACATTTTACGGATTGCCTGGCTAAATATCCTTTTCAGGGTGGTGGCTGTTATCTATTATTGGGCAATGTGGAAGTGGATTATCATTTCCCAACCGTCACAATAATCAAAATGGCCAAGATGCCTTTTATCGCTGATCCGCGTTACTCTATCAATACGGATAAGAAATTCAATGTATACGATCATCTTAAAGAAGATGTAAGTATGACAGATCGCCAACCCTATCCTCAGGAGCATGAGATTAATTTGCCAAGGCTAAAAATGATTTCATCATAATTAAAAAAACTTTTGATATGATACTTTTATTAACATCTAAATGTTGCGTCAGAAAAGGACCTAATAAAAAAACCTGAATAACATGTGTCATTCAGGTTTTAAATCTATTACAAATTATTAATTGTTAATTGTCCGTTATTATTTGTAAAATTTATTTGCAAAGGCAAATAAGATAAATCTTTAGCTCCATGTATTATTACAGAGTTTTCCTTTTGTAATATTTTTTTAAACATTACTAGAAAAAATTCCATCCCATTTGGACCCTCCTCTAAAATTTTTTTCAAAACAATTTGATTGTTTTTTTCTAAAGTAAAATTAGCTTGCATTTTGTCTACTAATTCTCACCAAATATTATAACATTAGTTTCAATCATTCTGTAGTCTGCATTTAATTCCATTTGAAGTCCTGTATGATAAGCATATTCACTTGCGTTTAAAAGACTTTCATTTTTAAGTTCTTTTGCAGCAAATTGAAGCATTTCATAAGCAGTTTTCCAAATAAATTTCTTCTTTCCATCATAATCTAAACTTAGGAAAAAATCATAATCAATTACTTTTTTATATGTTAACTGCCCTCCATAATAATTTAAAAAATAGTCTTTTCCATAAGCTTTAATAAGTTTTACCGGATTTTTGTAAAAAAATAAATTAAGATACTTTATTTTTTTGCCTATATACTTTTCACTTAACAGACGATTTAATAAAATTGACAAAACTGTAAATTTATCGTTTAATTGGTTTATAGCATCAATACCATCATTAAAGCTAAATAAGGTTCTATCTATAACTAGTTTCATTTATTATTTATTTATAGTATTGGTTAATTTTAAACCTTAATTAAACCACTGAGATATTAAGTATGTTAATCTGGATTGGTCTTAAAAGTTTTATTTTTGTATTATAGAGGACTGATTTAAGACACAAAAATCCTGAATAACAAATGTTATTCAGGATTTTTATTAAATAAATGCGATTGCTAAATTAATTTGACACAAGTTATATCGTTATCTTAGTAATATTAAATTTTGTAAAACCTAAAGCCATTATTATATCTTTTATTGCTTCCTTAATTTCTTTAACCTTTTTTACTTCAACAACAATTTCAAGCATATTAATACTTGAAGTCTCTTCAACAACTTCTCCTAAATCCCTTTCTTCTAAAGTACCAACAATAATTTGACGAAACTCCAAATGAGATGTCTCAATATTATTATTCAAAAAAATCTGAATTAATAGGGTTTCCATATTGAGTGAAGTATATTATTAACATCTGATTTCAAAAGTTCAATTTTTGTATCTAATTTTTTTTTCACTACGACTTCTGAAAGCAAATCTAATTTTTTAAGAATGGAATTTATTAGAAATACTTTTTTGTCTTTATCACACATATTGAAAAAATTATTATCATTTACAATAATTGGTACACCAATAGATTTTTCATTCTTTCGATAATTTTCTATTGGTTTTATTGAATTTAATAAATATGGAATAGGATTCACATAAAATTGAAAAAGTATGAGTTTAATATCTTTACCATAGTTTTCATGATTTAATTTTTTTAAAACATTATCAATACCCTTTTCTCCCCATATATAATTCCTAAAAATTATACCTTTCTCTTTTGCAATATCAATTGTTTCTTGGCTATCTCCATAGGTAGTAGATCCGCCAGATACAAAGCAACCAAAGATATTATAATTTTCTTCATTCATAATTAATGCATATTAAGATTTAACGGACCTTTATTAATTAAATTCTGTTGATATTCCCAATGATAAGCTTCTAATCTATTAGGGAATAGTACTGATTCCATAAATTTATCTGACATAAAATCTTTTGTATATCTCTTTTCTGGAAGCAATTTATTTGTAATCCCATTTTTTAAAAAGTTTCCATCTTTATCAAATAGTTTATATCCCCATGTAGGTTTTGGACTATTTAATGAGTTCCCATGAACAATAACTTCATCTAGTTGTTCAGTAATTGAATAATTTAAATCTGCGGTAGCCGTGTTACTCATATCAATTGGCTGTTCTTGTGTTGTTAAGGATTTTTGATATGACAATTGTGCATCATCTATAGAAGAATTTACATTATCAGCAATAACTGAACTTTTAGGAGCTCCAGTCATTACGTTCAATCCTTGTGCTTGTGCCGTTTTATATCCTACATAACCACCAGTAAGCAATCCAATTCCCAAATTCATAGCAAAACCGTCTCCAATATCATTTCCCTGCATGAAATTTACAAAGCCACCAATCGCAACATTTGTAGTTCCACCATAAACTGCCCCAGAAAATGCCCCAGACACTGGAGAATAAAGAGCGGCTGCGCCTCCCAAATAACCAGATATTGCCCCAAATATAGCACCTTTTAGTCCTTTCATGGCTATTTGTCCCAGATTATCGCCATTTAATGCACTGCCAACAGCGCTTCCTACCAAGCCACCTCCTGCGCCTGCCCACATTGCTACAACTAAAGGTGTAGCGCTTCCCATAGAAACGGTAATAATAACAACTGTTGCTACCGCTGCAACTACTGTCACAACAGTTTTCCAGTTTTTACTCCACCACTCTTTAAAACTTTCTCCTGACGGATCAGTATATTTAAGAGGATTATTCAAGACATAACCATATCTGTTATAGTTTTGAATATCCAAAGGTGATTGAATGTTATTATCCGGCTGTAGAAATCTTCGTAATTTTGGATCATATATACGGCCATTCATATTAATTATTCCTACTGACTGTATATGTTCATGACCCGTATAACCTATATCTAAGATTGTAAGCCCTTGTAATGCTATACCTGCTCCATTTTGCACTTTTGCAATATTACCCCATGCATCAAAAATGCGTTTCTCTAAAACTGAACCATCAGCATCACTGATAGCCACAACGCTTCCCTGATAATCACGTTGTAAATATAAAAAGTTTTGTGTAGTACCGTCACTTTTTAATACTATTGAAGAATTATAAGCATTTCCACCAATATAGGTAATAAATTCTATCGCACCAGTGGAACGATTTTCTTTGATTTCCATTGTGCCATCAGCAGAATAGTGCTTACGATATTGTCTTAAAAGTTTATCATCTTGTAATCCGCCATAAAACATTACACTTCGGCTGTTATAGTCGTTATAAGTAAAGCTTACTTTGTCAACACCGGTTTCTTCTATTTGAACAGGACTCTTAAAAGTATTATATGTAATATTTAGTGTAGGTCTTCCTGTATAATATGGTACTGCATTAGGTACTAATGAAATCGAACTATTTTGATAGGGTTTATTTGGAATTGCATAATTATAAGTTCCCAAATTGTTTTGCGTTATGCGCCCTTTATCATCATAAGCTTGCGTTTCTTGTGCTCCTAATGTATTTGTAAATTCAGTTAGGCGATCCAGTGTATCATATTTAAAACTTTCATTCCATGACAACAAATTATTTGATCTGCTGGTCAGATTCCCTTTTAATGCATCAAATACAGTTGTTAAAGTAAGTATGTTAGTTGCCGGAACTGTGCTTTTGTCATATTTAATCTGAGATGGAAATCCATATGAATCAAAAGTATTTGTAATGGCGATTGGACCACTTTGACCACTTGTTAATTGCCCTCTTGCATTTACTACATTTGTTTGCCATAAAACAGCGCTGTTTGAATCATCTAAAATTTGCCACGCAGCACCATTTTTATAAATGTTTCTTACTGCTCTTGAACTACTTTTTCCTGAAGTTGTCGCAGTACTTGTCGTTTTATTAATACGACCAAATGCATCATATGTCAAATCTTTAGTAAAGCTCGCAAATGGTGTGGTTTCTACTGATCTGATTATTCTTTTAGAAGTGTCATAAGTCAACGTATTAATGATTGTACTTGTACCTTCCAATAAATTTTCAAACTTAGTATTCGTGAGAAGTTTACTTGTCGAGTCGTATGTATAAGTTGTTTTGGAATTAGTTAAATTCCCAGAAATTAATTTTTCAATTACTTTACCTTCGTTGTTTAATGTATAAGTGGTACTGCCATTTGGAGTAGTTTCTTTTGTTATTTCTCCAAATATATTATATTCGTACAGATAGACTCCAGCTGACGGATCTATTAACTTTGTTTTCCTTCCCCACCCATCCTGTTCGATTGTGGTTACAATTCCATCAAAACTTGATGACTTCAAATTTCCATCGGCAAAATAAGTGTAGTTAATTGTTCCGCCCGGAGTTTCTGTTAAAGATATGATATTACCAACTGCATTTTTTGTTGTAGTTTTCGTTTTGCCATTTTCACTTACAGTGGTACTCAAGCCTGAATATGTAAAACTTACCAGATTCCCAGTATGTGAACTACTGGTACTCAATCTCCCGTAACTATCAAATGAAGAAATATTCCACTGAGTAGGACTTGTTCCAAAATAAGGTTCGCTTATCTGAATATTTCGATCAAAAATGTCGTAATTATAAGAGATATATGAGAAGACCCCATTTATATTTTTTACGCCAGTTTTAATTTTTCTGCCAAGGTCATCATATATTTCTTCACTCGCACTGCCATCGTCTCCGGTGGTAGTTAAAACGCTTTTATATGAACTTACAGAATATACGTAATTGTTGGTTTTACCTAGATAATCAGTTGTTTTAATTTTTTGGAACCAAGAATTATAATTATAAGTTGTCTTTATGCCATACGGATTTATTGTAAAGTTTAAAGTACCGTTATTTAAATTGTAATCATAGATTGTGGATAAATTCTCAATATCGGTACTTTTGGTTAAAAATCTGCCTGAAGTATCATAAGTATATTTAGTAACTCTAGGCACTACTCCAGTTGCGGAAATTGATTTTTGAGTTATATTTCCGTAGGCGTCATAAATATTATCTTCAATCAGGTAATCAGTGCCTGTTCCTTTTTTCTTAACCTGAGTAAGCAATTGATTAGTGTAAGCATATATTTCTTCACTTGTTGATGTATCTCCGCTGACAACTACAGTTTGTGTTTTCTTTGTTGGTCTTCCTATATAATAATTTGTTCCCGTAGGTTGGTTATCATATTCAAAAACAGCCGTGTTAGTCTGTATTAATGTACTGCCTTCTTTTACTTTTAAGATTGTTTGGGTAGGATTACTGTAGGAATCATACGTACTAATAGTTTCTGAATTGATATTTTCTAAACTATTATATTGTAGAGCAGAAGCACCTTGCAATTTAAAGACCTTGTTAGGTAGTAATTGACTCGAATATGTAATAGCGGTTTTATTTATGTAATTACTTGGACTAGATCCTGATGCGCTAACAAATCCTAAAACAGTATAATTTTCCACGTTAGCTCCCCTCAGACTCATATCATTTTTTGAAACATTTGAAGTTATTGGATTAGAATCATCAAACCAATTTGTTCTTGATGTAGCTCTGAATCCCAAAAAGCCCAAACCTTCGACGTTTGAAACTGCACCGTAATAGCTAAATAGTTGTTTTTTATAAACTGTTGCGCTTATTTTTTCTAATTTAGTTACCACTTCGAATGAGGGAGCGCTAATTATATCAATATTCGGATAGTTTTCTGTATATCCACTATTTGAGTAAATTGAGCCGAAATCCTGAGTAGAACTTGGACTTAGAGGTTTATAGGAAATGGATTCCGTAACTCCATTACCCTTAATTATAGTTCTTAATAATTGCTCTTTACTAAAATCTTTTGTAGAATTAAAAGTATATATTTTATTATTAAAAATATATGCTAGCTCTAGTTTTCTATTAGGTTGACTGGATGAAAGAAATATCGGCAGAGCATTTTGTCCCAATTCTTGATTTGTGATATTGCCATTATAAAAGTTGCCAGCCGTGTCAGAGAATAATCCTACACCTTTGTTAATATAGCATTTTATCCCAAGACCACCAGTATTAAAAACTCTAAAAGAACCAGCAACTAATATATCAGTTTTTCCGTCATTGTTATAATCTGTTGGAATTATATTATATGTGCTAGTACTGGTATTCGCAGGGAAATTAAAATAAGTCTTGGTTTCCTTAACAAGATTTACACCATTGGAAGAATATTTATACCACTCTGAAGATCCAGTAGCTTTTGGGATAATGAAATCTGATTTCCCATCACCATTATAATCGCCCATTAAAATAGGCTTATCAATCGCTATGTTTGGATCAGCGGGAGAAGTTTGATGCAACATAACAAATTGCTTATTATCATCTAATTTATATATTTTTACAATACCTGTATCAAATACATATAAGTCTGATTTACCATCTCCATTGAAGTCTGCAACTAAGAATTTACTTGTATTTGTTACTGACAAATAACCTGCAGCATTAGTAAAATCTGTTGGTATTCTTTGATCTAAATTGATAAAAAAAGCTCTTCCTCCATAATATGTTGATGTGTACGTATTGCATCCAGAATGGTAGGGATAAGTAAAAGATTTTTCAATAGCGATAACATCTGTAATGCCATCACCGTTAAAATCTCCACTAACAAAAGATCTTGGAATGTCTCTTTCGTAATTTACTTCTATAGGGTTATTAGGATTTGGTGTAAGTGGTGGTCTTGATTTATCAAGTGAGTTCAACTCCATAGGAGGAACATCGCCACATTGATAGAAATAGTTTAAAACGAATCTTGGAAAAGTATATACTTTTTGATCTTGCTGAATAATTCCGTAAGCAGCTAAAGCATAGGTTGTAAAACTATTTCCTCGTACAGCTGTCCACCCCTGTAATGGCATTAATTTGTTATTAAAATTTACATAATTGACAGCGAATATTTCATCAAAAGTACCTATATCATGTTGCCAGCCTATATCTAGCGAAGAAGAATTTACATCTGAGAAAATCCAATACTTCTTTTTAGCATCAGTGCCTGTAGTGGGATAAAGTATAAAATCCATACCACCGTCACCATTAAAGTCACCCGAAACGGTTGCAGCATTTGAACCAGTAATATTTCCAACACTTAAATTAGTAGCAATTGAAATGGGTGAACCAACTATCGATTCCTCTGTTGTATCATACGTAAAAACAGTTGGATTGTAGCTTTTTGTTCCATCACCACTGGTCTGTGTAATACTTGTAAGACGTTCATAACCTAAAGATGTCGTTTCATGATTTAGTACATACTTACTAAAAGACACATTATTACCATACGTAATTATTTGACTCAGAATTGTACTTCTAATAAGGCGTTGTGCACCAATATATACATCCTCTTGCCTTTGTCGTGCTTTGTATAAAAACTGGATTTCATTAATTGGAGTAGTACTTCCAATTGTGCCATATTTGATCGAAGAAATATTAATAATGTTATTTACTTGACTATAAGAATAAGTTATGCGAACTCCCTGAGGGTTCTCCCAGTAAGTAATAGCCCAGTCTGTTACAGAGCGTGAAGCTCCAGAAACTCCGTAAAAAGCCTTAGATCCATCTGGATATTCAACTTTAAAATAAGCTGGACCATAATTGGCTCCGGCTGGATGAACTCCAATAGATGTAATCTTGACATTGGAGAATTCTTCTGTTTCATAAACTACATTATCTGCTCCATATGTTCCAGTTGTTCCGGTTTTTATAACCAATCTTTGACCATCTAAGGCGAAACGATCCAAAGAATTGAAATCAACCGGATCAATTGTTCCATCATGAAATTTAGTAGATGGTATTCTTGTTATGGATGAAATTCCTGAAATATTCCAACCATATCCTGCAGAACCATTCCCACCTTGACTACTATAAAATAGACCAACTTTCGGAACAACTCCATTTATTCCAGAAGGTACAGAAATAGGAATGTTATAATTTGCTGTTCCGCTATTAGAAACAGACAATTCTCCTGGAGTAGTTCCTACTTCAGTTGAATTTCCCGTAGGAGCAGCCGCTACAGACATTGAGGAAGATTCTGTTGTAGATAAATTTAATTCAACATTTTTATTCCCCTGAATAGTTTCTGTCTTCGTAATTCGGGTTGTACCTTTTACTAAATTATCAGCATTTTCTTGTGCTTGCGTATAGAAAGAGATAATAAAAAGTAGTAAAGAAAAGTAGAGTTTCTTCATGATAATTTATTGCTTGATTATTTTTATTGTTTTTTGGTCTCCATTATTATAAAGCAGAGTAACCATGTAGATACCTGCAGGGAAGCGACTAAATGATATATTTTGCGAACTTTCTGTAGATAATTTAGTATAGGAATCTATAATTTGTCCAGTCAATGTAAAAACTTGGATTGATTTTACATCATTGTCAGAAATTATTTGCCAAGTAAGATATAATTCTTCTTTTACCGGGTTTGGATAATACGAAATGACATCATCTTCAGAGAATTTAAGTAAATCTTCTTCAACAAGAGCTTTGATCTCTTTAATTTCCTTTGCGGATTTTCCTGTACAAGAAATACATAATATTCTAGTAATTTGATTTCCTGCAGAATCATAACTAAAATTTAATTGTTGCGCATTTGCTATAACACTAAATAAAAATGTTATAAAAAGTAGTTGTTTTTTCATAAGCCATTGTATTAGATAATAATATGGCACAAATTTCATTGAAAAATTCAATCTTAAACAATACCCACATTTAGTGATTAACTACGCGAAATATGTTAAATATTCACTCCATTAAAAGTTAAATGATCAGAATATCAAAAAATAATCAAAAGCTCTATATCGATTTTAGAAAAAAAAAAACAAATTTTCTTCATAACAACTTAATTTTCTTTTCAAGTAGAATTTAAAACTTATAACCTACGTAATATTAATAACTGAAATTATCTTGAAATATATGTCCGTATGTATACATGTGAATTACATAACAATTAGAAATTTAAATATAAGATTCTTTACTGACCTCTGGCGTAATTTTGTAATTATCAACTAATTACATCTTAGCCATGAAAAATTCAAACACTTATTTCAGCGACAATTTCCAAAAAGAATGCATCCACAGTCAAATTTGTTCTGTTGGTAATGATGATTTAGCCTACAGAAAAGCCTATAAAGGTGATTGGGGAGATTGGGATGATATGCCTATAACTGCCACTTCGAACCTTAATGCTTTTGAAGTGAATGAAAACATATCCGTTGCAGGTGATGCAACAGCCTATGAAAATAGCTACCTATAATGTAAATGGGGTTAACGGCCGATTGGCTGTACTATTACGCTGGCTTGAAACAGCATCTCCTGATATTGTATGCCTTCAGGAGCTTAAAGCACCACAAGACAAATTTCCGGAAAAAGCCATTAATGATGCCGGCTATGCTGCTGTATGGCATGGCCAGAAACAATGGAACGGTGTGGCTATATTAGCCCGCAATATGGAGATCCAGGAAATTACCCGTTTCCTTCCAGGGGATGAAGACGATATTCAAAGCCGCTATATTGAAGCCCTTATTAATGGTGTGGTGATTGCCTGCCTTTATCTTCCTAATGGCAACCCGGCCCCGGGACCTAAATTTGATTACAAATTAGAATGGTTTAAGAGACTTACTGAGCGTGCCGCAACCCTTATTCAATTAAAAACGCCCGTTATCCTGATTGGGGATTTTAATGTCATGCCTACAGAAATGGATGTTTATAAACCCGAGAAATGGTTGAAAGATGGCCTTTTCCGGCCTGAAGTCCGTGAAGCTTTTAAAACTATAGTGTCACAGGGATGGACAGATGCAATCCGAACCCTTTATCCGGATGAAAAAATTTATACGTTTTGGGATTACTTCAGAAAAGCTTATGAAAGAGATGCCGGATTACGGATTGACCATTTTTTGCTAAGTCCCGATATTTCAAAAAAATTAAAATCCGGAGGTGTTAACCGTGATGTGCGAGGATGGGAAAAAACCAGTGACCATGCTCCGGTTTGGATAGAAATTGATTTTAAATAAAGAGAATTCAGATTATCTGCTATACCTTATTATTCTTTATTTCCATAACTTCCCTTTTTACTTCCAGAAGCAGCTCTTTCATACTTTCTATTTCATTCAATTCCTGTTTTTTATCAGTACGCCCAATATTGCACTGGTATTCCCAAATTTCTATAATATCAGAAAGCCTGACTTCATAATTGGGATAGTAACTATTGTCGGACTCTAGTACCAAAGCATTTTTTTTATTTTTGTTAAGACGCTTGTACACCATTCCTTCATTTTTAGTAATGAGTATATAAGTTTTACCATCCTGAACATCTCCCAGCCTTTCTACATACCTTCCAATAATAATACTTCCGTCTTCATGAGGCGGCATTGAATCGCCTTCTACAGGGAAACCCCTGTGTTTGCCCGATCCCAAAAACGGAAGTGAGATCTGCTGAAGGCTTTCGATGTATTCCGGATCTGAATACCCGTTTAAATACCCCGCTTTTACCTTTTGCGTTACTACTTCAATGTAATTTTCTCCTTCCCTATCTACCTGTATTGGTAGTATAAGGCGGTTATTTTCCAATTTTAACAAATCGTGCATGTCTATTTTACGTATATCTACCGAAAGCAACAGATCGATACTTATATGAAAATAATAGGCCAGTTTTTTTAGAATATCATACGGCGCTTCTGACGTTCCGTCCTCATATTTAACGTACCTTCCCCTTGTGATTTTCAAACTCTCAGCGAGTTTTTCCTGCGAAACCTTATTTTTTACCCTAAGGGCACGAATATTGTCTGAAAATAATGACATAGTTATTTTGTTACAATTTGTAACATCAAATATAGTAAAAATTGTTATCAACTGTACTAATTTTGTCTCTTCCAAAAACAAATAAAAATGAGACTATTTGAAGATACCGAATTGTTTGCTTCCGGATTGAGAGGCAAAACGATATTTGACCTTCCGGATACCGAACTGATTTTGATTGATACTTTTTTCAGCAAGGAAGAATCCGATTATTATTACGAGACTTTTCTTCATCAGACCCAATGGAGAGCATACGAAATGACAATGTTTGATAAAGTTGTTACTGTGCCAAGGATGATTAGCTGGTATGGCGAAAAGGAAAAAATAGGCACTTCAGACAGCAATGCTGAATGGCCTACTGAACTCGTTACGATCAAAGACAAAGTAGAGCAAGAAACGCAACTGGATTTTAATGCCGTATTACTGAATTTATACCGAAACGGCAAAGACGGTGTTGGCTGGCATAGTGACAAAGAAAACAATACGGGGAAAGATCCTGTTATTGCCTCTGTAACTTTTGGGGAAACCAGAATGTTCCGTCTGCGCCATAAGTTTCGCAAAGATATTCCGCCTGTTGAGATTCCATTGCATCATGGTTCTTTCCTATTAATGGGAGGCACTACCAACAGTTTCTGGCAGCACCAAGTTCCTAAAACAGCCCGAAATGTACTGCCCCGGATTAACCTGACCTTTAGAAGTGTGGACAGCCCAAAGTGATTATTATATAACTACAAAATGAATACCCTGAGTCAATCTAATATTTACCTCAGCATCATTTTTTCAATTTCAGAAGAAGCGATTTCAGGATTAGCACCATGCGACTGCGCTACCAAAGCACCGATTGCACAAGCATAATCAAGTGCTTCCTGTGGTGCTTTGCCTGTCAGCAATAATGTGATCAAGGAAGCTAAAAATGAATCGCCTGCCCCTACCGTATCTGCGACCTCAACGGGATAGCCTGCATTATTGTATACTTTACCTTTCCACAATAATAAAGCACCGTCTTTTCCTTTGGTAACACAAATAGATGCTGCATTGGTTTTTTCTGCGATGAACTGCATATTTTCTTCCAAACTTTTAAAAGGAGACTGCAGTGCTGCTGCAATTTCTATTATTTCATCATCATTGAATTTGATACAATCAGCAGGCTTCATGAACTGCTCCAAAATTTCATATGAATAATGCGGTTTTCTTAAATTAACATCGAAAACTTTGTATACGTCCATCGCTAGTAATTCTACCAGAGCATTTCTGGAAATTTCATCCCTGCCAACCAGGCTTCCATATATCAAAACATCTGCAGCAGCCACCGAATCCCTTGCCTTATCATCCAAAACAATTTTATCCCAAGCCGATGGATATGCTATTTCATAACTTGCAGCCCCTTGTTTGTCTAAAGTAACCTTTACCAGACCTGTAGGAAAATCTTCAGACTGCATAATTGTATCTGTATCAAGTCCTGAATTTTTTACCCAATTAATAATTTCCTGACCATCCTGATCGTTTCCTACACTGCTTATCATTGTCACTTCCGCTCCTAATGATTTCATTCGCAAGGCTACATTCAACGGTGCACCGCCGATCTTTTTTTGATCAGAAAAAACATCCCATAGTACTTCTCCAAATGCTACTGCTTTAAGGCTTCTTTCGTTTGTCATTCTTTATTATTTATTCTTATTACTATAAATTCCCTGCCTATTTGTACAATTTATATCGTTTTAAAAAAGGCATTATTATAAATGTAGCTAAGATTACCGACTTATACAAACTGTTGCTTATCATTTGCCCTGCTATTTTTAATTCTCACGCTTGTATGAGTTTTATCCAAATAAAAATGATTTATAATTTTCAATATCCATGAAAACTATAAATCATTATGACCTAAACCTTGCAATAATATGAAACGGTATTATTACACAGGCAAATAAATATAAAATGTAGTACCACTTCCGGGTGTGCTTGCAAAATTAATCGCCCCGTTATGATTTTCGATAATTCTTTTGCAAAGGGCTAATCCAATACCATTTCCACCATATTGATCCCGCTGATGGAGACGCTGAAACATGTCGAATATTCTTCCTGAATACTGACTGTCCATCCCTATTCCATTGTCGGTAACCGTTATCAGATGGTACTTTTGCGAAGGACTTAACTGATCATCGAATAGCGCATCGGCTGAAGAAACAACTGATGAAGCAATTTTTACTGAAGGCTGATCTGAAGTAAATTTTAATGCATTGTTGATCAGATTAAAGAACAGCTGCCTAAGCTGTGTACTAAGGCCTGAAACAGTTGGTAATCCGCCAATTTCTACTGTTGCATTTTTTTCTTCCCTTATCAAACTCAAATCATTTAGTGCTTCCTGTATTATTTCATTGAGATCAACTTTGGTAAAACTTAGTGCTTTATTATCCACTCTTGAATAATTCAGCACATCAGCAATTAAAGCCGACATTCTTACCGCAGCACTGGTAATCTTATCAAAGTAATATTTTTTCCGTAATTCTTCTGTTAAATGCTCTCCGGCGCGGGACAACATAATCATGATTTTCCGTAGCGGTTCCTGTAAATCATGACTGGCAATGTAGGCAAACTGCTCTAACTCCTTATTTTTGAATATTAATTTTGAATTTGCCGTCTCCAATTCACGCTGAATAATTTTAAGTTCGGTATTATCCTTAAGCGTTTCCACCACTGTCTTTTGATCGTTGATGTTTACGAAATAGACAAGCCAGCTATTAAACGTTCCATCTTTAGCTTTGTTAGGAATAATTGAGATTAAATACCAGGTATATGCTGATCCGTTTTTAATTCTTGTTTCCCCAATAAATTCTGAACGGTTCTTTTTTGTTTTATTCCAGTTGCTTATCACTGCTTCAACATCATCAGGATGTATAAAAGTACTTATTTCTTTTTTGTCAAAAAATGTCAGTGGCGTTTTTACAAATTCCTTTAGCGAATCATTAGCCAGAAGGATATTGTTTCGTTCATTAACCACACAAATTAGGACAGGGATTGTGTTGGCTAATTGCCTGTACCTATTTTCACTTTCCCCCAGTTTTTCAGAAAGGGCAATAAGTTCAATGTTTTTTTTCCTGATTTCGTCATAAGGTGACAATGGAGGTTCAAACTTAAAATAATCTACCAAACTTTTTATTTTGGTATCGGATAATAATCCAGGTGATGTTACCTGCTGGCTTAAACGGGTTATATATACATTATCGGAAAAATTATATTCAATATTTCCAGATATTTTTGCTGCATATCTGAATGCTTCAGGATTACATTTCTTTAAATCAACAGCATCATTTAGTAAAGCCACTATTTCTTTATGAGTTGATTTTATACTGTTTATTGCCAATACCAGTTCTGAGTTTCTTCCATTAGCGATCGAGCATCTTGCCACTTCTGAAACAGCAGTAGAAAATCGGGTTTGGGCTGATGATGGCATACCGCACATTTCAGCAATTTTCATAGAACGCTTATGGGCCAATATAAGGTCCATTTCATTATCAAGATTAATTTTTACAATCTCTTTCATAAACCTTAAGTTATTTTCCCAACCAAAACTGTTGCATCATCTGTTCCCCTGATGTTGTCTTTATACAAAGACGTAGCAATTATGCCAGGATTATGCTTTATTACAGAAACCAAATCGTTTAAATTCCATCTGGTTTTTAAACCGTCACTATGCATGACTATTATCTGATGCTTAAGATAAGGTATAACCGTACTGTTTAAAGTACGTGGAATATTGTGCCCAATAATTCCATTATATGGTGTATACGTTTTATTTTCAAGGCCTCTGTAGATACGGGTATTGATGTTTCCAATACCGCATATATCCCATGTTTGTGAATTGTAGTCTACTGATGCTATGGTTGCCACAAGACCCCTGCTTTTTTTTACTGCTTCATGAATTTCCCTCAGTATAATTGTGGAATCTGATGCAGTAGATCGTCTGAAAGCCTTAATGGCAATCTGGACAGCTTCATGTGCGTATGCTCCATGACCTAATCCGTCACCTACAAAAATCTGAAATCCTTTTGAAGTATATTTGACATGATACCCATCACCGCAAACTTTTTCTCCGGGATAATTTACATTTAGAACTGAAAAATTAAACCCGGAAACTGATGGTACAACAGGAATGTCTGATTTTTCACAAATCTTCACATATTGCACTGTACCCCACCCCCTCATTGAATATATGAGAAAATCGTTACTTAATCTTTTGATGGCTCCCAATCCTTCTCCAAGAGTATTAGAGGTTGAATAGCCGTCATTCATTATTTTAGCAACATTATCAATACCTACACCGTTATCAATGCAATATAGTTCGATCTCATTTTTTCCATCTACTTGCTGACTTTTGTATAATAATTCACCGCCTCCTGCATATTTAATAAGATTTGAAGTTAGCTCTGCTACAATTATATCAGTTTCTGCTGCACGATGGGGAGTAAAACCTAACTGAAGTGCAAGGTTGTGTATTTCTCTTTTGATGAAAGCAATCAGACTGCGATCATCAATTTTATAACTGGAAAAAGTATTATCCATTTTTCCATTTTATTATAGTTACAGTAGTTCCTTTTCCTGCTTCTGTCTGAATACTGAATTCGTTTACAATTCTTTTAGTACCCGGCAATCCCAATCCTAAACTTTTCCCGGTGCTGTATCCGTCTTTCATAGCTAATTGAATATCTACAATACCTGGCCCATTATCGATAAAAGTTACTTTTACTCCATTATCACGACCGTTAGTAACCTCTTCTACTATTACTCTGCCGCCGCCTCCGTATTTCAGAAGATTACGCACCAATTCACTAGTAGCAGTTATCAGTTTTGTCTGATTTAAGATGCTCATGCCAACTTTTATTCCATAATCCCGAACGCGATTACGCAATGGCACCACGTCTTGTTCTCTTATTATTGGAAC
>Ga0247816_10000712_pt1 | contig 17914 bp, 14 predicted proteins | sample UWRJL209509C1_FD_179930 | JGI IMG/M metagenome (GOLD analysis project Ga0247816, IMG submission 179930) | Plant litter microbial communities from Arlington Agricultural Research Station in Wisconsin, United States - UWRJ-L209-509C-1 | ecosystem: Environmental > Terrestrial > Plant litter >...
GGTCGTCGGAGACGAAGAGGGTGCGGGAGCCCACGATGCGGGGCGTCACGCCGGCCGGTAACGCGTCGAGGTAGGCGTCGATGATGGGGTTCTGGATGTCGCTGAGCGAGCGGTCCGGCGCATCCGACGGCCGCGGCTGGGTGCGGGAGAGCATCAGACCGTCACCGCGGAGACCGGCACGCCGGGCGCCGGCGGCCGAGAACGTCGCCTGCCAGACCCGCTCGGCCAGCTGCGGGGCTTCGGGGTAGAGCGTGTTGTCGGGGTGACCGATCGGCGACCCGGCCCAGGCGGCCAGCAGCACGGCCAGGTGCTCGGTGAAGACCTCGGCCCGGTCGGCCACGTCGAGCCCGAAGGCGGTGAACGATGTGGGCGTTCCGCCGCTGCCCACACCCACCTCGAGCCGGCCGTGCGAGAGCAGGTCGAGCACGGCGGCGTCCTCGGCCACCCGCAGCGCGTTCTCCAGCGGCAGGGTGATGATGCCGGTGCCGAGCCGGATGCGCCGGGTGCGGGCTGCCACATGGCTGAGGAACACCAGCGGGGAGGGCAGCCCGCCCTCGTCCCGGTGGAAGTGGTGCTGGGCGACCCAGGCCGAGTCGAAGCCGACCCGCTCGGCCAGCTGGATCTGCTCGATCGCATTGTCGTAGCGGGTCGCGGCCGGAGCGTCGTCGAGGATTCGGGTGAAGAAACCGAGTCGTTTGGCGGTCATGGTGTTCTCTCCAGTTCGGAATTGACGAGTCGTTGCCCGGGGATCGCGTCGAGCAGCTCACGCGTGTAGTCCTCGGCGGGTGCATCGAAGACGGTGCCGGCGTCGCCGTTCTCCACGACCCTGCCGTTCTGCATCACCGAGATGGTGTCGGCGATGTGCCGCACCACGGCCAGGTCGTGCGAGATGAACAGGTAGGTGAGGCCGAGTTCGGCCTGCAGCCGCTCGAGCAGCGCGAGGATCTGCGCTTGCACGGTGACGTCCAGCGCCGACACGGCCTCGTCGAGCACCACGATCTCGGGGTGCAGCACGAGCGCCCTGGCGATGGCCACCCGCTGGCGCTGGCCGCCGGAGAGCTCACGGGGAAGGCGGGTCAGCGCCGAGGCCGGCAGCGCGACCCTGTCGATGAACTCGGCGACGGTGGCCGCCCGGCTGGTCTTGTCGCCGATACCGAAGTTGCGGAGCGGTTCCGACACGATCTCGCCGACGCTCTGCCGGGGATCGAGCGAGCTGAACGGGTTCTGGTAGACCAGCTGCACCTGCCGGCGAAACTGCCGCAGGCCCTCGCGCTTGTGCAGGGCGACGTTAGCCCCGTTCACCCGGATGGTGCCGCCCGTCGGGGTGCGGAAGCCCGCCACCGCCCTGGCGACCGTGGTCTTGCCCGAGCCGGATTCGCCCACGATGGCGTGCGTGGTGCCGCGGACCACGTCGAAGCTCACCTGGTCGACGGCGCGGAACGGCGTGCCGCGGCCGAACTCCTGCACCAGGCCGTCCACGCGGAGGATCCGGTCGGCGTCGGTGGCGGCGTGCAGCAGGCCCGCGGGCACCGCCCGGGCAGCCCGGTCGCGGGCCACCATCGACGGCGCGTCGCTGAGCAGCTTGCGGGTGTACTCGGTTGCCGGGTCGGCGAGCACGGCGGTGGTGGGCCCCTGTTCCTGCACCCGGCCGTTCTTCAGCACCAGGATGCGCGACGCGCGGTCGGCGGCCACCGCGAGGTCGTGGGTGACGAAGAGGATGGCGGTGCCGAACTCGCGGCGCAGGTCATCGAGCAGGTCCAGGATGTGCTTCTGCACCGTCACATCCAGCGCGCTGGTCGCCTCGTCGGCGATGATCAGCTCAGGCTCGAGCGCGATCGCGTTCGCGATCAGCACCCGCTGTTTCATGCCGCCGGAGAGCTCGTGCGGGTACTGCCGCGCCCGCCGCTCCGGCTCGGGGATGCCCACCCGGTCCAGCAGCTCCAGTACCCGGGCGCGGATGACCGGTGGCGTGCCGAACCGGTGGATGCGCAGCACCTCGGCGAGGTTCGCACCGATGGTCTTCACGGGGTTCAGCGAGTTGTTCGGGTCCTGCGGGATCAGGCCGATGCGCTTGCCGCGCACGGACTCGAACTGGCGGCTCGACCAGCCCGCCACATCCGTGCCGTTCACCAGGATCTCGCCGCTGTCGATCCGGCCGTTCTCGGCCAGCAAGCCGATCACGGCCTGCGCGATGGTGGTCTTGCCCGAGCCGGACTCGCCGACGACGGCGAGCACCTCGCCGGCGGCCACGTCGAACGACACCGTCGACACGGCCGGGGCGTCGCCGCGGCGGGTGCGGTACGACACGCTCAGCTCGCGCACGGACAGGATGGCGGGGATGCTCATGAGGTCTTCCTTCCGAGCGACGAGCTGATGCGGTTGGCGGCCAGGACCACCGCGACCACGATGAGGCCGGGGAAGGTGGTGAGCCACCAGGAGGTGGCCACGTAGTTGCGGCCCTCCGAGATGAGCAGCCCCCACTCCGGCGTGGGCGGCGGGGCGCCGTAGCCAAGGAAGCCGAGGGTGGAGATCGCGATGATGGCCACGCCGAACTGCAGCGCCGCGTAGCCGATGACGGCGTTGAGCGAGTTGGGCAGCACGTGCCGCAGCAGCACGGTGGCGTAGCGGCCGCCGCTGCCGAAGGCCGCTTCGATGTAGTCGGTGCGCCGCACCCGCACGACCTCGGAGCGCGACAGCCTGGCGAACGCGGCCACGCTGCCGATTCCCACCGCGATGGCCGCGTTGGTGGTGCCGAAGCCGAGCAGGATGATGATGCTCAGCGACAGCAGCAGCCCGGGGATGGCCAGGAGCACGTCGACCACGCGCATCAGGATGTCATCGACGAGGCCCCCGGCCGAGCCGGCGATGACGCCGATGGCGCATCCGCCGACCAGCCCCACCGACACCGCGAGGAAGGCGCCGGAGAGCGAGTGCACCGAACCGTGGATGATGCGCGACAGCAGGTCCCGGCCGAGCGCATCGGTGCCCAGCCAGTGCGCCAGGCTCGGCGCCTGCAGTTTCTCGGCCGGGATTCCCACGAGCGGGTTGTGCGCGGTGAAGACTCCGGGCACCAGGGCCCAGAGCACGATCACCGCCACCACGGCCCAGGCGAGCAGGAGGCCGAGCGGGGGCCGGCGGCGGGGAGCGGGTGCGGCGGCGGCGGCAGCGGGGGGCGCCGTGGCGGGGGCATCCGCCGGCCGGTCGAGATGGTCGAGGCTCACGCGGCAACACCGACTTTCTTGCTCGGGCGCGCGTTGGTGTGGCGCGGGTTCTTCAGCCTCGGGTCGAGAACCGGGTAGAGCAGGTCGACGGCCAGGTTCACGGTGACGAAGATCAGCGCGGAGAGCACCACCACCGCCTGCAGCACCGGGGTGTCCTGTTGCGACACCGCCTGCTCGGTGATGCGCCCGATTCCGGCACGGCCGAAGACCGTCTCGGTGACCACGGCGCCGCCGATGAGTTCGCCCAGCAGCACCCCCGCGATGGTCAGGGTGGGCAGCAGGGCGTTCCGGCCCACGGCGCGGCCGAGGATCCAGCGCTCGCTAGCGCCCTTCGCCCTCGCGACCGCCACGAACGGTTGCAGGCTCACCTCGTCGATGCTGCGCACCAGAATCTGGGCCAGCGGCGCCGAGATCGGCACGGCGAGGGTGAGCACCGGCAGGATGAGCGCCTGCGCCGGGCTGGCGCCGATGATCGGCACCAGGCCCAGCTGGAAGGAGAACACCTGGATGAGCACGATGCCCAGCCAGAAGACCGGCACCGACACGAACACCGAGGGCAGCGCCCGCACGAACGCACGCAGCCACGCGAACGGCGCCAGCGTGGAGAGCGCGGCGATGCCGACAGCGAGCAGCACGGCCACGACAATCGCGAGCAGCGCCAGGGTGGCCGTGTCGGGCAACGCCTCCGCCAGCAGTTGGGTCACCGGGGTGCCCTTCTGGATGGAGTAGCCGAAATCGCCGCTGAGGAATCCGAGCAGGGTGTGCACGAACTGCAGCGCCGGCGGCACATCCGCACCGTAGGTGGCGCGGATGTCCGCGATCTGGGCCGGCGAGAGCCCCAGCTCGGGGCTCTCGAACTTGATCAGGATCGCGTCGCCCGGCAGCGCCTGGAGCAGCACGAACGCCACGGTGAACGCGGCGGCCAGCACCAGGGCGGCCTGCCCGACGCGTCGGATCACGTAGTGCATCGGGTTACTTGTCGAGCCACACGTCGTAGAACGACGGGCGGCCGACCGACTCGTACGAGACGCCCTTGACGTAGCTCGCCGCGCCGTAGACCTGCGGTTCCTCGAACAGCGGGATCACGTAGGCCTGCTCGGCGAGGTAGTCCTGCACGTCGCCGGACCGTTCCAGCCGGGCGGCCGGGTCGGCCTCCGAAGCCACGAGTTCGAGCAGCTCGTCGAGGTGGGCGTCGTCGCTCAGCAGCACGTTGCGGTTGAGGGTGTGGAACTGGCTCTTGATCACGTCGAGGTCGGCCCGGCCGACCATCGAGTGGTACAGCGGGGTCTTCAGCGGGTCCTTGATGTCGGCGGCGTAGGTGCCGGAGTCCGCGGCCTTCACGTTCAGCTCAACGCCCACCGTCGCCAGCTGCTGGCTGGCCAGCTCGAGGGTCTGCTGGGAGAGCGGCTGCGGGGCCGCGACGTAGACGTCGAGCGAGAGCCGCTGGCCGTCTTTCTCGCGGATGCCGTCGGCGCCCTCTATCCAGCCGGCGTCCTCGAGCAGGTCCCGCGACGCATCCGGGTCGAAGGTGAGCAGCGCGGATTCGTCCTTGTAGCCGAGGGCGGTCTTGCTCAGCGACGACGTGGCCACCGGGTAGTTCTCGGTGAAGACGGTGTCGACGATCTCCTGGGTGTCGATGGCGGCGACCAGCGCCTGGCGTACCCGCAGATCGCTGACCAGCGGGTTGGTGAAGCGGATGTTCAGCGAGTTGTTCACGCCGCGGGTCTGCGGCGCGTAGAGGGTGATGCCGGCGGCCTCGACCTGGGCCTCGTCGAAGGCCTGCACGTAGCGCACGTAGTCAGCCTGCCCCGAGGTCAGCGCCCCGATGCGCACGCTGTCTTCGGGGGTGACCACCAGGTTGATCTGGTCGAGGTAGGCCCGGCCCTGGTGCTCAAGCGACGGCGGGGCCCAGTCGTAGTCGTCTCGGGCCTCCAGGGTGAGGGAGGTGCCGATCGATTCGGCCGTGATCACGTAGGGGCCGGAACCGATGACCTCCGCGGCGTTGCCGGCGCCGAACTCCTCGTAGGAGCGGTCGAGCGTGGCCGAGGAGACCAGCCCGGAGTTGATGGTGGAGGTGGCCTGCAGGAAGCCGGGCGCCGGGGCGGAGAAGGAGAAGGTCACGGTGTCGTCGTCGACGACGGTGCTGCCGGCGTAGTTGTTGATCGCTTCGGACACCGTCAGGTTGAGGTCGGTCTTGCCCAGGCCGTAGGTGTCGATGTTCTTCGCGACGACGGCCGCATCCAGGGCCGTGCCGTCGGAGAAGGTGACGTCGTCACGCAGGTTGAAGGTGTACTCGGTGGCGTCGCTGTTCACCTCCCAGTCGGTCGCGATCCAGGGCTCGATCTCGAGGGTTTCGGGGTTCTGGTAGGTGAGCCGGTCGGTCACGTTGTTGACCAGGCCGCCGTTGGGATAGAAACCGGCCGTCGGCGGGTACAGCGAGGTGTGCGGCTGGAACTCCAGGTAGGTCAGCGTGCCCCCGGTGACCGGGTCGGTGCTGCCCGCTCCCGCCGTCTGGGGCGTGGCGGCGCAACCGGCGACGAGCACTCCTGCGGTGAGCGTTGCGGCGCTCAGGACCGCGATGCGGGCAGGATTCAATCGAGGCATGGTTTCTCTTTCATGGTTGGCGGAGCGCGGGATGTCGGTGCTGGAACCATCACGCTAGCCAGTGCGGCGAGTGCTCTGCTGGCCGTGTGACTCCGGATGACCCCGCGTGACGCCGTGTGTGCGGGGAGGCCGCTGAGCTCCTCGAAAGGTCCACACTGAGCGCATCCCCTCCGTCATCCCCTCGAGGGGCTGGAGCAGTGGGAGCAGCACATGAAGCAGTCGGAACGATTCGCCGCAGCAGCCGCAGGCACCGGCGCTGACCGCCCGCCGGTGGGAGCGTGGATCCACTTCGGCAGTGCGCTCTGGAGCGCCGAACACGCGGCGGCGGCGCACCTGCGTTTCTACGCGGAGTACGACTGGGATTACATCAAGGTGATGAACGACTACAGGTTCGCCGTGCCGGCGGGGCTGACCGAGATCACCGAGCCCGGCCAGTTGGCCCGGGTGGGCGCCGAGGCGGTCGCGCATCCGGAATTCGACGTGCAGCTGGACGTGCTGCGGCGCATCCGCACGGCTGCGCCGGACGCTGCCGTGATCGACACCGTCTTCTCGCCCCTGCAGACCGTGGTGCGCTCGCTCGGCGACTCGGTGATCCCGCACCTGCGGGAATCCCCCGAGCTGGCCCACCAGTTGCTCGACGCGGTGACCTCCAGGCTCGAGGAGTACGTCGCCCGGTCCGGCGAGGTCGGGGTGGATGGCCTGTTCCTGGCCGTGACCGGAGCGGCGACGGATGCCTCGAGCTGGGGCCTCTCCCCCGCCGAGTTCTCCGCCTGGGTCGCCCCGTACGACCGGCGCGTGCTGCGGGCGGCGGCGGGCGTCACCCGCATCATCCACGCCCACGGCGACGGCCTGAACCCGGGCCTGCTGGCGGACTATCCGGCCGAGGTGCTCAGCTGGTCGCCGGCGGCGTCCGACCTCGCCGTCGGGGAGCTCTACGCCGGCACCGGCCGCGTGCCGATGCTCGGGTTGGACGAGGTGAGTTCGCTCTACTGGCCGCCGTCGCGGGTGCGGCAGTCCGTGTTCGCCGCCCGCGCGGAGGCCGAGGACCGGCTGATCCTTGCTCCGGGCTGCACCCTGCACTCCGACACCCCGCCGGCTGTGCTGCGGGCGTTGCGGGCGAGCGTGGAGCCGGTGCCCAGCCTGGTGTAGGGCCGGCACAGCCGGTCAGAGTTGCTGCACCGCAGTCAGCTTGTCGGGGTTCAGAACGAAATAGACCCTGGCGATTCCGGTGTCGCCCACCGACATGGCGCAGAGGATGACGGCCGTGCCGCCCCGGCTCAAGACGAAGACCTCCTCACCGTTGCCGTGCACCACGTCGACAGACACGTCGGCCGCCACCTTCGCGAGAATACCGGCGAAGAATCGCGTCACGTTGTCCCGCCCGCGGATCGGGCGGCGCGCAGCCGTCACGATTCCGCCGCCGTCGGAATAGACGACGACATCCGCCGCAAAGAACGTCTCCAGGCCCTCAAGGTCGCCGGACTGAGCCGCTGCCAGAAATGCGCGCAGGAGTCGATCGTGTTCCGCGGCCGGGACCTGCCTGGTGCGGGATCCATCGAGGTGGACACGTGCCCGGCGGGCCAGTTGCCTGGCGTTCGGCTCGCTCGTCTCGAGCACACCGGCGATGTCGCTGAAGGAGTAGTCGAACGCTTCCCGGAGCACGTAGACGGCCCGCTCGTTCGGGGTCAGCCTCTCCAGCAGCATCAAGAGGCCCAGTTCGAGGGCCTCGGCCTTCTCGGCCCCGAGGGCGGGGTCGTTCCCGGTCAGGACGGGTTCGGGAATCCAGGGCCCGATGTACACCTCGCGGCGTGTGCGGGCGGATGCTGCCACGGTGATCGACAGGCGAGTCGTCGCCGTCGTCAGAAACGCCAGCGGGCTGCGAATCTCGGAACGGTCCGTCGCCTGCCAGCGAATCCACACGTCCTGCACCACGTCTTGCGCTTCAACGACGCTGCCCAGCATGCGGTAGGCGATACCGAAGAGCCGGGGACGCATCGCCTCGAATTCGACGGCCAGGCCGGCCAGATGCTCCGTCACAACGCTGCTCCCCGGGTCAGGCGCCGGCCTCCGGCGATGAACGACGCCAACCATACTCCTGTGAAACTTCTTCGCGGGTGTCACGTTTCGGTGGCCGGCCCAGTCAGTACTGGTATCGACCCATCCCGGCAAGGAGAGCCCATGAGCACCCATTCTGACCACACTGTTGTCGTCCTCGGCGCCGGCTATGCCGGAATCCTCGCGGCAAACCGGGTGCAGGCGTCATTGACGCCCGAAGAAAGGCGCCGGGTTCGGGTGGTCATGGTGAACCCCACCGGCGATTTCATCGAACGCGTGCGCCTGCACGAGGTCGCGGCGGGTGTCCGGGAGACCGCGGCGATTCCCCTGCGCGAAATGCTCCACGAACTCATCGAGGTCTCGCTCGGCACGGTTCGTCACATCGACGCGCCGGCTCGCCTGATCTCGGTCGAGACGAGCGCGGGAGAACGGGTCGAGTCGTACGACACACTCATATATTCCGTTGGCAGCATGGCCGCGGTCGGTGTGCCAGGAGTCCAGGAATTCGCGCACCTTCTCAGCAATGCCGATGGGGCCGAGTCCGCGCGGATGCGCATCGCCGGCGGTCGGCGCGACCAGCGCATCGTGGTTGTCGGCGGTGGCGCCACCGGGGTGGAAGCTGCCGCGGAGATCGCGGAACAGCATCCGGCCGCGTCGGTCACCCTCGTGTCGCGGGGCCCGCTGCTCGAGCACCTGCCCGCGGCATCCCGCAGGTCCGTCGCTCGCTCTCTGCACGAGTTCGGCATCACGGTGGTCGAAGGTCGCGGCGTCGTGCGGGTGCTGGCTGACACCGTGGACCTGTCGGGTGGAACCAGCATTCCCAGTGACGTCACGGTGTGGGCAGCGTCATTCGCCGTGCCCGACCTGGCACGGCGCAGCGGGTTGGCTGTCGACTCGATAGGACGCCTGCTCGTTGACGAAGAACTGCGCACAACCCGGTACCCCGAGATTTTCGGCGCCGGCGATGCCGTGCGTCCACCCGCTTCGGTCGGGTCGCACCTGCGCATGAGTTGCGCCGTGGCGATGCCCCTCGGGGCGCACGCCGCCGACAACGTCCTCGCGCTCCTGCGTGATCAGGAGCCGACCTGGCTCAGCGTCGGCTTCGGCGCCCAGTGCATCAGCATCGGCCGGCGCCGGGGACTCATTCAGCTCGTGGACAAGGCTGATCAACCACGGCCCGTCCGGATCACCGGCTGGGCCGGAGCGATGGTGAAAGAATTCGTCTGCGCCGTGATCGCGACCGGTTCCCCACGCCGCGAGCGCGGTCGACCGGGTTCGCTGATGGTTCCGTCCGGCCCCAGACTCACCGCTCACTCAGAGAGCCGGTGGCCGCGTAGGCCGCAAGGAAATCGCGCACGTCGATGAGCTCGGCCGCGTCGATGCCGTGCGCCAGGCCCGGGTAGACCCGCTCGACGAGGCTGGTGTGCTGCGGCAGGTAGGCGCCGGTGCGGGCGATCGCGGCTGCGGCGATCACGCTGTCATCGGCGCCGCGGCCCCAGAAGACCGGCGGCCGGGTCGCCTTGAGGGTGTCGTCACCCGGCTGCGCCGCGGCCTGCACGAAACCGCCGAGGATCACCGGGGCGAGCACCCGCTCCGGCCGGGTGCGCAACAGCTGGCTGGCCATCAGGCCGCCCTGCGAGAAGCCGATCGGGATCACCCGGGTGGATGCGGCGAGGTGCGCGTCGACCCAGGCCCAGATCTGCTCGGTGGCCGCGGCGAGCGGTTGGGGGTCGGGGTTTCCGGGTGTCGTGATCGCGAACCAGGCCGCGCCGCCGGTGCCGAGTTCCAGTGGGGCGCGCAGCGACGCCCAGGGCAGGGTGAGGCCCAGCGCCGGTACGAGCGCGGTGAGGTCGTCCTCGTTCGAACCGTAGCCGTGCAGCAGCAGCGCGACCGCGGGCTGCGCGGTGGAATCGGAGGGCCAGTCGGCCGAGCGCAGATCCCGCAGCAGGCCGCTCATCGGGCGATCAGCTCGTCGGTGGAGAGGTCGGGCAGCGCGACGGTGACCTGGGTGCCCCAGGGGTCGGTGATGGAGACGGAGCGGCCGTCGCCGGCGAAAGGAATCGACCTGGCGGTCAGACGGGCCGTGAGCAGCACCAGGTCCGCGGCGGCGGGCACGGTCACGGCCACATCGCCCAGGCCCAGGCTCGCCGCGCGGGGGCCTGACCCGCGGCTGTTCCAGGTGTTCATGGCGATGTGGTGGTGGTAGCCGCCGGCCGAGGCGAAGAGCGCACCGGAGTAGCCGGTCTGCGTGGCCTCGAAGCCGAGCGCGTCGACGTAGAACGCCCGCGCGGTCTGCAGGTCGCCGACCTGCAGGTGCACGTGCCCGACGGCGCCCGCCACCGCGGGGCCGGCATCCAGCACCCGCTGGTCGAGGTGCTCCTGCAGATAGGCGTTGGGGTCGAGGTACTCGGTGGCCATCCGGATCTGCTCGCCGTCGTGGATCCAGCGGTCGCGGTCGCGGTCGGTGTACAGCTCGACGCCGTTGCCCTCGGGGTCGGTGAAGTAGAACGCCTCGCTCACGAGGTGGTCGCTCGAGCCCACGAACCGGCTGCGCGGGTCCTGCGCGGCGCGGTACACGGTGGCCGCCAGGCTCTCGGGGGTCTCGAAGAGGAAGGCCGTGTGGAACAGGCCGGCCTGGCGCGGGTCGACGCCTGGCAGGTCGGGGGTGTGGATGAGCCGGACCAGCGGCGTCGTGCCGCGGCCGAGCACCCTGTGCACCTCGCGGGAGCGGCTCTGCTCCTCGAGGGGCTCCATCGCGAACGCACCCGAGTAGTAGTCCGACATGGTGTCGAGGTCGCCGACCCGCAGGGTCACCGCACCCATCGACGTCTCGGCGTTGAGGATCTGCTCGTCGGTGGTGACGCCCATGACTGACTCCAATACTCGTGGCAAAATGCTTGCACCGACAACTATACATCAATTACTTGTAGCTGCAACCATTTGTGCGAAGGGAATAGTGATCACCGACCATTGGTTGGTTTTATGTGAACGTATGAAGTTCACCGAATTTTCAGCCCACCCGCAGAACAGATAGGAAGTGGTCCTCATGGCCAGGTTCGACAACAAGGTAGCGATCGTCACCGGCGGCGGAAGCGGCATCGGCGCCGAGATCTCGCGGGAGCTCGCCGCCGAGGGCGCCTCGGTGGTCGTCACCGACATCAAGCTCGAGGCCGCCCAGGCCGTCGCCGACGAGATCAGCGCCGCCGGCGGCGCTGCCGCGGCGTTCGCTCAGAACACCGCGAAGTGGGAAGACTCCGAAGCTGCCGTCGCGTTCGCCCAGAAGACCTTCGGCGCCCTGCACCTGGCCGTGAACAACGCCGGCATCGGCGCTGCACCGCAGATGATCGGCGATTACGACATCGCCGCCTGGGACCGCGTGCGCGCGGTGGACCTGGACGGCGTGTTCTACGGCCTGAAGTTCCAGCTGCCCGCGATCGTCGCCGGCGGCGGCGGCGCCGTGGTGAACATGGCCTCGGTCCTCGGCTCGGTCGGCATCGCCCAGAACGCCGCCTACGTCACCAGCAAGCACGCCCTGATCGGCCTCACCAAGGTCGCGGCACTCGAATACACCGCGCTCGGGGTGCGCACCAACGCCGTCGGCCCCGGCTTCATCGACACCCCGCTCGTGCGCTCCAGCCTCTCCCCCGAGGCCCTCACCGCACTCGAGGGCCAGCACGCGTCGCGTCGCCTCGGCACCGACAAGGAGGTCGCCGCGCTCACCCTGTTCCTGCTCAGCGACGCCGCGTCCTTCATCTCGGGCAGCTACCACCTCGTCGACGGCGGCTACTCCGCTCAGTAAGCGGGCCGAACACCACGAAAGCGGCCGTGTGGTTGCCTCAGCTCAACCGAGGTGACCACAGGGCCGCTTTCGCGTGCGGGCGGGCGTCACGCCGTGAGCTCCGCCCTGGTGATCCGCCGGCGCAGGGCGCTGTGCTCGCCGACCGCGGGCAGCCGGGCCGCGCCGTCGAGCGGATCGGAGCTGTCGATCCCCACCTGGGCAGCGGGCAGCTCGGCGTGTACACGCTGCTCGAAGGCGCGCGCCAGCGCGGCAGACCGGAACACCCCGCCTATTCCCCGCACCTGCGGCGCCTCGACGGTGTCCTGACCCACTCTGCGCAGCCCGGTCAGGGCGGCGTGGGCGAGTTCTTCGGCGGCCGCGACGATGATCCCCGCCGCAACGGCATCGGTCGCGGCAAGCTCTGCCACGCCGGCCGCGTACCGGGCTATCCGCCGCACCCGTTCGTCGTCGGCTTGCAGTTCGATGTAGGCGTCTTCGAGCGCCGGGAAGTCGGCGTGCACCACCTGCACGAGTGCGGTGTCCGGCCCGCGTCCGTCATAGGCGCGCATCACCGCCTCCAGGGCGGCTCGTCCGATCCAGTAACCGCTGCCGGCATCGCCCATGAGATAGCCCCAGCCGTCGATGCGCGCAACGTCGCGCTCGCCCACGGCGAGCGAGACGACCCCGGTGCCGGAGGCGACCACCACGCCGCACCCGTCGTTGAGGGCGCCGAGATAGGCCGTGATCGAATCGTGCGCCAGGGTCACCGAGTGGGCGCCGAGATCAGCCGCGTCGGCGAGGAGCGATTGAGCATCCGCCGCGCCGTCCGTGAGGCCGGAGACGCCGATGCCGATTTCGGTGGCCGCACCGCCGCGCCGCGCCGCGCCGGCGAGCACGGCCGCCAGCTGCGGCATCAGCGGCAGGTCGGTGCGGATGCCGGGTTCCGCCCAGTCGCGCACGGTGCCGCCCGCGATATGGCGAACCTTGATGCCCGACTGGCCGGCATCGATGGCGAGAATACTGCTCATGAGTGGCATGCACCTATCGTCTCGTGGATCGTTCGTTGACGCAGAACCCGTGCGGCACTCACCGGTCAGGGGTACTGACGCGAAAACCGGCCGACCCCGCAGGGCCGGCCGGTTTTCAGGGGGACCTTCGGTTCGCTACTTGGTGAGCGCCGACAGGTCGGGGTTCTCGGCGTACGCCTCTGCGGCGTTGTCCTTCGTCACGATGACCGGCGAGAGCAGGTCGGCCGGGACGATCTTGTTGCCGTTGTCGTACGACTCGGTGTCGTTGACGGTGGGCTCGTCACCGGCCTGGAGGGCGGTGGCCATGGCGATGGCTTCCTTGACCAGGGCACGGGTGTCCTTGTAGATGGTCGAGTACTGCTCGCCGGACATGATCAGCGGGATCGATGCGGCTTCGGAGTCCTGACCGGTCACGACGGGGAGGACGGCCTGTCCGGCATCCTTCACCGAGGTGATGATGGCACGGGCGAGGGTGTCGTTCGGCGACAGGACGCCATCGACTGCTTCGGCCTGGTAGGTGCCCTGCATCAGGGTGTCCATACGGCGCTGGGCGTTCTCCGGCTTCCAGCCGTCAGTGGCCGTCTGGGCGATGTCGGTCTGGCCGGAGACGACCTTCAGGGTGCCGTCGTCGATCTTCGGCTGCAGGATATCCATGGCTCCGTCGAAGAAGACCGCGGAGTTGGAGTCGTCGGCGGAGCCGGAGAAGAGTTCCACGTTGTAGGTGGTCTTGTCCGGGAACTTCGCCGCCATACCGTCGAGGAGGGCCTGGCCCTGCAGCTGGCCGACCTTGAAGTTGTCGAACGCCACGTAGTAGTCAACGTCGTCGGTGTTCAGGATGAGACGGTCGTAGGCGATGACGATCGCACCGGCGGCCTTGGCCTCTGCCACCTGGGTGCCGAGCTGCGCGCCGTCCTTCGCGCCCACGATGATGACCTTGGCGCCGTTGGTGACCATGGTCGAGATCTGCTGCTGCTGGTCGGCGACAGCGTTGCTGGCCCCGGCGTACTGCACGTCGCCCTCGAACCCAGCGTCGGCGAGGCCCTCTTCGAACAGGCTGCCGGCCAGAACCCAGTTCTCACTGGTCTTGTCGGGCAGGGCGACACCGATGAGCGAACCGGCGTCGAAGCCGCTGGCGGCTTCCTCGGTGCCGGCCGCGGCACCGCGCCCGGTGTCGGAGGAACAGCCGGTGAGGCCGAGTGCCGCGACAGCCATGATGGCGGTCGTGGCAAAAAGGATCTTCTTCATTGGGATCTCTTTCTTTTCTGTGTGTGGTGCTGTGAGTGGTGCTGCGGGTTGGTGCTGCGGGGTGGTGCTGAGTGCCCGTCGAGTGACTCGGCGCGGCAGTTCAGCGTGGAAGTGATTCAGCGCGGACGCTAGTTCTTGAGATCGGCCGGAACAGCGGTGTCGGGGGTTCCGCCGCCCGGGGTGACCTGGGACGTGGTGCGCTCTTCGGTCAGAATCTGGCCGCCGCCACCGCCCTTGTTGCGGGTCATCAGTCCGATGATCGACGGGCGTCCCTGCGACTTGTTGAAGACGTCGACGCCAACGGCGATCAGGAGCACGAGGCCCTTGATGATCTGCACGAGGTCGGACGAGATGCCCTTGAGCGCCAGTCCGTTGGAGAGCACGGCCATCACGAGTCCGCCGATGATGGAGCCGGCGACGGTGCCGATACCACCCGAGACCGCCGCTCCGCCGATGAACACGGCGGCGATCGCGTCGAGCTCCCAGCCGGTGCCGTCGAACGGGCCGGAGGCCTGCGAGCGGGCGACGAAGATCATGCCGGCCAGCGCGGCCAGCACCGACATGTTCATCATCACGAAGAAGTTGACCCGCTTCGAGTTGACGCCGGAGAGCTCCGCGGCGTGCTTGTTGCCGCCGACCGCGTAGATGTGGCGGCCGACGGTGGTGCGGTTCGTGAGGAACGAGTACGCCACGACGAGCAAGGCGAGGATGATGCCCGAGACCGGGAAGCTGGTGCCCACGCGGCCGGTTGCGAACAGGTAGGCGGCCACCAGGACCACTCCGCCGAGCACGATGACCCGCAGGATGCTGGTCCAGGCCGGTGCGGCTGTCGCTCCCATCACCGCTCGAGTGCGGCGTCCGCGCACCTCGAGTCCGATGAGGATCAGCACGACGACGATGCCGAGGAGCATGGTGAGGTTGTTCACGCCCAGGTTCGGGCCGAACTCGGGCAGGTAACCCTTGCCGATCACCTGGAAGCCTGCTCCGACCGGCACGGTGGCCGAGTCGCCGATGAACTGGTTGCCGCCGCGCCAGATGAGCATGCCGGCCAGCGTCACGATGAAGGCGGGAACCCCGATATAGGCGACCCAGAAGCCCTGCCAGGCGCCGATGAGCCCGCCGACGACGAGGCCGAGGATGATGGCTGCCCACCACGGGAAGTTCCAGTCCTTCATGGCGAGGGCCACGATGATGCCGGTGAAGGCCGCGACCGAGCCGACCGAGAGGTCGATGTGGCCGGCGATGATCACCATCACCATGCCGATCGCCAGGATCAGGATGTAGGAGTACTGCTGCACGATGTTGATGATGTTGCCGGGCTGGAGGGTCTTACCGCCGGTCCAGATCTGGAAGATGATGATGATCGCGACGAGGGCGCCGAGGATGCCGAACTGCTTGAGCGAACCGCCGCCGCCGAACAGGCTCTTCAGGTCACGGATGTCGAATCCGCCGCGCTTGTCAATACCGGGTGCGCTCATTACGCGACTACTTTCTGTGAGGAGGAGGTCATGCTCCGCATGAGGGTTTCAGGATCGGCCTGGGCGACCGGGAGTTCGTTGGTGATCTTGCCCTCGAAGATCGTGTAGATGCGATCGGAGACACCGAGCAGCTCAGGCAGCTCCGACGAGATCATGATGATTCCGGTGCCCCGCGCGGCGAGGTCGCGGATGATCTGGTACACCTCGGCCTTGGCGCCCACGTCGATGCCCCGGGTCGGTTCGTCCAGGATCAGCAGGTCGGGATCGGTGAACATCCACTTGGCCAGCACGACCTTCTGCTGGTTGCCGCCGGAGAGCTTGGTCACGCCCTCCTCCACGGTGGGGGTCTTGATGCGGAGGCTGGTGCGGTACTGCTCGGAGATCTGCGCCTCTTCGAGTTCGTTCACGACAATGCCGCGGGAGATCTTGCCGAGCTTGGCCGACACGATGGACCGTTTGATGGTGTCGAGCAGGTTGAGACCCAGCGACTTGCGGTCTTCACTGACGTAGGCGATGCCGTGGCCGATCGCTTCGGCCACAGTGCGGAGCTTGATCTCTTCGCCGTCCTTGAAGACCTGGCCGGAGATGAACTTGCCGTAGGACCGGCCGAAGAGGCTCATTGCCAGTTCGGTGCGGCCGGCGCCCATCAGGCCGGCGAATCCGACCACCTCACCGCGGCGCACGGTGAAGCTCGAGTTCTTCACCACTTGGCGCTCGGCCGTGAGCGGGTGCTGCACGGTCCAGTCGCGCACCTCGAAGAAGACCTCGCCGATCGTGGCGGTGTGCTCCGGAAAGCGGTTGCCGAGTGTTCGGCCGACCATGCCGCGGATGATGCGGTCTTCGTCGACCCCGTCCGCCACCACGTCGAGGGTTTCGATCGACTTGCCATCGCGGATGATGGTGATCTGGTCGGCGATCTGCTCGATCTCGTTGAGCTTGTGCGAGATCATGATCGACGAGATGCCCTTGCCCTTGAGGCCGCGGATCAGGTCGAGCAGGTGCTGCGAGTCGCTCTCGTTGAGGGCGGCGGTGGGTTCGTCCAGGATGAGCAGCTTCACGTTCTTGTTCAGCGCCTTGGCGATCTCCACCAGCTGCTGCTTGCCCACTCCGATGTTCTTCACCTGGGTGTCCGGGTCGTCGTCGAGCCCGACGCGAGCGAGCAGTTCGATCGCCCGGCGCTGTGCGTCGACCCAGTTGATGATCCCGCGGCGGCCGGGCTCGTTGCCGAGGAAGATGTTCTCGGTGATCGAGAGCTCGGGGATGAGTGCGAGTTCCTGGTGGATGATGACGATGCCGGCGGCCTCGCTCTGCTTGATGTCGCGGAAGCGCACCACGGAGCCCTCGTAGACGATGTCGCCGTCGTAGGTGCCGAAGGGGTACACACCCGAGAGCACCTTCATCAGGGTGGACTTGCCGGCACCGTTCTCGCCGCAGATCGCGTGGATCTCCTCGGCTCGTACGGTGAGTGACACCTTGTCGAGCGCTTTGACGCCCGGGAACTCCTTGGTGATGGACTGCATCTCCAGGATGGTGGGGTGCGCGCTGTGAGCCGTCTCCACGTCTGACCTCCTCGTCTAACTGGGCCGGCTTGGCGACCCTGGTCTGAAGGTAGACCTCCAATCCCTTGTCGTCAACTTGTTAACGCAAGAATTTGGCAACGATCAGCTAACGGCGGTTTTGATCCCCGCCTGCTGCAGCACGAGAGCCGCCCCGCCGAGGGCTTCGGCCCGCTCGCCCAGCGATGACATCACCAGATCGGTGGTCTCCATGATCATCGGCACGGCGTAGCGCTTGAGCGCGCTGCGGATCGGACCGAGCAGCATCTCCCCCAGCCCGGTCAGCGGGCCGCCGACGATGATGGTGTGCGGGTTGATGAGGTTGGTGATCGCCGCTATCGATCGGCCGACGGCCAGCCCGGCCTCTTCGACCACCCGGATGGCCCGCTCGTCGCCCTCGAGGGCCATCCGCACGATATCCCGGGTGCGAACCTGGCGGTCCAGGGTGCGTGAGAGCAGTTCGATCATGATCGTGGTTGACGCCACGGTCTCGAGGCAGCCACGGTTTCCGCAGCGGCACAGCAGTCCATGTTCGTAGATGGGAGTGTGGCCGATTTCCCCGGTCAGCCCGATATTTCCGGAGTAGGGCATGCCGTTGAGGATGAGCCCGGCACCGATTCCGGTGCCCACCTTGACGAAGACGACCGTGGGGGTTCCGGCGTGCGGGCCCCAGGTGACCTCGGCGAGCACGCCAAGGTTCGCATCGTTCTCCAGGTACACCGGCAGTTCGAAGATCTCCTCGACCATGCCCACCGTCACGCCCACCCATTCGGGCAGGATGGCGCCGTCGACCACGGTGCCGGTGCGCCGGTCGATGGGACCGGGCACGCCGACGCCGACGCCGAGCACCGACGAACGGGGCACCCTCGCGTGGTTCAGGGTCGAGGTGAGCAGGTTGGCCGCAATGTCGAGCGCTTCGGCGGCCGTGTACCCGGCCGGGATCTCGACC
>Ga0247816_10000714_pt1 | contig 17868 bp, 19 predicted proteins | sample UWRJL209509C1_FD_179930 | JGI IMG/M metagenome (GOLD analysis project Ga0247816, IMG submission 179930) | Plant litter microbial communities from Arlington Agricultural Research Station in Wisconsin, United States - UWRJ-L209-509C-1 | ecosystem: Environmental > Terrestrial > Plant litter >...
CTGCGATCTTCTCTTCGACAACGACAGGTGCTGCGACTCGAGCTTGCGGCTTTGAGGCCACAACCTGCTCCTTGGGAGGGGCGGGTGCGGCTTCGACGACCTCGGCAGTCACCTCGACCTCAGGAGCTGTCTCGACCGCTGGTGCGGCTTCGGCAACAACTTCAGGTTCGTTGACAACTTCGACAACGGGTTCGGCGATGACTTCAGGTGCAACCTCGACTTCGGGAGCTGCTTCGACCACGGGTGTGGCTTCGGCAACAACTTCAGGTTCGACGACTGCTTCGACGATTGTCTCGACGACGACTTCTGAGGGTACAGAAGGCGCAGCTTCGACAGCAGGTGCTACGGCACTTTCTGCACCTTCGTCCGCATGAGCGGCGAGGGGTGAAGTGGAGAGTGCAGCGATAAGAATCGCAGTAGCGACAGGCGTGAGCTTATTGGGTTTCATGTACCATTTCTCTCTTACAAAGAATCAATCGCAAGCGACTGACTATATCCCGACGGGATACAGATAAAATATTTCAGCAAACTCAAATATTCAATCTGTATCCTGTAGGGGCAAGAGAGATAAAAACTATATCTGAAATGTTAAATTGCCTCTCATAAAAACGGACCATGCTCAACTCGAGGAGGAGCGTGGTCGCGGGTTTAAAAGACTATAATCTAATATAGCATATTTTATGAAAATAGTCAATAGCTCGGCCTCTGATATACTAGTGGTATGAGCAATACAATCTTCGACAAAATCGTATCCGGTGAAATGAGTAGTTATAAGGTATGGGAGGATGATAATTTCTTAGCATTTTTAACTCCTTTCCCTAACACGCCCGGAGTAACAGTAGTGATTCCGAAACACAACCCAGGTGATTATATTTTCTCTGTCGATAATGAATTGTATAATGAATTCTTAACTGCAGTGAAAACTGTTGCGAATCTTCTCGAAAAAGCGCTTGGCGTCAGCCGTGTCGCCCTTGTTTTCGAAGGAACCGGTGTCGCCTATGCACACGCAAAACTCTATCCGCTGCACGGTGATATTGCTAATCAGACCGATGTCTGGGGTACTGAGACTGAGTTCGTCGAAGAGTATCGCGGCTGGCTTACGACAATTGAGGGTCCAAAAATGGACGATGCAGCACTCGTTGCCATTCAAGAAAAGATCAAAGCAGCTCAGGTTTAATCGTGGTCGCGCCCTTCACGATCATTCTTCATTCATCAAAGACGATGAAGTCTCGTGACGACAATTTTGATACGACCGAGCCTCGGTTTATCCATCGGGCACGCGAGCTCAATAAATATGTTTGCGCTCGTTCGACTGATGAGATCGCTTCTTTGATGCATGTCTCTCCGAAGCTTGCCGATGCTATTACCTTACAGGCGAGTAAATGGAGTAAGGGCGTTCCCTTTCCGGCGATCGATAGCTTTATCGGTGATATTTATAGTGGATTTCGAGGAGCTGAATTGACCGAGGCCGAGCGGGCGTATGCTCAAACGCACCTCGTGATTCTCTCGGGTCTCTACGGGTTACTGCGCCCACTTGATGGTGTCGTGCCGTATCGTTTTGAAATGGGGTACTCTCTTCCGGGCTTTACTGCTAAAAACGCAGCAACGTATTGGGGTGACTCAATTGCGGCCGAACTGCCGAGCGAGGGGTATATCATCAACACTTCTTCTGCCGAATACATGAAGGTAATTTTACCTTTTGTTGATGCGGCGCGCGTTATTACTCCACAATTCTTAACGGTTAATAAAAAAACAGGTGAGCCCGGGTTTACGGCAGTGCATAGTAAAATTGCCCGCGGTGCATTTGCGCGCTGGTTGATTCAAACGGGTATTCAAGATCCGCACGATTTTTTTACGTTTCATGATCTCGGGTACGAATATGATGAGACGCGAAGTACGCTGCATGAACCGGTATATATCTGTAAAGACTTTAAAGGCATTGGACTCAGTGTTCGATTGGCGTAGTGACTTTACTCAAGATGACACGGTATACTAAAGAGGTGAATAACGTTTTTGATACTATCTTCCATCGCTGGCTGCGAGTGCCGTACGTGCTTCATACGACTCGATTTCGATCTCCGAAAAAGCCGAAGGCAACCATTGTATTGATACATGGGATTGGAAACTCTGCCAAGGCGTGGGATGAATTGATCCCACTTTTACCAAACAATGTTCGAGTAATTGGGGTCGATCTACTTGGATTCGGTCATTCGCCCAAGCCCGGCTGGGTGACGTATAACGCAAAAACCCAGGCTCGTTCGTTGGCTCGCACACTCGTGCTCATGAGATTATTTCAGCCACCAATTCTTGTCGGGCACTCACTGGGGTCATTGGTTGCTGTCGAAACGGCCAAGCGATACCCTTTTGCTGTTCGTCAACTCGTGCTTTGTAGCCCTCCGTTTTACGAACCACCTTCGACCGTTAAAAAGTTATTTCCTGATTATGATGAGCTGCTTCGCTCACTTTACCGAACGGCAAAAAAGTATCCCGCTCAACTTATTGGCGCATCACCACTTGCGGTGCAACTTGGCTTGGCGAACAAAGCATTAAATGTGAGTGAAGATAATGTTGCGAGTTACCTGGCTGCGCTTGAAGCAAGTATCATCAATCAGACATCACTTCATGATGTTTCGGTGCTGAAGCTGCCGATTACAATGTTCTATGGCCGATTTGACCCGGTGGTTATTTCTGCTCATATAAAGAAGCTAGGCATTACTATCCCAAATATTACCGCGAAGCCAGTGCTTGCTGGCCATGAAGTTATCGGCAGTTATACAAAGGCTGTGGCCAAAGAGATTACGAAGATTGTTGAGAATTCTTAGCTGCTTGGCACGATGACCTAGGTCATAACCAGCTGGCGGTATACTTTGGTTAGCCCAAGGTAAAGAAAAAACCCGCATGATGCGGGCAGATTCTTCAGAAGCTAATTTCTAGCGATTTCGGTTCTGGGGTGGAACGAATGTGAGCGCTTTACCGCTTGCACCACCACGGCCAGTACGGCCGATACGGTGAATGTAGTCTTCGTATGTCGCAGGCTGGTCAAAGTTAATGACGTGGCTTACGTTTGGAATGTCGAGTCCACGAGCGGCAACGTCAGTTGCAACAAGTACGCGTGCTCGGCCATCTTTAAATGACTTCAATGCACGTTGGCGCTGTGACTGTGACTTGTTACCATGAATTGAAACAGCTGAGTGGCCGCTCTGTTCAAGGTGGTCAGAAAGTCGTTGGACGCCAAACTTTGTTTCACCGAAGACGAGAACCTTTTCAAGTTCGCTATCAGCAAGCATGTTTGTCAAGATTTCAAGACGGTGCTCTTTGTCGTTTGCTTCGATGATGTCTTGGTCAACGCGTTCGCTTGTGTCAGCAGTACGGACAGAAACTTCAATAGGGTCTTTCAAGAAGTCGTGAATCAACGCCTGGATTGAAGGAGTGATTGTCGCGCTGAAGAAGAGTGTCTGGCGGTCAGCTGGTGTTGCTGCTGCGATAGTACGGATGTCAGTAATGAATCCCATGTCGAGCATACGGTCAGCTTCGTCAAGAACGAGGGTGTTAATTGTGTCGAGCTTCAATTCGCGACGGTTCATAAGGTCCTTAAGACGACCTGGTGTACCAATAACGATGTGCGGACGACGTCGAAGGTCGCGGATCTGACGGTCGATATTTACGCCACCAACACAAAGGGTGGTGAAGATGCCCATTCCTTGTGAGAATGTACGGAACTGTTCTTCGATCTGAACAGCAAGCTCACGTGTCGGCGCCATAATAAGTACAGATGGCTTCAGTGGGTCACGAAGCAACTTGTCGATAATAGGAAGTGCAAAGGCGGCAGTTTTACCTGTACCAGTGTTTGCAAGACCAATCACGTCGCGGCCTTCAAGGATGTAAGGGATAGCTTGGTCCTGGATAGCACTTGGAGTGATGTACCCCTTGGCAATAACGTTATCTTGGAGTGCTTTGCTGAATGGGAAGTCGAGGAACGCGTGTGTTGGTTCGTAGATTACTTCGTCAGCAACGGCAACAGCCTTGTTGATGAACTTGCTCGGGTGGATGTAAGCTCCACGCATTGGGCGTGAACCACCACGACGGGGTGGGCCGAATTGACGGTGACCGGGTCGGGCGCCACGTGGTTTTGATGAGTTTTGAGGGCGATACGCCATATAAAATACCTCTTTCTTGAGAGTGTTTTGTGAATATTAGAATTACTTTCGCTGCAGACGAACAGCGAAAACCTGAAACTATTCATTGAAATAGAGGGGGTATCCAATTCGGATGCAATATTTCTATTATAGCACAAGCTAGATTTTTTGTCTAGAGATGAGGAGCTTTTGCAAATGAGGTAATGAATTGTTTATTTCGTTTGTGAACAGTGATTGCTTGAAGGGCACTCTTCTTTGGGAGGGTGATCATACTAAAGAAGTCGGTGTTCTCTGTGAAGCAGTTGGTACTCTTTAAAAGTGACTCAGCCTCAGTAATATAAGAGATTACTTTACCGCAGAGCGCTTCTAGTCCTACTCGCCAGAATATTGGCTGGAGATCTTGGGCGGTTGGCGTATGCTGAGGATCTTCTTGGCGGGCAATTGCTATGAGTATTTTTGTCGCATACGTCGTGCGGTTGCTCGCAAAATCGCTTTTCCAATCATGAATATCATCGTTGAGCTGACGAGCAGCGATGTAAAAACTGAGCGCTTTGTGGATTGCGTGTCGTTGCTTTTGCGTGAACGCTCTTGATTGTGATACGTGAAGACAGCCGAGTATGTGGACGATACCTTTCTCTGCAAGGATTGAGTCATCGGCGTGAAGGTGTGAAGCTTCTTTATACTGAGCCATATCTACACTGTCGAAAAGATCGTTGAGCAAAGCAAGGTCTACGCTGGCCTCTTCATATAATTGGTAGCTTCGCCGGGAAAGAATATTTGCAATTGATACGCTCTGGGTTAGTGCGTCGCCGTCGATAACATCATCGTAGAGCGTGTACGTCATCCATGTATAAAAGTTCGCTTTTTGCAGGAGCGGGAGATTTTCATTAGAGTCACTCAACAAGTACTGCGATTTAAGAGATTCAGTGAATAGCCGGGTGATATCGGAAATGTAAAATGTTGCATCGTTCTGTGCAACCCTTTGCCAAATAGATCGCAATTCCTTCTGTATGTTTCCCGGAAATGTTTCGAGCTCTTTTTTAACGAGTTGCGCCGTGACGGTATACGTATTTTGTGTAGGTGTATGTATGCGAGGAGAAATAGCGAGCCCGTGCGCAGCAAGGTATGCGGTGAGATTCGGGAGTGATATATGAAGTGATTCACATAGCTCGTAAATACGAGTATTAAGATGAAGTGTATCGACGCCCACTTCGCTGTATGGTCCACCAACTGATACTTCTGCCGAAATAAGCTGATTAGCAAAAGAAGCGAGTAGTTGAGGATCTATGCTCGATGACTTCTGGGCGTGAAGTGTAATGAGTCTCTCGGTATATTCTAGAAGAGAAAATGGCTGCGATTCTGTAGAAATCATGAGGAAGCGCTCTTTGTTGGAACTCGAATTGAAAACTCGGTCACGTTTGTGCGTGGTGACAGTATGAGACTTCCTCTGCACTGCGTTTCGATAATTTGTTTTGCCATATAGAGTCCGATGCCGAGCCCATGCTTTTTTGAGCTTGAAAGAGGGAGAAATAAACGGCTTCTAAGTGATGGTGAGATACCCTTTCCTGTATCGGCAATTGTAATGGTAAGAGATGACTTTGCTGATGAAATGGTGATTGATATAGAAGGGTGCGAAGTATCGGCACACGCATCGATAGCATTTTTGATGAGTATTATGAGCGCTTGAGAGAAGCCGAGCGTATTACCCTGGATGTAATGTTTCTTTCGGTGATGAGGGAAATTTGTCACAAGTTTGATATTTGATTGATGGATGAGTGGCATTAATTCTTTGATTGTGAGGCGAGTAGTCGCAAGTGCATTAAAGCTTTCTGTTTGATCGACGTGCACAGTGAGGCGTTTGCGTGCTTCTTTCACCATACCTTCAATAGCAATAATACTTTCCTCTGCACGAATAACTGCCTTGGAGTATTTATGATGTTGTTTTAGATCGTCGATATCAATATTGAGGATACTCAGGGAATTGGCTAGTTCATGGAGAATCGCTGTAGTATTTTGACCAATTTCAGCGAAATGATATAACTGCGTCATTTCTTGCATCTGCGCTTCGCGCAACGATTGTGTCTTGTGTGTTAGTTCCTCGGCAAGCTTTACTTTTTGTGCAGCAACATTTTCTTCAGCGGCGACCGCTGCAGCAAGTGCTTTTTCCATATGCCTTCGAGACAGCCAGGAAATAAGACCAAAGGCTGAGAAAATTGTCGCATATGTCAAGACGTCGGTGATTGTTGAAGGAAGCGAAAGGAGACTGAGGTTTGGCGTGACAATCCCCGTTGCATGAATGAGGTAAACGATAAAGATTATAACGAGTACACCCGTGACTGAGGGGAGTGTGTACTTAGAACCAAAAAGTGCACCAGTAAGAATGATATAGAAGCCAAGTGTTAGGATGGCGACTGATGAATTAATACCCCAGTAAAACAATGCCCCGATACCGATAGCACCGTACATTGTTGAAAGCATGAGTGCTGATGCGTTAATTTTGTCGAGCCGCATTAAAATAATTGCAAACGTCACGTAGCTGAGGACACCGAGACCTATGAATACTCGGCTGAGCGTGTGTGGTTGAGGGTTTACGGAACCTGCTACGACAAGAAGTAGTAGAAGGGTGAGGATAATACAAAAACTACCCCATGCAACGATTGCTGTAAGATTTGCGGAGCTGTAATCACCCCGAATAGTCGAGAGTATTCTTTTAGGAATTGAGAGTACCCTACCAAGCGGTCGGTATGACAAACTGGCCAGGATGGCGATCCGTGCGGGATTCTGCTCATCTTGAGTGCCTATCGACTGAATGGCAGGGATACGCATCATTATAGGTCTGTCGCCTCATCGATCCATGGAACACCCGCGCTCGTATGAGCGATTGTGTGTTCAGTCAGCGCTTGCTCTGTGCGAAGCGTATCGTCGGTGAGGACAGAAGTGAGTGTATCAATCATAATAATCCTTTCGTATCATTTTAGTGTCACGCGTGGCATCGACCATGTACCCAACGCCGTAAACAGTTTTAACAAGTGAATATTGGAACGGTTTGTCGACTTTGTCTCGGAGTTGTTTGATGTGAACATCGACGGAGCCCGGCCAGCTTGAGCTTGTTGAGGGCCAGACATGATCGAGTATCATTTGCCTTGTCATAACCCTTCCTTGGTTTCTCGCAAGGTATTCGAGGATTTCATATTCTTTTTTACGAAGTTTGATAGTCACGCCAGCTCTTTTAACAGTTCGATCTGCAACCGATATGATGATATCTCCCACGGTGATATCTGGTTCAAGTGGGCCTCGCGCACGACGCCGTTCTAGTGCGGCAACACGAGCTCGTAATTCTTCTGGCTGAAATGGTTTAGTCATGTAATCATCTGCACCTGCTTGGAGAAGCTCGACTTTTGACATCGTGTCGTCAACACCCGTCAAAATTAGTATGGGGAAGTCGTAATTCATCCCACGCATTCTTTTGCACACCTCAAGACCAGACATATCGGGAAGGCCCAGATCGAGAATAACAAGATCGAATTCATGTTCGGCTATTTGCGCGAGTGCTTCGTGCCCGTTTGCGGCACTCTCAACCACCGACCACCTCCGTAGTTGTGTCGTAAGGCGTTCGGAGAGTCGAGGGTTATCTTCAACCACGAGCACTTTCATATTGGTAGTATACTGATTTGCTTATTCATATAGCTAGTGTAAAAGTTGGAGATTAAATACTTATTAACTTTTCACCTAATATTAAAAGACGAGTAGAATAGACATATGGACTTTGATGTCATCGTAAAAGTGATTGCTGACGGCGCGGTTATCCCGGTTGTTTTGATTGGTGCGTATGCATTATTACGCTATGTTCCAAAGGGAGGACGAATCGCTGCGTATAGCCGCGTGCTTATGGCTGGGTTGACTGCGTATTTAGTGGCAAAACTTATCGCAAGTATCTATCAACCAGAGGCACTGCGACCCTTTGAAATTCTTGGCGTCGATCCGGGTGCTTCTTATTTAGATAATCCGGGCTTTCCCTCTGACCATGCATTATTTGTAACGGCTATCACTGCGGCGGTCTGGTTTGAGACGCGCAAAAAGGGGATTGCCCTGTTGCTCGTCACGCTCACACTTCTTGTGTGTATCGGCCGAGTTATTGCATTAGTGCATACACCACTCGATATTATTGGCGGCGTCTCAATTGCGCTGTTTGGGGCTTTATGGTACAGTAACCAACCAATAAGAGCGAAGGGAGTGAAACGAGATGGCAAGAGTAATCGTTGACGAACAATCGGTGGTGGTGAAGACGTGGTGGCACCATGGAAGAATCATTCTTATCGGTGCCGTACTCGGCATGCTCTGGTGGTTTTTGACCGGTCTTTTACAAGCAATAGTTGTTGATCCTATTGTCTGCCGTGACGTGGCAACAGCTTGTGTTGATTCACGAGGTATCGCTGGCGCCCTTGCAACCGTTATTATTGCGGTTGCTTCGCTCGCACTCTTGGTTCGTATCGAAACTGCGCGTCCAATTATTATTGCGATCGGCTCAGCGATCGTACTGTGGAACCTCGCACGATACCTTAATGGTTTAAGCTGGTTTGAATCAGTTGCCTGGGCAGTTGGTTTGTATGCTGCGTCATATGCACTCTTTGCGCTTGTTCGGACTATTCCGCGTCTGCTTTGGGCTAACATTGTCGCTGTCCTTGTAGTGCTAGTGATTACCATCGCGCTTGCGGTATACTAGTATTATGAATGAGGTGGTGTTGGTACTTTTATTGATTGCTGTCGTGGGGCTTGTTGTCGCGCTTTTTGTGATCACTCAGCGCTTTAAAGATAACGGCAATCAAGGCGGTGTTGAGATGCTCAAGACTGATGTGACTGAGCTCAGTCGCACGATTGCATCATTTCAGACCTCACTGGGTGATAAGCTCGAACGAAACTCGAATGTCATGCAGACATCGATGCAGAAGCAATTGAGCGAAAGTATGAAGCTCGTTGGCGACGTTTCACAGCGCCTTACCAAGCTTGATGAAACAAACCGCCGCGTGGTTGATGTTGCGGACGAACTCAAGACATTGCAGAATGTGTTGCAGAATCCAAAGCAGCGTGGGGTGTTCGGCGAATACTACCTCGAATCAGTCTTATCAAATATTCTTCCAACAAAGAATTATAAGATGCAGTATGGATTTCGCGACGGAACGATTGCTGATGCAGTCGTCTTCCTCGATAAGGGTCAGATTCTTGCCGTCGACAGTAAGTTTAGCCTCGAAAACTATAATCGAATGGTATCTGCGCCAACAAAACCTGAGCGTGAAGAGCTGCTTAAAAAAGTTCGTAATGACCTAAAGGGTCGAATTGATGAAACGAGTAAATATATTCGCCCGGCAGAGAACACGATGGACTTTGCATTTATGTTCATCCCGAGTGAATCTCTGTACTACGATCTTCTGATTGGTGATGTCGGAACAGGTTCGAGTGCGCGTGATCTTATTGAATACGCTTTTCGCGAGAAGAAGGTGATTATTGTCAGCCCAACCAGCTTTATGGCCTATCTTCAGACCGTCTTACAGGGCCTCCGTAGTCTGCAAATTGAAGAGCAGGCAAAAGATATTCAGATCCAAGTTGGTAAGCTAGGGCGACACATTGGCGCGTTTAATTCGTACATGGATAAACTCGGTAAATCACTCGGCACAACCGTGGGCCATTACAACAATGCGCACAAAGAACTTGCAAAGGTTGATACCGACGTCACAAAGATCGCCGGTACTGACAAGGCAGTTGAAGCGCTCCTTATCGACAAGCCGCAGCAAGACGAATAAGCAATCATTCGCCAAATAAAAAACCTCGCGTCACCGTGCGAGGTTTTTTATTTGCAGCGAGTAGTAAACTATTCAGCTGTTCTTTGTGGACGGCCGTTAAGCACGTCGTGTATGACGAATCCGAGAACACCACCAATGATTGGTGCTGCCGCGTAAACGACGAATGGAACCCACTGCCATGTGTATGCCTGAAGAGCAACCGCAACCGCAGGGTTGATGATCGCGCTTCCGCCGACGAAACCAGTAACAGTAAGTGTTACCATCAAAGCGATGAAAATACCAAGACCAACCGTAAAGGCTGCGCCAAGGCGTTCTGTGTTTCGGCCAGCAGTTGCAACTGCAAGGGCGAGGATTGCGACACCGAGGATCTCAGCGAAGAATACGTACCATTCTTTACCAACAAGTGTCGTGATGTCGACTGCGGCAAAGAGCGTTGGAGCGGCTTGGCCATAGGCTGCTGCTTCTTGGCTGACTGCTGCAGCACCACCGACGAACCAGCTAAGCGTAAAGAACGCAATAGCGGCACCGAGGAACTGAACAACGATGTAACCGAGGGCACGAAGCCATCCGATACGACGAGTTGCCCATGCACCAATAGTGATTGCAGGGTTAACGTGTGCGCCTGAGAGCGCTCCGATGAGGAGTACGATACCAACAAGACCAAAGAGTACGAAGATCGGCTGACCTTGTCCTACGATGATGACGCTTGCGAGTAGGAAAGTACCGATGAACTCAGCGGCAAGAGCTTTCCATAGTTTTGGTGACTGGATCGCTGACTGAAGGTGATTACTCACACCGCCACGCGATGATGCAGAGACTGTTTTCACGGTCGTTTTAGTTGCTGCAATTGACTTCTTATTTGAAGTAATTGCCTTTTTAGTAGCCATTTATGCTTCCCTCCTTATAGTGAACATGCCTCAAGTATACCATAAACGACAAGCGGTCAAACTGAGATGGTATACTTGGGGTATGGCATTATATGTAAAGCAACAAGAACAGCGTTCGCAGCTGCAAGATAAGCTTGCGGCAGAGCTTCAAGAACGAGCAAAATTAAAAGCAGCGGGCGAGCTACCTGATGGCGTCGAAGACTCTCGATACATTGAGAATACTCGTCAGACATCACGTCTTGCATGGCTCTGGGGCATTGTGGCGCTTGCGGCTGTTGGCGCGGTCATCTGGCTCGTCATTCAAGCTTCTTCATAATTTCTTTTCCCAAACACCCGTCGGTATCGTATAATAAGCACTATTATGTCTGTAGATATCGACCGAGTTCAAGAGGAGTTGCTAGCACGAGTTGCGGCAAGTGATTCACCCCGAGACGTGCTTCGCGCACCTGAACTAAAAACATTATATGGAACCATCGGTCAACTTGCTCCTGAAGAGCGTGGCGACTTTGGTAAAAAACTTAATGCAGTCAAGCAGGCACTCGAGGCGGCTATCTCTGAAAAAGAACTCGCTGCCGAAGCGGCCGACGTTGTTGCGCTTGATGTGACCGCACCGTGGGGTCAATTCGGGCCACGACCAGAATTTCTTCCAACAACAGACGGGGCTCAACACCCACTCACAAAAGAACTCGACGTTGTTATCGATATCTTTACTCGCATGGGATTCGCTGCAGTTGAATCACGACAGATCGATGACGATCACCATATGTTTGGTGCATTAAACTTCCCTAAAGGCCACCCAGCTCGCGATGGCTATGATACGTTTCGTACCGAAGAAGGCTATATTCCACCTGCGCACACCTCAACAATGCAGCACCGCATTTTGAAAGATGGCAAAGCTGCGCTTGAAGCTGGCGGGCAGATTGCCTCAATTAGCTACGGCCGTGTTTTCCGTAACGAAGATGTTGATGCAACACATGAGCACACCTTCTACCAAGTCGAGGGTGTCTTTGTGAGCGATGACGCGACACTTGGGCAAATGCTCGGGACACTTCGCGGATTCTTTGAAGCATATTACGGACAATCACTTCGTATTAAGACACAACCTGCATACTTCCCCTTTGTTGAACCAGGGCTTGAGTTTGCTATTGAAAAACCTGCTGCACTTGGCGGTAAACCTGGTGATTGGCTTGAAATGCTCGGTTGTGGCATGATCCACCCGAACGTGCTTGAATCTGCAGGCATCGACTCTAGAAAGTACCGTGGTTTTGCCTGGGGTGGCGGTGTTGAACGATTGGTGATGTTGAAATATAGCATTGAAGACCTTCGTCATTTCGAATCAGGTAAACTAGCATTTTTGAGGAAATTCGCATGATCATTTCAGTAAACTGGCTTAAAAAATATACTGACATCGATCTTCCTATTGATGAACTTGCCTCGCTTATTGGTGAGCGACTTGTTGAGATCGAATCAGTGATTCCACTTGGCGAGAAATATAAAGACGTTATTGTTGCTCGGGTTATTGAATGCGCACCACTTGAAGGTTCTGACCACCTTAACGTAACAAAGCTTGATGATGGTGGTGTGGTGCCTGATGTTGAGCGTGACGAAAATGGTCTTGTGCAGGTTGTCTGCGGTGCACCAAACGTCACGGCTGGGATGATGGTTGCATGGCTTCCGCCAAAAGCGGTCGTTCCAAATACATTTAATGATGCTGAGCCATTTGTACTCGGTGCTCGTGCGCTTCGTGGCGTGATGAGTAACGGTATGATCGCCAGCGCTCGCGAACTTGATTTGTACGACGAACACGACGGCATTCTTGCGGTTGATGAGACGACCGAACCTGGTCAAAAGTTTGTTGATGCGTACGAGCTCGATGACTACCTTCTTGATATTGAAAACAAATCATTAACACACCGTCCTGATGCATTTGGTTTAATTGGTTTTGCGCGTGAAGTTGCTGGTATTCAGGGTAAAGAATTCGTTACTCCTGAATGGATGGAAGTACTTTCTGGTATTTCTGGTGCAGAGGGCGATGATGTTCCGGCGATTCGTATCGAAGATGCAACGCTTTCTGACCGATTTGAAGCAATCGTACTTTCTGGACTTGATGAAACAAAGAGCTCCCCACTTCAACTCCAGACATATCTTTCACGAAGTGGCGTGCGTCCTATTAACGCAGCGGTTGATGTGAGTAACTACCTTATGCTCCTTGCTGGTCAGCCATCTCATACCTACGACTACGATAAATTCCTCGCACTTGCGGGTGAAGACAAGGCGATCGTCGTGCGAAATGCGCGATCAGATGAAACGCTGACACTTCTTGATGGTAAAGAAATTTCACTTGATGAGTCTGATATCGTTATTGCCGCAGGGAATACTGCAATTGGTCTTGCCGGTGCGATGGGCGGAGCAAATACGACTGTTGACGCTTCAACAAAGCGTGTTCTTCTTGAAGTAGCGACCTTTAACCTTTATAAGATTCGTTCAACACAAATGCGTCACGGTATTTTTAGCGAAGCCGTGACTCGATTCACGAAAGGCATCCCTGCGCCACTTGGTGCGCCAGTTCTTGCGCGTGCTGTTGAATTACTCGCCGAACACGCAGGTGCAACAGTCTCGAGTGCTGTCGCTGACGAATACCCAGGCAAGCGCGATTCGATCGTTATTGCACTGAGTGAAGCGCAGGTCAACGAAACGCTAGGGACCGAATTAAGTGCTGGAGATATCTCTGCAGTGCTTGAAAATGTGGGCTTTGAAGTTTCGTTTAACGATCTTGTTGCCTCGGTTACCGTTCCGTATTGGCGCGAAGACATTCATATTCCTGAAGATGTTATCGAAGAAGTTGGTCGCTTAATGGGATACGATACGATTCGGCTTGACGTACCGGTTCGGCCGTACGTTGCGACAACCCCAGCTCCATTCGATCAGTTCCGTTCACAGCTTCGGGCAAGCCTTGTTCGGACGGGTGCAAATGAAGTACTAACCTATAGTTTTGTGCATGGTGATCTTTTGACTCGCGCCGGCCAAAAACCAGAAGAGTCATACCGAATTACCAATAGCATTAGCCCTGAGCTTCAATATTATCGCCAGAGCCTGACACCTAGCCTTTTGACACTTATTCGCCCGAATGTAAAATCCGGATACGAATCATTTGGCGTGTTTGAGTTTAATAAAGTTCACGAGAAGAGTACCGGCTTGACTGATGAGTCTGTCCCTGTTGAGAAAGATAGTCTTGCAGCAGTTTTTGTACAAAGCAAAACCAGTGGAGATGCGTATTACCAGGCGAAGCAATATGCACAGTATCTTTTTGAGACTACTGGCGTGGCTGTTCGATATGAACTTCTTGGTGACGATGCAAGTTCAGTTGCTGCACCGTTTGAACCACGACGAAGTGCGCGCATTGTGAGTATTGAGTCAGGTGAAACACTCGGTGTTGTCGGTGAATATCGTGCGGTCGTGCAGCGAGCGCTGAAGTTGCCGGCATATACTGCAGGGTTTGAAATCAACCTTCGTCCATTCGCGGCAATTGCAAGTGCTCAAGAATCAACATACACTGCGCCAAGTCGCTATCCTGGTACTGAACGTGATGTCAGCTTCCAAGTTCCGAACACTGTTACGTTTGAACAAATTCAAGCAACTGCAGAGAGTGTTTTGAACGATACTGATCTGCTTACGACAGTTTCGCCACTCGATATATATTGGCCAGAATCAGGCGATGTGAAAAATATTACGATGCGTTTCACATTGACGTCGTATAATAAGACACAGACAAATGACGAAATCGCCGAAGTTATGAAAAATGTAACTGACGCCGTCATCAAAACAACCGAGGGGAAGGTAGTATAATGTCCGCAACACGCGCACAACGAATAGGTATATGGGTTATTGCTGTTTTTATGGCAGTAGGAACAATCGGATCATTTGCAATCATTATTTTAGCAAACGATAATCAAAAGTCTGATCAATCTCGCTTAGCGACACTTGAAGCTGACTACAAAAAATCCCAGGCTGAATATCAGGCAAAAGTAGATGCTCAGGCCGCTGTGCTTTCAGAGAAGTACTTTGCAACGTTTAATCAATTTGTGAGTCGCCCTGCTGCGTTTGCAAAAGACAGCGTAACTGCACTAAAAACAGAGGATATCATTGTTGGTGACGGGGAAGAAATTACTGCAGAATCTTCATTTACCGCATACTACATCGGTTGGAACCCAGATGGGACAATGTTTGACAGCTCATTCAACGCTGATAAAACTGCATTGAAAGCTCCATTTACTGCAACTCCAGGAGGTGTCATTAAGGGCTGGTCTGAGGGTGCGGTTGGTATGAAAATCGGTGGCGCTCGTGAACTCGTTATTCCTTCTGATCTTGCCTATGGCGAAGCAGGAAGTGGCGCTGATATCCCTGCAAATACTCCTTTGAAGTTTGTCATGATGCTTATCCCGACACCTGAGGTAATTCCTCAGCCAGAAATCCCTGCAGCGCTTTTGCGTTACTACCAAACTGGGCGATTGTAATATGGCCGATTCAGTTCGCGACATCATCATGATTGGCGCTGGGCCAAGTGCCTTAACTGCCGCCATTTACACGACACGTGAAGATATCGATACGATTCTATATGAAAAGGCGACAATCGGTGGACTTGCAGCAATTACTGACATGGTTGATAACTACCCAGGTTTCCCTGAAGGTATCGAGGGTATGAAGCTCGCTGGTCAGCTCGAAAAACAAGCTGAGCGATTTGGCGCACACATTGATTTTGGTGATGTTTCTGCAATTCGAAAAGATGGTGATGAAGTTGTTGTTACTGTTGATGGCGCAGATGTTCGAGCGAAGGCTGCATTGATTGCGACCGGAAGCGACTACAAAAAAATCGGTGTTCCTGGCGAGAAAGAATTCTACGGCCGGGGTGTCCATTACTGTGCAACCTGTGATGGTGCGTTCTACCGCGAAAAGAACCTTGCGGTTGTTGGTGGCGGAAACTCTGCTGTGCAAGAGGCACTTTTCTTAACTCGATACGCAACACATATTGATCTTCTTGTCCGAAGTACATTGAAAGCAAGCGATGTCTTGATTAAAGAACTTGATGAACATGTGCAAAGTGGAAAGATTACAATTCACCTTGATACGCAAACTGAAGAAATTCTTGATACCGATGGACGAGTCCGTGCGGTTCGTGTGGCAACTGCTGGTGAATTAGCGCGTGAGATTGCAATCGACGGAATCTTTATCTTTGTTGGGCTTGAGCCAAATACCGGATTCTTGAAAGACAGCGGAGTTGAACTTGATGAAGTCGGACTTATTGTCACCGATAAGCACCTGCAAACAACGCTTCCTGGTGTGTTTGCGAGTGGTGATGTTCGAAGTGGCGCAACAATGCAGATCGCAAGTGCGGTAGGCGAGGGCGCAGCTGCAGCACTCTCTATCCGAGAATATCTCGACAATCTTAAACGTTAAGCAACGTGATTTTTTACAAACGATTCGAGCTGTGCAATAATTGCCGGCTCGTTTGTTTCAATAGCAACTTCTCGGGTCCCAAGGATAACTCCTGCATACGCAAAGTTATGTGAGCCACTAATCGCCACTTTTGAACCGTCGGGCATCGTGAAGATGATACATTTGGCATGAAGGTATGTGTCGCGTTCGTAGGATGTCTTTAGGCCGCTGAGTGCGATACTGACGGTAAGAACAGCCTTGTTAAGTGCTGTCGCTTGCTTTGGCTTGTTGAAATAGAAGGTCGTGTTATTCTTCTTCAGAAGTCGAGCGAGTTTTCCAGTGGGGCAGTACTGTGAGACGAACGTAATAGCGGTTGCCTCTTTTGCGAGTTCGCAGGCGCGTCGATAAATAATTGATTGGCCAATGAACCCACCGTCAAGAAGGACTGAGAAGTCGACGAATTCATGAGAGATACTTGGGTGATTGCTGGCGCTTTTGTCGGTTGATTGAATGCGTTCTTGCTCATCAACTAATCGGTCGGCAACTCGTTCGTTTGTAATACGGAACATGTAATCGACATTCTCGATACCACCTTCGTACGTGTTGACGCCCCCAAAACTAAAAACAGTATCATCAACGATACACCATTTGCTGTGTGTTCTGCCGTTAACAATAGTGACGCGACCGCGACCAAGCCAGTGGAATTTTACGCCAGCCTTGCGAAGGATCTTGACCATTGAGGCCGTCTCTTTTCCGCCTGGGCTGTAGTAGCTAAAAGGAAGAAAACCAGTGGTTACTTCGCCGAATGTAAAAATGTCAGCAGCAACGACAACTTTGACGCCACGTCGAGCGGCTCGTTCGATGGCGTCGACCAATGTATGGGTTGCCGTGTGGTCGGCGAGCACCATCGAGAGAAGGTACACTCGTGATGTTGCCTTGTCGACGCATTCGGTTGCCTGTGCGACATATTCGGCGGGTAAGAGTAGTTTCATCGTTTGTCATTATATACTGCTTCCTTAAAAACTGCTAAAATAAGGACAAAAGAAAAGGAGAAGTACATGGCTACTTATACTGAGGTAACTTCAGGTGATATTACAGACGGCGTTGTGAACGTTATTATTGAGATTCGTAAAAACGAACGAAACAAGTATGAATTCGATAAAGAAACTGGTCGACTTTTCCTTGATCGCGTCAACGGAACAACACTTGGGTACCCAGCTGACTATGGCTATATTCCAGAAACACTCTGCGAAGACGGCGATCCACTTGATGCGCTTTTGATCATTGATGAATCAGTGCCTCACGGAACTGTGGTTCCATCACGGCCAATTGGCGTTCTTTATTTCGAAGATGATGGCGAGATGGACGAAAAACTCATCGTTGTTCCTGCTGATGATGTCAGCAAAAACCATATCAAAGATCTGAGCGACCTTGGTGAAAACTTCAAGAGTGTTATTGAACACTTCTACACACACTACAAAGACTGGAAGAAAAACTGGACTGGTGTTGAAGGAAAGCTCCACGGTTGGGGTGACGCTGAGGCAGCGATCAAAGTAGTTCACGAATCAATCGCTCGTGCAGGCAAGTAGCCTTACACAAGAAGTTGTTGAGGCT
>Ga0247816_10000715_pt1 | contig 17858 bp, 18 predicted proteins | sample UWRJL209509C1_FD_179930 | JGI IMG/M metagenome (GOLD analysis project Ga0247816, IMG submission 179930) | Plant litter microbial communities from Arlington Agricultural Research Station in Wisconsin, United States - UWRJ-L209-509C-1 | ecosystem: Environmental > Terrestrial > Plant litter >...
GCCCAGACCGGCCTGGTTCTGGGGCATGAAATCACCGGTGAAGTGATCGAAAAAGGCAGCGACGTCGAGAACCTGAAAATCGGTGACCTGGTTTCTGTGCCGTTCAACGTCGCGTGCGGGCGTTGCCGCTCCTGCAAGGAAATGCACACCGGCGTGTGCCTGAGTGTGAACCCGGCCCGTCCGGGCGGCGCTTATGGCTACGTCGACATGGGCGACTGGACCGGTGGCCAGGCCGAATACGCGCTGGTGCCGTACGCCGATTTCAACCTGCTGAAACTGCCGGACCGCGACCGTGCCATGGAGAAAATCCGTGACCTGACGTGTCTCTCCGACATTCTGCCGACCGGCTACCACGGCGCCGTGACTGCGGGCGTTGGTCCAGGCAGCACGGTGTATGTGGCCGGTGCCGGTCCCGTCGGCCTGGCTGCTGCCGCGTCTGCCCGCCTGTTGGGCGCGGCGGTGGTGATCATCGGTGACGTGAACCCGGTCCGGCTGGCGCACGCCAAGGCCCAGGGTTTTGAAATTGCCGACCTGTCTAAAGACACACCGCTGCATGAGCAAATCGCAGCATTGCTGGGCGAGCCGGAAGTGGATTGCGCAGTGGATGCGGTCGGCTTTGAAGCGCGCGGCCACGGGCATGACGGCGTTAAACATGAGGCTCCGGCCACGGTGCTCAACTCGTTGATGGGCGTGGTACGCGTGGCGGGCAAAATCGGCATTCCCGGCTTGTACGTGACCGAAGATCCGGGCGCCGTGGACGCTGCTGCGAAAATGGGCAGCCTGAGCATTCGCTTTGGCCTGGGCTGGGCCAAATCCCACAGCTTCCACACCGGGCAAACGCCGGTGATGAAGTACAACCGCCAGTTGATGCAGGCGATCATGTGGGACCGCATCAAGATTGCCGACATCGTGGGCGTTGAAGTCATCAGCCTGGATGATGCGCCACGTGGGTACGGCGAGTTCGATGCAGGCGTGCCGAAGAAGTTTGTGATTGATCCGCACAAGTTGTTCAGCGCGGCGTGAGGCGCAGATAAACAAAAGGGCGACCCTAGGGTCGCCCTTTTTTCGTCTGGAAGCCGAACATCATCAGCCCAGGCAACAGCAATCTAATGTGGGAGCTGGCTTGCCTGCGATGGCGGTGTGACAGCCCATATATGTGCTAACTGACACACCGCCATCGCGGGCAAGCCCGCTCCCACATTTTGATTTTCTGAGTTCTGGAGAATGTGCTCAGCGAGTCGCCAGCGCACCTTGATACACCGTCGGCCCCGTCGGCTGCTTACTCACCGACCCACCCTTGGTTTCCGAGCTGACCAGCAATTCCACCGGCTTGCGGATGGACGCTTGCTGGCGTGGGTTGAGGCCGATGATGCCCTTGCCATCCTCCGGCAACAGCCCCAGTGACACCGGCGTGCCGCCTTCCGGAATGGCCCACAGTTCCAGACTCTGGTCTGGCGCGGGTGCCGTGGCGGCAATCGGTTGGACTTCCAGGTAATCCTTGTGGGCCATGATTTGCGCGGCCGGTTGCTGGGTGGTGTTGACCAGCAAGGCGGCGGACTTGACGTTGTCCTGGGTGTAGATCGCGCCGCCGATGCCGGCGACGACCACCACGCAGACGCCGATGAACAGGCGAGAACGGCTCCAGAATGAAGGATTCTGCTCAATCACCAAGGGGGTTTTCGCAGTCATTTGGCTATTCCTGACAGGTGTTGGAGTCCTGTCATTGACCCGGGTTGCGGCGATGGGTTCCTCACTTCATCGCCACAAGGCCCAATGCGCAAACGCATTTTCTAACACAACGACGATCAACTGTAGGAGCGAGCTTGCTCGCGAAAAACCTGAGAGCGCCGTGGGCTTCCAGATTTCCCGCGTTATCGTTGACGACCTTCGCGAGCAAGCTCGCTCCTACAGAGATTGTGTGGTGTCAGCGAGAGGCTAGGGCGCCTTGGTACAGCACTGCCCCGCTGGATCTGGCTTGATACCGGCCTTTGATGGGCAGATGGAAATCTGATCTGCCAGGGCATTGCCCGCGAAGGTCGAAAGGACCAGTGCGCTCAGCGCGATGTTTATCCGCTTCATGTCGTACTCCATTACTGTTTTCGGAGAGGGAATAGGCATGGTGCGGGCGTTCTGAAAGGGAGACTACTGTCAGAAGTGACAGTAGGTTAGATGGAGTTCTGATTAAAAGGTCGGTGGTTATTTCGTTGGGTGTGGGGAGGAGATGAATCAGTATTTTTCTTTTATATTGTTGAAATCCATTCCCATACTGACGTCAATCAGATGTCTGGCTGTTTGCAAGTTACGCTCATTGTTTGGTGAGTTTTTAATGGGATTTTATCTATTGTGAAAGTCCTGGCCTACGCTCACGTCAATTAGGTATTTTGCTGTTTTTGGATCGCGTTCGCTGCAACGTGCATAGCATTTAATAATAAGCGATAGACCGTATTTTTTGGGTATTAGAAGCATCACGGTTACGGCATGATCGAACAATAAGCTTTGTAAGGCGCTTTTTTCGGCCTCGCTATCAACTTTGAGCCAAGTATAGTTTTCGTTGTCATCTTCAGGTACCCATCCGGCTTTTTTCAGCATTTCCTGGATGACATTTATTAATGGGACTAATTCGCTGAAAGGCAGGGTCTTCAACATTGGAGAGGTGGTAATGGTTATGACTTTTCCACCATTATAGCTGACAGCACCAAATATCGTTGGGGGTAAGATAAATCCGTACTGTGGGTCATCAAACTTGACGATTACAGGGCTACTAATCCAGGTAGAGTCTGGTTCCGGTTGTTCACTTGGGTAGATGACGGTTTTGGATTTAACTGGGAATGTGGAGTCCCGTATTACATCTTCGTAAGCCTTGCCGATATGAACGGAAATGATCTCGCGTTCTCTTGGTTCGCGAGTTATAAAAAAGACCGCATATAGAGCAACTGGGGCTAGGGTGTACAGAAATAACTTCCGCATGCTTTACTCTTCAGCCTTTAGCGATTTTTGAATGGGTTTTCATCTACTGTGGAAGTCTTTGCCTATGCTTACATCAATCAGATATTTCGCTGTTTCCGGATCGCGCTCATCGCAGCGGGCGTAGCATTTTACGTTCAGCGCAAGCATATATTTATTGGGTACTCTGAGCATCACTATGACGACCTGATCGAATAGTAGATTTTGTAGTGTATTTTTTTCTTCTTCATTTTTTATCTTCAGCCAAGCGTAGTTGTCCTGATCTTCTGGTGGCCAGCCCGCGTCTTTCAGCATTTGTTGCAAATGGCTCAGCAATGGGATCAGCTGATCAAAGGTTAGAGTCTCTAACATCGGAGATGTGGTAATAGTTGTGACTTTCCCTTCGCTGTAGCCTACAGCACCAAATTTCGTGGGCGGTAAAGTGAAACCGTGTTGAGGGTCATCAAAACTCACAATTACGGGATCCTTAAACCAGGTTGAGTCTTCTATCGGTGGGGTCGTCGGGCGTATTAGGGTGTTAGACCTCACCGGGAATGTTGAGTCCAAAATTACATCTTCATAGGGCTTCCCGACATGGACGAAAATTGTATCGATTGCTTTGGGTTCGTGGCTGATATAAAAAGCCAAAAAGACTGGAGTGATAAACAAAAGGCACCAAAATAACTTGAACATTATTTTACTCTTCTGGCTTCGGCAATTTCTGTAATGGAAGTTTCTAGTTGCGCGTATGTAGCCGGATTTCTGAGAAGAACGTCGAATTGGGTTGCCGCTCGCAATACAAACTCCATTCGTTCATCTTGATTCGCGAGGTTCGCAATTGGCCACATAACATCTTTCGAGATACCACTCCGACTTTTTAAGCATTTTTCCATTTCCTCATAGCCCCGCACCATGAAAAAAACCATGTAATGGGTAGACATCCAGAAACAGTGCCATATTACGGGTGTACTTTGCGAGAAATAAATCAATCGGTGTTTGCCCGTTTTCCTACATTACTGAAATCCATTCCCACGCTGACGTCAATCAGATATCTAGCGGTGTTTGGATCGCGCTCACTGCAGCGTGCGTAACATTTGGCGATAAGTACGAGCATGTATTTGTGGGGAATCAGGAGCGTCACACTTTCAGCTTGACTAAATAACAGGCTCTGGAGCGCCTTTTGGTCAGCTTCATTACTTACACTGAACCACCTGTTCCTGCCGTTATCTCGCAGAACCCACCCGGCGTTTTTCAGCATTTCCTGCAAGCTGTTAAGCAATGACGTTAACTGATCAAAAGTCACTGTTTCCAGCATTGGAGAAGTGGTGATGGTTATGACTTTGCCCCCATTGTAACTCACAGCACCAAATATCGTTGGGGGTAAGATAAACCCGTACTGTGGGTCATCAAACTTGACGATTACAGGGCTACTAATCCAGGTAGAGTCTGGTTCCGGTTGTTCACTTGGGTAGATGACGGTTTTGGATTTTACCGGAAACGTTGAATCTTGTACTACATCATCATAAGTTTTTCCGATGTGAGCGGAAATTACATCCGTGGCTTTCGGGGCGTGAAAGATATAAATGAGCAGAAAAATCAATGTTACGATTAAAATGCCAAAAATCACCTTCTTCATTGTTTCGCCTCTCTATAAAAATTGATTTATTTTTCAGTATTAGAGGGTCTGTTTTTGGTCTTTCAAGAAAGTATCCAAGTTGTTTTTCGGCCTTCGGAAATTCCATCAGGCAGTCCGTTCATTCGTCGAAGCGGTTTCTTCCCATACTAATATCAATTAAATATTTTGCCGTCGCAGGATTGTTCTCACCGCATCGCTGATAGCATTTGACGTTGATTGCAAGAGTGTATTTAGGAGGAGCCACAAGCATCACCAGGACCACCTGTTTGAACAGTTTTTTTTGTAGAGCACTTCTTTGAAGCTCATTTTCTGTAGTTAACCAGGAATGATTACTGGGGGCCTCGGGTATCCAACCGGCTCCCTTTAGTGTCGACCGGACTTTTTCAAGAAGGCTCGCAAGATCATTGAAAGATACCGTTTCCAACATCGGAGAGGTCGTAATATTTGAGACGGCTCCATCGTCGTAGCTAATTGCACCAAACTTGGTCGGCGGAAGGGTAAATCCGTATTTCGGATCATCATATTGAATAACAACCGGGCTGCTGATCCACGTCGAACTTGGGTGTGGTGGCTCACTTGGATAGATTGCCGTTTTGGCTTGGGCTGGGAACGTAGAGTCACGCATTACATCTTCGTAAGCCTTGCCGATATGAACGGAAATCGTCTCGCGCTCTCTTTGTTCACGAGTTATAAAAATGACCGCATATAGAGCAACTGGAACTAGGGTGCACAGAAATAACTTTCGCATGCTTTACTCTTCAGCTTATAGCGACTTTTTGAGTGGGCTTTCATCTATTGTGAAAAGTCTTCACCTACGCTCACGTCGATTAGGTATCTCGCCGTTTCTGGGTCTCGTTCGCTGCAGCGTGCATAGCATTTAACAATAAGCGACAGGCCGTATTTGCGAGGTATTAGAAGCGTCACGGTTACAGCGTGGTCGAATAATAAGCTTTGCAGAGCGTTTTTTTCGGCTTCGCTGCCAACTTTAATCCAAGTGTAGTTTTCGTTATCGTCTTCAGGTATCCATCCGGCTTTTTTCAGCATTTCCTGGATGACATTTATTAATGGAATTAATTCGCTGAAAGGCAGGGTCTTCAACATTGGAGAAGTGGTAATGGTTGTGACTTTTCCTGAGTTATACCCAACAGCGCCAAATTTCGTCGGAGGTAAGATGAACCCGTGTTGAGGATCGTCAAAGTTAACAATTACTGGGCTGCTAAACCAAGTTGAATCTTCTACTGGAGGTGTAGTTGGACGTATGAGTGTTTTGGATTTAACTGGGAATGTGGAGTCTCGAATTACATCCTCATAAAGTTTCCCAGTATGAACGGCAATTGTATCAATTTCTCTGAGAGGTCGACTGATATAGATAATCAGAAGAAATAGTAACAATATTAGAATGCTTGCAGTTATTTTTTTAATCACTTTATTTTCATTCCTTCGGCGATCTCTACAATGGAGGACTTTAGCTGGGCTGAGGTGATTGGGTTTCTTATCAGAGTATCGAATTGAATTGCGGCTCTCAACACGAACTCCATGCGCTGGTCCTTGTCTGCCAAATCAGCAATCGGACTACGACTGAATTCGATTTTTCTGTCGCCCGGGCTTTTACACAGGCTGGCCAGAGTCAGCTGTATTTCTTCTGGGAGCCCTGAGAATAACCCGGTTACAAGTGATATCACGTTGCCCGCCTGAGTTCCTCGCATTAATAGCGCGAAGCGCTCAACGTCGTAAATTGCAGGCTGAAGGATGTTTAGCTGTTCGTGCCGCGCCATCTCATAAACACTGTTACTGATTTTTCCCTGCTCGATATATTGAAATGTTTGTAAAATTTCCCGTTGAGCAATTCCAAACTCGACGCTATCTGCAATCGGCCAAAGTACCTCATCTTTCAGACTGCTACGTTCGCGCAAACACCTTCGCATCTCTTCAAACCCACGCACCATAAAAAACCGATGCAACGGATAAACATCCAGAAACAGCGCTGTATTCCCAAGCGCCAACATCTCATGAACGTACTTCAGCTCTTCCTGCAAGGTCGCCACCCCGCCACCCAGTAGCGGGTTGCTCGCCTGAGGAACCGGGTTCTGTTGCCTGGCCTGGTCCCAGTCGTGCCACTCTTCGGATTTAGGGCTGAAGTTGACCAGCCTTCGGCGCTCAAGCAAGTCTTGAGGGGCCTGGTTTCTGACTCGTTGATAAGCTGTTTTTTCAGCCTCGATTCGCTGCTCCAGCGTCGTAGCATGCAACAACCCACACCCCACCTGCTTCGACGCAAACGCCGCCAGCCCCGCCCACTGAAACCGGTTATCCGCCAGCCACAATTGCGCATACGCCGCGTTGATCCGGCGGTTGCGTGCCTGTGGGTCGGCGATCAGTACCCCGCCAGGTGCGATCCAGTCTTCGGCTTCTTTTTGGAATCTGCGCCACAGGCATTTGCAGGTTTGCGCTGATTTAAATATCGCTGAAGTTAGTTGGCTCCCCCACCATTGGCGATTTTGTAGTGGTAATTTTTGATAAGTCAGGATTCTTAGCTCTCGTCTTTACTGAAAATATCTTCTCCCATACCTATGTCGATCAAGTATCTGGCAGTGTTTTTGTTTCGTTCATCGCAGCGTACGTAGCATTTTATGTGCAGCAACAAACTATACTTTTTCGGAATTAGAAGCGTGACCCGGTCAACTTGATCAAATAGTTTCATCTGAAGTTTTTGCTTCTCCTCACCGCTCGAAGCTCTTATCCAATCGTTGCCTCTCACAAGCTCAGGTGTCCATCCAGAAGATCTGAGCGTTGTTTGCAGTTCGTTCAGGAGCTTTACAGTCTGATCGAAAGGAAGTGCTTTCAACATCGGTGAAGTGGTGATCCCATCCACTTTGTCCTCTCTATAACCTACTGCGCCGTAGATGGTCTTCGGTAAGGTAAACCCATGGTCGGGATCATCGAACGTTATAATGGCGGGGCTAGTGATCCAAGTAGAATCAACCATGGGAGGGTTGCCTGGGTATAAAGCGGTTTTACGGACTACTGGAAATGTGGAGTCTTTGACAACTTCGACGTATGCCTTGCCTATATGGACATATAGCCTGTCGGTACGAATCTTAAAATAAGCCAATGTTCCTAACAAAAAGAGTACCAAAAGGGCTGAGATGATTAATGCTGGACGCCAAGACTTCATGGCTTAACTCCACCACCTTTAGAAATTTCTTTAATGGATTGCTCCAGCTGGGCGTGAGTTTTCGATGTTTTTAGTAGGTCGTCGAATTGGCCCGCTGCGCGCAATACGAACTCCATTCGTTCATCTTGATTCGCGAGGTTTGCATTTGGATAATCCGAAAATGAGACTTGTCGGTTATCGCGTGTCTTGCATTGACTAGCTAATGTAAGCTGAATTTCTTCTGCCACGCCAGACATTAGCCCAGTGACTACAGAAATGTAGTTTCCCGTGTGGGTGCCACTCATTAAAGCAGCAAAATAGCGACTGTCATACATGACTGGCTGCAAGATATTTAGCTGTTCATGCCGGGCCATCTGTTGAACGCTATAGGTAATGTCTCCATCATCAATAGCTTTGAACGCTCTATATATCTCTGCTGCATCAATTCCGAATCCAACTTTTTCCGTAATTGGCCACATAACATCTTTCGAGATACCACTCCGGCTTTTCAAGCATTTTTCCATTTCCTCATAACCCCGCACCATGAAAAAACGATGCAATGGATAGACATCCAGAAACAGTGCCGTATTACCCAAGGCCAGCATTTCGTAAACGTAATCCAGCTGTTGTTGTACCAAGGACCGCGAGTCATCGCCGAGGGTAATGTCGGTAGTGAGGACCGGATTTTCTGACTTGGCTTTTTCTACCTCCTCCCAAACCTTAGGGTCCGGACGACTGAATTTGAACCCAAATCCCTCAAATAAAGTTTCGGACGGTGCCTCACGTAACTTACGGTGAGCTTCTTTTTCTGCGGCGATGCCCTTTTGCAGCGTCGTAGCATGCAACAACCCACACCCCACTTGCTTTGACGCAAACGCTGCCAGCCCCGCCCATTGAAACCGGTTATCCGCCAGCCACAATTGCGCATACGCCGCGTTGATCCGGCGGTTGCGTGCCTGTGGGTCGGCGATCAGTACGCCGCCGGGGGCTATCCAGTCTTCGGCTTCTTTTTGGAACCTGCGCCACAGGCAGTTACAGGTCAGTATCGGCACGGTGATGGTGGTGATGGGGTTCCTGCCGTCGTGGGTGGTTTCGCGTTTGCAGGCAGACAGTTCGACAGTGCTGTCCCAGAGTTTTTTCATGTCCAGGTCGTGTGGCACGAACGCTTGTTTGGTCATTTTTGATCTTCCTTGATACTCAGTCTGTCCAGCGCACAACGGCGAGGTCGGGTCGTGGGGTGGCAACGCTTTGGGTCATGCCTTGGGCGTCGGTCAGGCCTTTGACGATGCGGCCTTCGGCGGTTTCCAGTTCGTAGGCTTGCCTGGCTATCGGCTTGTCAGTGTTGGCGCTGACGGCTTTGAATTGCGCCACCGGCTGGCCGGCGATCGGCAAGTGTGGAATGAAAGGCGCCGGGGTGTGGGTGTCGCCAATGATGATGTTACCGGAGCCGCCGATCACCAGGCCGCCGTGGTCTGCGGTGCTATCGAGGGTCATGGCGTTGAGGCCGTTGATGAACACCGTTGAAGAAAAGGCGCCGCTGAGGGCTTGGCCGCAGGTGCATTGGTCACCGAGCCGGGCGGCGGCGAGGCCGTTGAAAAACACGTCGGGTGAACCGCTGGCGATGGGGTTGGTGCCATGGATCGGGCAGGTGGTTGGGTCTGTGACCCGGGCGGCGGGTTTTCCCGACATGCGCAGTCCTTGCCTTTGCTGTTTAAGAAGGTAGGTCGCGAACCTAAATAGCAAAGCCGGTGGGGTCAATCTCTTAAGGCTTCAAGGGTAAAGAATGGGAAATTTCTGTAGGAAAGAGGTCCGATGGCTATCGGAGTTACCTAAAAATACTGTGAGAGCGAGATGGTTCGCTCCCACAGATCTTTGCTTTATACCTGCAGGCGTCGGCCGATCACATCCATCAAGTCGCAACCGTCGCGCAGCGGGATGGCGCAGAGCAGGGCGAAGTCCTTGAGGACGATGGTGTCGGTGAGCAGGGTGTCGCGAAAAGCGAGGTTTTCCAGGACTTGGGTCACCGCGCGGATGCGGTAGGCGGCAGCGTCGTGGAGCACGTCCAGCGGGGTTTGGGTGTCGATCAGCAGGGAAGGGACGGTGCAGTCGTGGCCGGTTAGGGGTATGTAGCGGTTCATGTTTTTCAATCCATTCAAGTAGAAGTGGGCTACACACTTATTCGTCGCCAAACGAAATGGGTGGCAGCTGTACGCAGGTTGGCGAACCGGGAATGGAACCGGCAGACCCGAAGGTCTCCCGCGCACAGCCGCCATAAAGCGGCTATTGCGGACGCAAAAGAACCTGCAAACAAGCAGATCGCTTTTGCACCATTCACCGGGTCGCCAAACCCGTATCGCCATGTGGACGACCGCCGGACTATAAGCTTCCTTGTTTGGCCGAGGCAAGGCGCAACGCCGAACCCATCTCTCAACACCACGACGATCAACTGTAGGAGCGAGCTTGCTCGCGAAAAACCTGAGAGCGCCGTGGGCTTCCAGATTTCCCGCGTTATCGTTGAGGATCTTCGCGAGCAAGCTCGCTCCTACAGGGGGTTGGGTGTGTCAGTCACTTTATGTGTTGACTGACACACCGCCATCGCGGGCAAGCCCGCTCCCACATTGGACCTGCAGTGTTTGGGCCACCGGGGTTAGAGGGAGGCCAGTTGGCCTTGGTACAACACCGCCCCGGTCGGCTGCCCGGTTGGCGAACCGCCGCGAGGTTCCAGGCTGACCGCCAGTGCCAACGGTGAAGTGAGCAATGCCTGCTGCTCTTTACTCAACTGAATCCGGCCTTTACCGGAGGCTGGCACCAGACCCAGGGAGATCGGTTTGCCACCGGCCGGAATCGCCCATAGTTCGAGGTCGCGGGACTGTTCGACTGCCGCCAGAGTCAGTGGCTCAACTTGCAGGTGGTCGGCAAACGCTTTGATCTGCAACGCCGGCTGCTGGTCGGCGCTGAGCAACGTGGCGTTGTACTCCAGGCCGATATCGCGTTGGTACAGCACGCCCACCAGCAACGCGATGACAACCCCGCAGGCCGCCGCCAGCAGTCGCAGGTTCATCCAGAAGGGTTTCTTCGCCGGCACGTGCAGCACTTGCGGTTCGATGCGCGCTTTGATGCCTTCCCACACATGGTCCGGAACCGGCCGCTCGGGCAACGAGCCGGTGAGGCTGGCGAGGGCATCCTGCCAATGGCCCAGTTCGACCCGCAGGGCTGCGTCGTCCAACAACAGTTGTTCAAAGCGCCGACGGGCGGTGGCGGGCATCAGCCCAATGGCGTAGTCGGCGGCGAGGGCGCGGCGCAGGGAAGTGGTTTGGTAGTTCATGATTCAAGGCACCTGCGCAGGCGCTCCATGCCACGGCGAATCCAGGATTTGACCGAGCCCAGGGGCGCGGCCAGGTGCTCGGCCAACTCCGAGCACGACAAACCCTGGAAGTAAGCCACGGTAATCGATTGGCGCTGCATGCCGTCGAGGCTTTCCAGGCAGCGGTTCAGGGCGCTGGCTTCACGCTCGCTGTCGAGCAACTCGTGGGCGGACGGGCTTTCATCGGCCATGGCCTCTTGCTGGCCGTCGCTCAAGGGTTGTTCGCGGTGCTTGCGCAACTGGTCGATGGCCAGGTTGCGGGTGATGTTGATCATCCAGGTCAGCGGTGCCGACAGGTGGGCCTCATAGCGCGAGGCGTTGTACCAGATGCGCACGAAGCTTTCCTGCAGCACCTCTTCTGCCAAGTCCTGGCGCCCCATGAAACGCAAGGCGACACCGTGCAAGCGCGCAGAGACGGCGCGATAGAGCGTTTCAAACGCCTGGCGATTGCCCAGGGAACACTGGGCCAGCAATTGCCGGAGCTGATCAGCATCGTGAGTGGAAATAGGGCTTCTCCAGGCTCTTGAAGCAGGGCGATGGGACCGCGCACGGTGGAAGGTGCAGGCAGAGGTTAGTTCAGCTTGCGCATTCATTCCATCTACCTCCGTGCGGCTCATGTGGGATATACGCGGCGCAGGGCGGTTCGGATGCAACTAATCTCTACTGTGGGAACAATCCCTCGGGATACCCAGTCAAACGGCTGCTTTTAGCTCTTACTTTCAGAGGTTGTCTTGATGAAGATTTCACGCGGTTTTGCCCTGTCCTGCCTGCTGACCGTGGCGGCCAGCCCGGTATTTGCGGCAGGTTTCAGCCTCGGCGATGTGGCCAATGCGGTTTCCAATGCGCAGGGCACCAACAACAAGGCCGCCGCCGCCGCGCCAAGCTCGCAGACCGCCGGTTTGCTGAGCGCGCTGACCTCGCAATTGAACGTCACGCCGGAACAAGCCGTTGGTGGTACCGGTGCCATGCTGGGCCTGGCAAAGAATCAACTGGGCGGCGGCGATTACTCGCAACTGACCAAAAGTGTGCCGGGCCTGGACCAGCTTTCCGGCAGCAACTCACTGGGCAGCCTGGGTGCCTTGAGCGGCATGCTCGGCCAGAGCGGCGGCAGCAAGACCTCCGGCCTGGACGGCATTTTGGGTAATGTGAAAAACACCAGCGACCTGAACACCGCTTTCAGCGCGCTGGGCATGGACAGCAGCATGGTCGGCCAGTTTGCCCCGGTGATCCTGCAATACCTGGGTGGCCAGGGCGCCAGCACTTCAGTGCTGGGCAAATTGGCACAAGCCTGGGGAACCGGTAGCTAACGACTTTCCGCGCGCAGTTTTTCGATGCGCGCATCTTTCTCCATCCAGAGCTGGTTGACCCAGTTCTGGACGGTCTGGCGAAACACCGGATCGTTCTCGTAATCACCCTGCCACAACGCGGGGTCCAGCTCGCGGGTACGGATGTCCACAATCACCTTTGGCACTGCGCCGCTGATCAAATCCCAGAAGCCCGGAATGTTTTCCTGCGGATAGACCACGGTCACGTCGAGGATCGCGTCCAGCTGTTCGCCCATCGCCGCCAGCACGAACGCCACGCCGCCCGCCTTGGGCTTGAGCAGGCGCTGGAACGGTGAAGCCTGCTGTTTACGCTTGGCATCCGTGAACCGCGTACCTTCCAGATAATTCACCACCGTGACCGGCTGGCGCTTGAACAGCTCGCAGGCCTCTTTGGTGATCTTCAGGTCCTGGCCCGCCAGTTCCGGGTTTTTCGCCAGGAACGCTTTGGTGTAGCGCTTCATGAACGGGTAATCCAGCGCCCACCAGGCCAGGCCCAGGAAGGGTACCCAGATCAGTTCTTTTTTCAGGAAGAATTTGAAGAACGGCGTACGCCGGTTGAGGGTCTGGATCAGCGCCGGGATGTCGACCCAGGATTGATGGTTGCTGATCACCAGGTAAGAAGTGTCGCCCCGCAGATCGTCACCGCCGCGAATGTCCCACTGGGTGGGAATGCACCAAGCGAAGATCAGTTTGTCGATCTCGGCCCAGGTTTCGGCAATCCACATCACGGCCCAGGAGGCATAGTCGCGAAAGCGACCGGGGGCCACCAGTTTGAGCAGCGCAAACACCATCAGTGGCCCGAACAGCGCCAGGGTGTTGAGCAACAGCAGCAATGTGACAAAACAGCCGGTGAGCAGGCGGCGCATAAGTAACTCTTGGAAGCATTTTGGCGCGACATGATAAGCAGCTTCTGTCTAGAGGCCAAATCGCAAATGTGATGACGAATGTTTCACTTTGGAGTGGGTATGCTTCGGGAAAGTGCAGTGTTTTAACTAAGGGCTGTGTTTGCGGTCTAGAATTGGCCCACTCAATTCAAGGAAACCACCTACGTGAAATCCATCCTTGCCCTGCTGGCCCTCGCGGCCTTGCCCGTTATGGCCGCCGAGCCGACCCTTTACGGGCGCTACGAGTACATTCAACTGCCGGAAATCGGCGAGACCTTCAAGGCCAAGATGGACACTGGCGCGCTGACCGCTTCGCTGTCGGCCCGTAACATTGAGACCTTCACCCGCGACGGCGATGACTGGGTACGCTTCCGCCTCGGCGGCAAAGACGCCACCGACAAGGTCTACGAGCACAAGGTCGCGCGCATCAGCAAGATCAAAAGCCGCGCCGACGAAGATGAAGACAAGGACGAAGCCACTGTCGCCAAGCGCCCGGTGATCGACCTGGAAATGTGCCTGGGCAACATCAAGCGCACCGTCGAGGTCAACCTGACTGACCGCAGCAGCTTCAACTACCCACTGCTGATCGGCGCCAAGGCGCTGCGTGAATTCGGCGCCGCGGTGAACCCGGCCCGTCGCTACACCGCTGATAAGCCGGATTGCTGATCGAAATCAGGCCCAGGAGCGAGCTTGTCTCCTGGCGTTAAATGAGACATTCCCCTGTAGGAGCGAGCTTGCTCGCGAAGAGCCCGAGAGCGCCGCGTTAAACCAGATGCGCTGCGTTATCGTTGGCGGTTTTCGCGAGCAAGCTCGCTCCTACAGGGATCATCGCCGCTTTACCAGCGCCCATACCCCGATCGCGGCGGGAATTCCCAGCCCCACCCAGCTCAACGAATCCCACAGCCCATCCCCCAGCAACGCCGCAAATAACCCGGCCGCACTGAGCAGCCCGATGGCCAGCGGAATGCCAAACACCTTCCAGAAATTCGACTGCCTTGGCCTCATGGTTTTGCCGCCTTGCGCCGTACCAGCCACAGGTACACGCCACTGCCCAGGACGATGATGGTCAGCACATCCAGCACGGCCCAAAGGATCTTCATCGGCATGCCGCCGTAGTCACCAAAGTGCAGCGGCTGGGACATGCCCATGGCGTCCATGTACCAGGGCCGTTCGCCGATGGCAGTGACTTGCAGGTTGCTGGCGTCGATCAATACCGGCGTCAGCAAGTGCGAGGTCAGGTGCGTGCTGCCTTTCATGAACACGGCGTAATGGTGCTCACTGGAAAAACGTGTGCCGGGGAAGGCAATGAAGTCCGGTTCCATCCCCGGTGCGGCCTTGGCGGCGATGCTCAACAGCTCCGTGGCTGGCGCGCGCAAGGTCAGCGGCGGGGCGTCTTTGTAGGGTTCGATCATGGCGCTGAGGGTATCGGTGCGCCACGCCGCGATGATCAAGTCGGCGCAGGCGCTGATCACGCCAGTCACGCCCACGACGAGCGCCCAGGTCAGGGTGACTACGCCGATCAGGTTGTGCAGGTCGAGCCAGCGCAGGCGCGTGGATTTGTCCTGGCGCACGCTGGCGAATTTCTGCCGGCGCATGAACGGCAGGTACAGCACCGTGCCCGAGATGATCGCCACGACAAACAGAATGCCCATGAACGCCAGCAACAACTTGCCCGGCAGCCCGGCAAACATATCGACATGCAGGCGCAACAGGAACATCGTCAGCCCGCCGTTGGCCGAGGGCATTTCCACGGCGTCTCCGGTGCGTGCGTCGAGCATGAAGGTGTGGGAGGAATTGGGTTCGGTGCCGGCGGTGGCGGCCATGATAGCGATCACGCCGTTCTTGTCGTCCTCGTCCCAGGCCAGGTATTGCATGGCTTCGCCGGGGCGATACGCCTCGGCTTTAGCCACCAGCTGTTCGAGGTTCAGCGTTGGAGTGTCGGCTGGCATCTGCGCCAGTTCGGGCTCATTGCCCAGCAGGTGATCGATCTCGTGGTGGAAGATCAATGGCAGGCCGGTCAGCGCGAGCATCAACAGGAATACGGTGCAGACGAGGCTGGTCCAGGTGTGGATGAAGGACCAGCGGCGGATGGTTTTGCTTTTCATTTCATAGCCTTCAGACAAACCAAAGCCGCCCCCTTGGGACGGCCCGGTTGTTAACTCAGCCGATTACCACTGATAGGTGGCGCTGGCGACCACACTGCGTTGGTCACCGTAGTAGCAGTAGAAACCGTCACAGGTGGAAATGTAGTCCTTGTCGAACAGGTTGGTGGCGTTGAGTTTTACCGAGGCGCCCTTGAGGCTGTTGTCCAGGCGGCCGAGGTCGTAGTGCACCGAGGCGTCGAACACGGTGTAGGCATCCGCCTTGCCCAGCGACGTATTGCCCTGGTCTCCGTAGGTATTACCGGTGTAGCGGGCGCCTGCCCCAATGCCGAAACCGTCGAGTACGCCGCTGTGCCATGTGTAGTCCGTCCAGAGCGAGGCTTGCTGGTTGGGCATCAGTTGCAGGCGGTTGCCTTTGTAATCACCTTTTTGCACCTCGGATTTAGCCAGGGTGTAGGCCGCGATGACCTTGAGGTTCTCGGTCACATCCGACACGGCTTCAAGCTCCAGGCCTTTTACTTTCACTTCACCGGTCTGGCTGGTGACCGGGATGCTGCCCGACGTGGTGGTGGTTACCAGCACGTTTTTCTGGGTCAGGTCGTAGATCGCGGCAGTCAGCAGTGTGTTGGAGCCGGGCGGTTGGTATTTGACCCCCATTTCCCATTGCTTGCCTTCCGTGGGCTTATACGACTCGGTGGACGAGGCGCTGGCGTTGCTCGCTGGCTGGAAGGATTCGGCGTAGGAGATGTACGGCACAAAACCCGAATCGAACACATAGCTCAGTGCAGCATTGCCACTGAAGTGCTTGATGCGATCGGTGTTGGTTGCATCGTTCTGGTTGAAGTACGTGGTGCCCTGATGCACCCAGTCCTCACGACCGCCGAGGGTCAGGCGCCATTTGTCCAACGTCATCTGGTCCTGCGCGTAGAGGCCGGTCTGAATGGTTTTCTGGTTGTAGTCGTAGTACGCCGTCGAGCGCGGTGGGCGAACGATAGGCTGGCCGTAGATCGGGTTGATGACGTTGGTGGTGCCGCCGTCACCGAAGATCGACAGGTATGAGGTGTCGGTGCGCTGATGATCCAGGCCCAGCAGCAGCGTGTGAGTGATATCGCCGGTGGCAAAATCGGCCTGGAAGTTGTTGTCGACCGCGAACTGGCCGATGTTCTCGTCAACGTTGGTCGACGTGCGGCCGACGTTGCCGTTTGCATCCACTTGCGTGAACGGATAGGCGCCGACGGTCAGGGTCTGGAACGACAGCTCCGACTTGGTGTAGCGCAGGTTTTGCTTGAACTGCCAGGTGTCATTGAAACGGTGCTCGAAGGCATAGCCCAGCGCGTAGTAGGTGCGGTCGTAGTACTCGTAGTCGGGGTCGCCCAGGTTCTTGTGATGGGAGATGTCGCCCAACGGCGATTTGATCTTGGTGCCCTGGATCGGCAGGAACTGGCTGGTGGCGCCGGTATCGTCACGGGTGAACTGCGAGAGCAGGGTCAGTTTGGTATCCGGGTCGATGTTCCAGGTCAGGCTGGGGGCGATGTTGTAGCGCTTGTTGTCGATGTGATCAATCTGCGTACCGGCATCGCGCACCACGCCCGTCAGCCCATAGAGAAACTGGCCTTCATCATCGATCTTGCCGGTGCTGGCGAAGTTGATCTGGCGATAGTTATCGCTGCCGTATTGCACCTGGATGGCACTGCTCGACTCGGCGCTGGGGCGCCGGCTGACCATGTCCAGCAGGCCGCCCGGTGGGGTCTGGCCGTAGACCGACGAGGCGGGGCCACGCAACAGGGCAATACGGTCGAGGTTCCAGGTTTCGGCTTTCGGGTTGGCGTACACACCACGCGGCAGCGGCAGGCCGTCGAGGAATTGGGTGGGTTCGAAACCGCGCACGCGCATCCAGTCGTAACGGGTGTCGCTGCCGTAGCTGGCGGACACGATGCCGGGCATGTATTTGACGGCGTCGTCCAGGTTTTGCACGTTGCGGTCTTGCATCTGCTGGCGGGTGGCGACGGAAATCGAGCGCGGCGCTTCGACCAGTGCGGTATCGGTCTTGGTGCCGGCCGCCGTGCGCGTGGCGACGTAACCCTCCACCGGTCCCCAGGCGCTTTCAAGATCGGCCTGGCCGGTGATATTGGTTTCCGGCAGTGCCACCACACCCTCCGGAATCGCTACCAGGCTGAAGGTGCCTGCGCTGCTTTGCTCCAGTTGCAGCCCGGTGCCGCGCAAGGCTTCGCGCAACGCACCCTGTGCATCGAACTGGCCCTTGACCGGTGCTGAAGTTTTGCCGGAGGCCAGGCCCGGATTAAGCGTTAACGCCAATCCCGCCTGGCTGGCGATTTGATTCAGGGTGGTGGCCAGCGGTGCGGCCGGCAGGTTGTAGGCGCGCACGCTGGACGCCTGTTCGGCGGCGATCAGCGTGGTGCTGGCCAGCGGGGCGCTGAGGGCAATGGCCACGG
>Ga0247816_10000716_pt1 | contig 17850 bp, 14 predicted proteins | sample UWRJL209509C1_FD_179930 | JGI IMG/M metagenome (GOLD analysis project Ga0247816, IMG submission 179930) | Plant litter microbial communities from Arlington Agricultural Research Station in Wisconsin, United States - UWRJ-L209-509C-1 | ecosystem: Environmental > Terrestrial > Plant litter >...
ATCTTCGCCTCTTTGCGTTACTCTTAAGTGTTCCTCTTCAAGTTGTTTCATATCAAAATTAGAAGAGAAAAAAGTAGGCCGTTGTTCTTGCATGCGGTACTGTAAAATAACTCCTAATACATCGTCTCTTATCCAACTAGACATAGAATCTGCACCAATATCATCTAACATGAGTATTGGTGCTTTTTTTACAAACTCTAACTTTTCACCGGTATTATTCTTGCCAATAGACTGCTTCATTTCCACTGCAAATGACGGAAAGTGCATGAGCGTAGAAGGGAAACCGTTTTTAGCTAATTCATGTGCTAACGCACCTAAGAGATATGTTTTCCCTACACCAAATGATCCTTGTAAATACAAGCCTTTATGGTAGCCTTTAGGATTCGTCATATACGCATCAATAAAGTCATAAACCTCTGAAATTGCAAATCTTCGTTCATCAGTCAATTCAAAATCAGCTAGTTTTGCATTCCGAACATCTTTAGGCATATCCATAGAATAAATACGATTTTTAATTTCCAATTCTTTTTGCCTAGCAATCAACTCAGCAGAAGGCACATAAGTTACATCGATGTAATGGTAGTTTAAAATCAATTTAGGATGGTAACCTGGTGCCATCATACCTTTGTTTAAATGAAATTTCTTTTTTTCTTGTACATATTCATACAGCTTAGCATAACTTTTAACAATCGCTTCATCGTCCAATTTTTGGCGATTGGCTTCAATAAATTGCATGACATCTGGATCATCTAATACTTCTTGGATCAATTCCTCATATTTATGATTCAAATTACGTTCTTTGATCATTCGCGTTAGGCTTTCACCAATATCTTCCATCATTATTCACCTTCTTTGCCGAAATTTTGAATTCTTTTCAATCTTTCCATAAATGCTTTTTGCTCTTCTTCACTCATCGGCTTTTCTTCCGATTGTTTATTTCCTTCTTTAGCCCAATCGGGAAGCGTTTCTTTTCTTATAGTTGTTTGATTACCATAATTTGCTTTGCCTCTGTTTTGCGTATACGATTTACTACGATTTTCTTGTTGTTGTCGTTTTTCAGCATTTTCAGAATACATTTTTTTCACTTTTTGAATCGCTTCTTCAGGTGCAAGGACTTTCTCTTGTGCCCAATCATTCGCGATTTTATAGGCTAGTTTTTGATCCAATGTTGGGTTATTTCTTACCACTAGAATATAGTGAATCAAAATATTGATAACGGCGGTTGGCAAGTTAGCTTTTTTGACAATTTCTTCTAGTGTCCATTCTTCTGGTTTTGTGACAAACCCGCCTTTTTGATCTTTAATAGAATTCATAAAATCAACCGGACTAATTTGCTCACTCACTTCAATAACGGCAATGTCTTCTTTGGTTAACCCTCTTTTAGTTAGTTCTGTTTCGCGCATTTTTTGTTGGTTTGAATCTACTTCTATATCTTTTTCCACAACGTCTTTTAGCGAGATATTTTGTTGGTTTTTATTATGGTAATCATCATACGCCAGCTTTTTTAATCTTTTTTCGTCAATTTTACCCGTTTCGATATCCGAAGCATTTAATACGAATTGTTGCATAGCTAACTCATCTAAGCCGTATAGTGTATGCAATACCAGAATTGTCTCTTCAATTTCTTTTGTAATCGATGAACGGTTGACGTATTGGTGATTTAACCCTGTATAAAAGAATTTCAAATCAAATGTTTTAGGATCAACTTTTGGTCTTGTAGAACTTGTATTGCCAATATAAGAAACCGGTTGTTTAAGTAATTCTTTCTCTCTCTTTAGTAATTCAGCATCAAACTGAAAAACATCCAAGAAAGACTTTGTGATCTCTTGAAACTTATTCTTATCGATGGTTTCTACAACAAAGCGATTTCTTAACTTTTTAAATTTTCGTTCTCCAACTTTTTCTAATAGCAATAAACTTAATAAATCGTCTTTAAAAAAGACGTCACTCGTTTGGGGAGCTTGTAATTCATAGACAATTAACTTTGTCGGACTTGTTTGAAGATACGTTTTAATCAATCCTATTGCTTCCAGTTTAATTCTAGCTTGATACAACTCAGGGATACCAATATTTAACAAAGCTAGCAATTCTGAATGTAAGATACCTTCACTCCAATAATTCTCTTCTTCTATCTCTGTCCACAAAGTCATATAAAGACTGTATGCAGCATTTCCAACTAAAGGTTGATACAAAAAAGTGAGAATTTTTTGATCGATATCCGAAAGCAATGCCTGTTGTTTTACTAAAAAACCATCCTTGGGACTTAAGTTTTTCCATGGATACCCCAAAACGACTCCCACCTTTCTGTTTCACTTAATTTTTTTCAGTTTTTTTTCTTTCAAATTCTTGTAATTCTTTTAAGAAAACACTCATATCTTTAAATTGGCGATAAACACTAGCAAAACGTATATAAGCTACCTCATCTACATCAGCTAATTTTTCCATGATGTATTCTCCAATGATAGCAGAAGCAATTTCATTTTCGCCTAATCCTCTGATTTGATTCTCTACCTCATCAACTATTTTTTCGACTTGCTCCATTGCTACAGGTCGTTTTTCACACGAACGAATCAATCCTCTTAGAATTTTTTCGCGATTAAATTCTTCTCTGGTACCATTTTTTTTAATAACTAAAAGTGGTGTTTTTTCTACTCGTTCAAATGTAGTAAAGCGAAAATTGCATGCTTCACATTCTCTCCTTCTGCGAATAGCACGCCCATCATCTGCTGGACGACTATCGACAACTTTAGAACCATTATTTTGACAGCGTGGACATTGCATGTTTATCATTCCTATCTTAAGTGTTATTCTTAGTAACACTCTATTTGTACGCACTTATTTACTCTATTATACCACACAAAAACTAGAGATAAAACCGGTTAAATAAGGTGCAAATTTGATCTATAAAAAAAGAACAAGCGAAAATACTTGTTCTTACTTCTCTTATTTGGCTGTTATTTTGTCTATCCATTTTAAAACTTGTTGTTTCGTATGTTCAGTTGATCCGCTATTGTCAATAACGCTATCTCCAAGAACAACTTTTTCTGAAATTGGAAGTTGAGAGTTAATTTTTTGAATTGCCTCTTCTTTTCCTATCATATCCCTTTTCATCAATCGATCGATTTGAATTTCTTTTGACGTAGCTACTACCATCACTTGATTCACTTCTTTTTCATAACCCGCTTCGAATAAAAGTGGGATATCCAAAACAAGAATCGCAGGGTCGCGTTTCAAACACTCTTTTTTTTGGTCCATCAGCCATTTATAGATTCGTTTAGATAAGATTGCGTTTAACTTCTCTCTTTGTTTTTCATCTTTAAATACGATTTTCCCTAATGCTTCTCGGTTTAACGTACCGTCAGCCAAAATAACGTTATCGCCAAACTGTTTTTTTATTTCACACAATCCTTCTGTTCCTGGCTTAACGACTTCTCTTGCTCCTAGGTCTGCATCCACTACAGGAAAGCCTTGTTCTTTAAAAATTTTGCTAACAGTTGATTTACCTGTAGCAATACTTCCAGTTAATCCTAAGATCACAGTCATTCTATCACCTCTTTTTTTAATCCATTATTAATTGCTGACAATTAGGACAAAAATGAGTCCCTCTTTGTGCAACTTTAATCTTTTCGATTGGTGTACCGCAACGAACACACGGCAGCCCTTTTTTGCCATAGACTGACAACTTCACTTGAAAAGAACCCGCTTCTCCTAACGCATTTTGATACGTACGAATGGTCGTTCCACCCGCTTCAACAGCGTCCCCCAATACTTTTATGATGGCTTCGTGTAATTGAGAAACTTCAATTTTTCGTAAACTATTCGCCGTTCTTAAAGGATGGATTTTGGCTAAAAACAGTGCTTCATCTACATAGATGTTTCCTAAACCTGCTACTATCTTTTGATCTAACAAAAGAGGCTTAATAGCTCTTTTTTTAGTTTGCAAGGTTTTATAAAAAATTGCTTCATCAAACGTTTCTACTGTAGGCTCTGGGCCCAATAATTTTATCCCAGTTGCAGTGAACTCTTCTCCTATCGGCACAAGCGTCATCCGTCCAAATTTGCGCACATCCAAATACCGTAAATCTCTCCCATCCGCTAAATGGAAAACTACATGCGTATGTTTTTTTAGAGGTGCTGATGATTCTTCTACTTCATACTTTCCCTCCATACGCAAATGCGAAACCAATGCCCATTGTTTAAAACGAATGATAATATATTTGCCTCGTCTATCAAATTCAATAATTTTTTCACCCATTAAAATGCGTTTAAACTCAGTAGGTTCAATTGATCCTGAAATAATACGATCCCAGTATACCTCAACGGATTCTATCGTTGCTTTTAATACAAGTTTTTCTAAACCTTTTCTAACTGTTTCAACTTCAGGTAATTCGGGCAACGTATTTCTTCCTTTCTAGATAAAATAAGTGCTTCTGCTATCAATAATCATAGCAGAAACACGTTTTTTATTATTTCGCTTCATACCAGCTTTTTCCACTGTTGCTGTCGACTTTTAATGGAACAGATAATTCTACTGCACCTTCCATAACTTCAATCACTAATGCTCTTAATTGTTCAATTTCTTCTTTAGGTGCTTCAAAAATCAGTTCATCATGTACTTGTAGCAGCATAGTTGCTTGCATAGTTGACTCTTTTAATTTTTCGTCCATTTTAATCATAGCAATTTTTATAATATCTGCTGCACTCCCTTGGATAGGCGTGTTGATAGCTGTTCTTTCAGCAAATGAGCGCAAATTAAAATTTCGAGAATTGATTTCTGGTAAATAACGACGACGTTGGAAGAGCGTTTCAACAAAACCTTTATCTTTCGCTTCTCTCACGATATCTTCCATATATGTTTTTACGCCAGGATATTTTTCAAAATACGTATCAATAAATTGCTGTGCTTCTTTTCGGCTGATTCCTAAGTTTTGCGATAAACCATAATCACTTATGCCGTAAACAATTCCAAAGTTAACAGCTTTAGCTCTTCGACGCATTTCAGAAGAAACTTCTTCTGGAGATCCAATACCAAATACACGCATAGCTGTACTTGAATGGATGTCTTGTCCTTCAATAAAAGCTTCTTTTAATAATTTATCATCTGAAACATGACCCAATACACGCAATTCAATTTGTGAGTAATCAGATGCAAATATTTCCCAACCTTCATGACTAGGAACAAACGCTTGTCTAATCTTTCGGCCTTCTTCTAATCGAATCGGAATATTTTGTAAGTTAGGATCTACTGAACTTAAACGTCCCGTTTGAGCAATTGTCTGCATGTAACGTGTATGAATTTTTCCGGTTTTTTTATCAATTACTTTCAATAAACCTTCTATATAAGTGGATTGTATTTTTGCGATTTGACGATAGTCTAGAATGTGCTCAACAATCGGAGCTTGTTCTCTTAATTGCTCTAAAACATCCACTGCAGTAGAATAACCCGTTTTAGTCTTTTTAATCACAGGGTAACCCATCTTCTCAAATAAAATAACGCCTAATTGTTTTGGTGAGTTCAAATTGAATTTTTCACCAGCTAGTTCATATACTCGTTGTTCAATATCTGTTAGACGAATGGCAAATTCTTCTTTCATTTCCATTAATCGTTTATCGTTTACTTTTACCCCAGTAAGTTCCATTTCAGCTAAAACGATGGATAAAGGCAACTCCATTTCATTAAACAACTTGGTTTGCTCATTCTTTTCTAAGTTTTCTCCTAATTGTTTACTTAAGATACGAATCGCTTTTATCTTTCTTGCAATATGATCGTATGTCACAGTCTTCTCTTCTGGAATAGCAATTTTTGCTCCTTTTCCATAAACACTTTCATCTGAGGAAACCTCATAATACTCATGTTCTGTAGCCACTTCAGATAGATCTTTACTGTTGTCTTTTGTGTTTAGCAAATAAGAAGCCAATAGGATATCAAAGTCAATTGATGCAATATCCACATTTTGTCTCTTTAATGCAACGTAGGTCCTTTTAGCATCAAATACTTGCTTTTGAGCTCCTTTATCTTTTGCCCAGTTTTTAAAATCATCTGATGCAAAAACAACTTCTGGTTCCGCAACATAGATGTGTTCATCATCTCCCCATCCAATACAGAAAATAGGAGAAGTGTGATAGTTATCGCCTAACATTTCTACATAAAGCGCCATATTATCATTAAACATATTCTCAGTAATTTCCGTCACGATCGTATATGAAATAGCTTCTTTTTGGCTATTTTGTTCTGCATCATATTCCGCAGTATCAAGCTTACTTAAGTGAGAATTAAAATCCATTTCTTTATAAAAAGAAATAAGTTTTTCCATGTTCGGTCCATTGAAACTCAATTCTTCAACGCCAACTTTTATAGGAGAGTCGGTATCAATAGTCGCAAGTCGTTTACTTAGTAGTGCTGTTTCTTTTTCATTTATCAGGTTTTCTTTCATTTTACTTTTCTTTAATAAATCAATATTTTCATAAATTCCTTCTACCGATCCATACTCTTTCAATAACTTAAGAGCTGTCTTTTCGCCAATCTTTGTCACACCTGGTATATTATCTGACGCGTCCCCTGCTAAACCTTTCATGTCAATGATTTGAAGCGGGCTGATCCCCATCTCTTCATAAATTGATTCAGGTGTGTACCCTTTTAACTCACTAACACCTTTTACTGTGATGTCTACTCGAACATTCTCTTTTGCCAATTGTGTTAAATCTCGGTCACCAGATATGACCACTACATCATATAGTGTTGGATCAACTTGTGTTGCCAGAGTTCCAATAATATCATCTGCTTCGAAATTTTCTAATTCATAATGTCTAATCCCAAATCCATCCAACAACTCTCTTAGATAAGGCATTTGTTCTGAAAATTCTCTTGGAGTCTTTGAGCGACCTGCTTTATAGTCATCAAAGAAACTATGGCGAAAGGTTGTATTCCCAGCATCAAAAGCAACCAAGACATGTGTTGGCTTTTCTTTTGTTAATACACTATCAATCATATTATGAAAACCATATAATGCATTCGTGTGTAAACCGTTCTTATTTTTCATTCTTTCTAATTGAGAATGTAATGCAAAAAAAGCTCTATATGCAACACTATTTCCATCAATTAATACTAATTTCTTTTTCTCATTCATCATAAAACTCCTTTAGTTGCTACTGTTTTAATTAATTTAGTCATCTACTAACTTCTTTTGAAAGCCCTACTTATCGTTACTATTTTAACAAAAAAATAGTAGGATAGCGAACTTGATTACACTTTCATATAATGAATAAGTAAAATTTACCTCTGAAAAAAGACCAAAAACTATGGTTAATCTCATAGCTTTTGGTCTTTTTTCTATTCTTTTGTTAATGACGAATGACTTAGCAATGTCTCGTATGCTAGTTCAAATTTTTGAACATCTCCAGCTCCCATAAAAATAGCAACTGCATCATGATGATCTAATAATGGTGACATATTCTCTTCACTTAATATTGTCGCTCCATTATCGATTTTGTTAACTAAATCTTGTATCGTAATGTCTCCTTGATTCTCACGTACTGATCCAAAGATATCACATAGATAAATAGAGTCAGCTAAATTCAGCGATTCTGCAAAATCACTCAGCAATGCTACTGTCCGAGTAAAGGTATGTGGTTGAAAAATAGCAATAATTTCTTTATTTGGATATTTTTGACGAGCAGCATCAATTGTTGCACGAATTTCAGATGGGTGATGTGCGTAATCATCAATGATTACCATGTCCAACATTTGTTTTTCGCTAAATCTACGTTTAACGCCTTTAAATGTTTTTAAGTTTTCCATTACGCCTTCTTTATCAATATTTTCATATTGGCAAATAGCTATCACACTAAGTGCGTTAAGAATATTGTGTTTACCAAACGTTGGAATTTCAAAATGTCCATAAAATTCATCTCTTACATAAACATCAAATGTAGAACCTGTAGTTGAACGAGTCATATTTTTAGCTTGAAAATCATTATGATCTTCAAAACCATAATACAGGATTGGTACATTCGCTTGGAGTTTTTGTAATTGTTCGTCATCTCCACAAGCCACAATAGCTTTCTTTACTTGAACTGCCATTGATTGGAAAGCATCAAAAACGTCACTAAGACTGCTATAATAGTCAGGATGATCAAAATCAATATTTGTCATAATAGCGTAATCCGGTTGATAAGCTAAAAAATGACGACGGTATTCACATGCTTCTAAAATAAAGAAGTCTGCATCAGGGACTCCATGACCAGTTCCATCTCCGATTAAGTAACTTGTGCTTTTAAGTGGACTTAACACATGGGCTAATAATCCTGTTGTACTTGTTTTTCCATGTGATCCTGTAACTGCAACACTAATAAATTGACCAATAAATTGTGCCAAGAAATCATGGTAACGAATAACGGTTAAGCCTAATTCATTAGCCGCAACTATTTCTTCATGAGTATCTGGGAAAGCATTTCCCGCAATAACAGTTAATCCTTGATGAATATTTTCTTTGTTAAAATTTAACATTGGTATTTTAGCTTCTTCAATATTTTTTTGTGTAAAGAAATATTTTTCAATATCCGATCCTTGAACTTTAAATCCCTTATCGTGCAAAATTAAAGCTAGAGCACTCATACCAGAACCTTTAATACCAACAAAATGATAAATTGTTTCTTTTTTCATTACTTTATTTCCTCCATATTCGTAAATTCAGCCTTATGCTTTTTGAATGGTTATGTTTGAGAGAGACTATTTAATGTATCCTATTCCAGTACGTTCTTTAATGTTAGTATAGAACGATGCGTTAAAAAAAACCATCTTTGTATTTCTCGTTAAAATAAGATGGTTCGTTTAGCGGTAGTTAAAAAAGACAAAATTACAACGAAATTAGTATACCATGAATTAATTTAATAGCACACTTAAAAACTCGTTTTCCTCTGACTCTTAGCATAATGAAATATTGTGAACGGATTCAATTATACAATTGACATCTTTTTTTAATACTATTTTTGTAAATGATATTTACCATTTCTAATTAAAATGGTAAATAAGACACAAAAAGACCTCCAAAAATCAGCTTTTTGGAGGTCGACTTAAGAACGCTTTTTTTATTTTTCAGTAGAACTGTTTATAAAAATTTTTCTTCGTAATCAGCTTTAGTCAAAAATACTTCGCGTGGTTTAGATCCTTTGTTTCCTGATATAAAATTTTCATTTTCTAAGGATTCAATCAAATTAGCTGCTCGATTAAATCCTATTTTAAATTTTCGTTGAAGTGCTGACGCTGATATTTGACCCTCAGAAACAATAAAAGGAAGAACGTCTTCAAATAATTCGTCTTTTCCTTCAACTGATTCTAATTTAGCCATCAATGATTCTGGTTCAAAAAGATACCTTGCAGGTCGTTGATCTTTTACATGTCTAACGATTCGTTCTATTTCTTTTTCAACATACGTTCCTTGAACACGTATTGGACGACCTGAACCATTTTCTTGGAACAGCATGTCCCCTCTACCAAGAAGTTTTTCAGCTCCACCTGTATCTAAAATTGTTCGCGAGTCTACCTGACTAGATACCATAAAGGCCACTCTAGTTGGAATATTGTTTTTTATTGTTCCTGTAATAACGTCTACACTTGGACGTTGTGTAGCCACAATTAGATGGATACCTGCTGCTCTAGCTTTTTGTGTAATTCTTGCAATAGAATCTTGCACGTCACTACTGGCAACCATCATTAAATCGGCTAATTCATCGATGACAATTACAATATAAGGCATTTTCAATCCGAGATCATTATGTTCTTCTGCTTTTTCATTAAAGCGTTGGATATTTCGAACTCCTGCAGCTGCTAGTTTTTGGTAACGTTCTTCCATTTCGTTTACTGCCCATTTTAAAGCTTCACTTGCTGCTTTAGGTTCAGAAATAACTGGAGAAAGTAAATGTGGAATTTCATTATAAGGAGCTAGCTCAACTGCTTTTGGATCAATTAAAATCAACCTAACTTCGCTTGGTGTAGCTTTATACAATAGACTCACTAACAGCGAATTAATAAAGACACTTTTTCCTGAACCTGTTGCTCCCGCAATCAGACCATGAGGCATTTTATCGATAGTCGAAACAACTGCTTCTCCCGCTATATTAACCCCAATTGCAACCGTTAAAGGAGAATGACTTTCTTTAAACTCTTTACTTTCCATCACTTCTGATAGCATCACAGGTCTAGATTTTTTATTCGGAATTTCAATCCCTACCGAACTCTTTCCAGGAATTGGAGCTTCTATACGAATATCCTTTGCCGCTAGCGAGAGTTTCAAATCATCAGATAGGTTCGTAATTTTGTTAACTTTTACGCCACGACCTAATTGAAGCTCAAATTGAGTGACTGCTGGCCCAATCGTCCAACCAATTACTTGAGCATGGATATTAAACGCATCTAAGGTCTCATTTAATATTTCTGCTTGTTCTAGAACCCAATCGTCAATTGCATTTGGTTCTAGTTTTACAGGTCGAAGCAAAAGATCTACTGATGGGAACATATAATTTTCATCGTATATTTCTTCAGTCATTTCCAATAATGGAGTGGTAATCTCACTTTCCATCTCTACAATATTTTCAATTCCATCTTGGTTTGATTCTTCTAAATTGTTGATAGAATTATTTTCTTCAATGGCTTCGATAAGAGTTGTATCCAGTTGTGTTTCTGGTTGTGTTTCAATGATTTCTTGAGATTGTTCTAGTTTTTCAATTTGTTTTAAATCATTAGTTGGAAATGTTTGTTTATCTAAATAGTTCATTCGACTTAGTGCTGCCATAAGTTCCATATTTTCTATTTCTTCAGAACTTTGAACTTTAGGTTTACCAGAGATCCGAGTTGATTTAATAGAACTTTTTGCTTTTTTTGGTAAAGCTTTTCCTTCACCAAAATACCTTGCTACATTTTTCCCACGATTAAGTCGAACATTTTGCTCTTCCTCAATCATACCAGCTAAAGAACGAGATAACCCACGCTTTTTTTTTGCAGAATTTAACGAGCTCTCAACAACTATTGATTCAGAACTACTAGTAGCAGCTTCTACATTTTCTTTAGATATTTCTTGTGTTGGTGCTTGAATCACCGCTACTTCTTGAATCGTTTCTACTTCTGGTGATACTTCTACTTCTTGTACCGTTTCTACTTCTGGTAATACTTCTACCTCTTGTACCGTTTCTACTTCTGGTGATACTTCTACTTTTTGTACCGCTTCTGCTTCTGTTTCTTGAATCGTTTCTACTTCTGGTAATACTTCTACTTCTTGTACCGTTTCTACTTCTGGTAATACTTCTACCTCTTGTGCCGTTTCTACTACTGGTGATACTTCTACTTCTTGTACCACTTCTGCTTCTTGTAATGCTTCTACTTCTTGAACTGCTTCTGCTTCTTGTACCGCTTCTACTTCTGGTAATACTTCTACCTCTTGTACCGTTTCTACTACTGGTGATACTTCTACTTCTTGTACCGCTTCTGCTTCTTGTAATGCTTCTACTTCTTGAACTGCTTCTGCTTCTTGTAATGCTTCTACTTCTTGAACTGCTTCTGCTTCTTGTAATGCTTCTACTTCTTTCTCTTCTGTATGTACAAAAGACTGGTTTGATTCATTCAATAAATACTCTTCAAATAGCAAAAAATCTTCTGATTTCTTTTTTAACTCTAAAAGAATAGTTGTGTAATTGGTTTCTTCACTTTTCTTATGGGATCTCTCTTGAAAGCCATAATAAGGAGAAGGAATCTTTTGAACTTTAAAAGGAGTCGAACTTCTCCCTTCTTGAAAAGGTGTAGCCGCATGTTTTAACGATTCTTTTGAATAAGTTGTTTGTTTAATTCTTTTCTCAATTTGTTTTTTTTGTTTTTTCAATTCAAGTTGTTTCTGTTGTTCATCTTTCCCAATGGTTGAAAGATAATTTCTTACAGAAATATTGTCTTTTTGAAACGTTGTAAAATCAATTCTAGAATCCTTTTCTTCACTTTTTATTACTTGTTTAGTTGGTTGACTATTCTTATTTTTTAATTGGGAAGTTTTAATCGACTCTTCCTTATTCGTTGCGTTCTCAGCATCACGATAGAAAGGAAACTTGAATTTTTTTTGGCGATCTTGATTTTTTTCATAACTAGGTCCATCATATTTGGGCATGATGACCCTCCTTTCCTACCTTACTACGAATCTTAGTTTACCATAAAAAATAGCGCGATTATAGGTGCTTTCTTTAAGAAACACACGATATCTTTTCAAAACAGACACAAAAAAAAGACTTTACAAAAAGCCCACTTTCAAAAAATACATTTCTTATTTTTTAAAAGTGGGCTTTTGAGTCTTTTTTAGAAATTAATTCAATTGAAATTGTTCACCTGTTACAGCAGAATCTGGCAAAACTAAAATACCTTTTTGTTCTGGAACACCTGTTAAGTTTAATTCTCGAGCTGAGCAAATCATACCGTGACTTGGCTCTCCTCTTAACTCTCCATCCCATATAGCCATTCCGTTAGGCATCAAAGCACCTACTTTAGCAACCACAACTTTTTGGCCTTGAGCAATATTAGATGCCCCACAAACTATTTGAATCATTTCTCCATTATCTACCTCAGTTTGAGTAATAGATAAATGATCCGAATCAGGATGAGCGACACATTCTTTTACTTCTCCGATTACAAATTTTGGAGATTCATCTGACTCCAAAGTATCGGAAAATCCAGCCAAAGCAATTGCTTCATTTAAGCTGTTTATGTGTTCCTTAGACAGTAACACTTGTCCCGTTCCCTCAATAGCAATAAATTTAGAACTATTGAAAAAATTATAGCCAACTGTTTGATTGGTTTCTTCTTTAAAAATGCGAACAACGTCCTGCTTTTTTTCAAAATTTTGTTCTTTAGGTTCACTATTGTCTAACATAACAATAAGAGTGTCACCAATACCTGCTTTATTATAAATACTAATCATTATTAACTTCCTCATCTTGTTTTTTATTTCGTACAACCAGAACATCGCATGGAGCATGTCGAATAATGTGTTCACTTACACTACCCATCATCCATCTTTCAACAGCATTCATACCCGTTTGTCCCACTACAATCAAATCTGCATGGTAATCATTCGGTATACTTTGAGTTAATTCTATTTTTGGAGAACCTTGTACCATAATTGTTTCAACATTTTTCAAATTATGTTTAGTAGCTCTTTGCTTATACTCTTTTAAAAGATTTCCCATTATTTCCTTGTCCGTATCAATTCCAATTGCATCTATAGCAGTTATACCAGCAGTATCTACCATTCCTAAAGCATAAGAGTTTACATCAAAAACGTGAGCAATAATTAATTCACTGTTGTTTCTTTCCGCTATTTTAATAGCCTTTGTAAGTGCGTTTTCTGAAGATTCACTTCCATCTACTGCTATCAGTATACGTTGGTATTGTTGTGTATCTAACATAATCACATCTCCTCTTATCATTTTAGTTATCCATTAAAGGGTTGCTATAAACTGCTCTATTTCTTCTTTAGTTTTGCGGTCTTTGTTTACATAGCGTCCAGTCTCTTCTCCATTTTCAAATGCCACAAAACTAGGAATTCCAAAAATAGACAGCTCGCCACAAAGATCAATAAATTTATCACGATCGACTTCTACAAAATCAATTTCAGAATGGTTTTCGATTATTTCAGGCATAATAGGTTTAATAAATTGACAATCCCCACACCAATCAGCGGTGAAAAAGAAAATCGTTTTTCTTTTACTTTCTTTAACCATTATATAAAATTCCTCAACGGTATTTAATAATTCCATTTTTTTATCCCTCTCTATATTCAACTAATTATTTTTCATAATCGTTTCAAATGTACTACGATCTAATGTCCGTGCAACTTGCACAACCATCTCTTTTGCTGCTGCATAATCATCTATATGAAAGACCGTTTGATGTGTGTGGATATAACGAGCGCACACACCAATGACTGCACTTGGAACCCCATTATTCATTTGATGAGCTGCACCAGCATCTGTACCGCCTTTAGAAACAAAATATTGATAAGGGATATTGTGTGTTGCTGCAGTATCCAGCAAGAACTCACGCATTCCTTTTAATGTAATCATTCCTGGATCTTGGATTCTCAATAAAAATCCTTCTCCGAGATGACCAAATTTAGTTTTGTCTCCTGTTAAGTCATCAGCAGGTGAACAGTCTACAGCAAAAAACAAATCTGGTTTAAATTGATGAACCGCTCCCTTTGCTCCACGTAAACCTACTTCTTCCTGAACATTAGCTCCAGCAATTAGTGTGTTCGGCAGCTGCTCCCCTTGTAGTTCTTTTAAAGCTTCAATAACAACTGTTGTACCATAGCGGTTATCCCAAGCTTTGCTTAGAATTTTTTTGCCATTAGCCATTTTTATTGTTTCCACATCCGGTACGATTGAATCTCCTGGGCGTACACCAAATGCTTCAGCTTCTTCTTTAGAATCAAATCCTGCATCAAATAAAATATCAGCGATGTCTAATTTGCTTCCAGCTCCATCTTTACCTCTCAATAAGTGCGGCGGAACGGAGGAAGAAACACATGGATAATCGCCTTTAGCTGTTTGAAGTGTAAATCGTTGCGCTGAAACCACATAAGGATTCCACCCACCTAAAGGTACTACTCTAAATAAGCCCTGTTTTGAAATACTCGCTACCATAAAACCAACTTCATCCATATGAGCTGCTACCATAATTTTTGGTGCATTTTCCGTTTTACTTTTGCGAATCCCAAAAATACCTCCAAGACCATCTTGCTGAACTTCATCTACTAATGGAGTCATTTCTTCACGCATAATGTCACGCACACGGTGTTCAAAACCACTCGTTCCTTGTGCTTCGGTTAATCTCTTGATTAAATCAAATGTATTATCTTCCATAAGTATTTTCCCATATAGGTTCTTTTACTTCAACCTACATGATCTATCCCCCTTATAACTCTATTTATTCTATTATACCTTAAATCAAATTAATTTTAAGAAGGAATGCTTTAATTTCATTTATTTTTAAACATGGTATACTATAAAAAAATAATATTAGATTGGAGAGTTTATTAAATGGTATGTAAAACAAAAGAAACAACACCATATATTTTAGCTGGCGGCTTACTTTTAGGAGCTGGATTAACTTGCGGCTATTTTCTTCATAAACTAATCACTGCAAAAAAAACAATCCATGGAGATGCCATTTTAAAATACGTTAAACAATTATTTTTAAAAGAAGGCCCTATAGAAGGTTCATGGATAGAATTACAAAAAGTTCCCTTACAAAAATTTGCGCTTAAAACAGATGTTTATTATGGCGGAATTTCAAGAATTGAAGAAGACCAATTAATTCAATATGAATTTATCGCAGATGCTTACACCGGTAGTATCTTAGATTTATACCGTATTTAAATAAGAAAAAGCGTTAAACCCAGAATAAATTCTAGGTTTAACGCTTTTTTATTTGGTTTTTTTAGGGAATTTTGCTACAACACGGTAAATCCGACTGCCTCTCGAAGAAAATTTTTCTTCATATTCAGTCCTGACATTCCCTTCAAAGTCACTCTCATGTAAGTTTAACCATACTTGTTCAAGTGTCATGCCGTACTTTGAAAAACTGCTCAATGAATATTCAAATAGCCCTTGATTATCCGTTTTAAAATGAATTTCGCCTTCAGATACAAGGATAGTCTCATAACTTTCTAAAAAGCTCTTATACGTTAGACGTCTTTTTTCATGACGAGTTTTTGGCCATGGGTCAGAAAAGTTTAAATAAACTTGGTCAACTTCTCCTTCTGCAAAATATTGAGTTACAGAACCCCCATTAACGTGTAACAGTTGAAGATTTGGTAATTGTTCCTCTATTAACCTATCTAGTGCGACAACTATGACACTCATCTGAAGTTCAATACCGATATAGTTGATTTCCGGATGTAACTTTGCCATTTCAGTAATAAAACGGCCTTTTCCTGTACCAACTTCAATATGAATGGGGTGATCATTGCCAAATCTTTCTTGCCATCTTCCTACCCAACTATCGGGTTGTCCTGGTATATACTGAGGAAATTCAGCAATTTTTTGTGGTGCATTTGGTTTATTTCTTAAACGCATATTCTTATTCTCCATTCTTTTTAGTATTCCATTATTTTACTAGTTACATAGAAAAATCCTCTTCAAAAACAGGAAGAGGATTTGAATAAATGCTAAAACTAAGTAGAGCTAATCATTAATTAAAAAAATAATTTTGACCTTGATAAAGAGTTTGTAACATAATAATGTCTTTATTCATTTCATGGAACCTTGTTTCGCTATGGTGTTTTTTTGTTTGAATCAAATAATTCATCAATGCATACCACATAATACGCGTTTTCAGCTCTTCTGTTAGCTCCGTATCATAATGAACTAACCAATCAACCCAGTTATCTTTTGGTACATATTGGCAAAGCAACATACTCAGATCCATAGCTGGATCACATAGCATAGCTGAATCCCAATCAACTAGATAAAGACGGTTTTCATCTGATAAAAGCCAATTTTTCCGGTAAATATCTCCATGACAAACTTGTGTCTCAACTATATTCATTAATTCTACTTCAGCTTTTAGTTTTTTTATTATTCGTGATAGTAACGGGTGATTGTATAAATCTAAAGGCAAATTTTCTTCATACTTTTGAATTAACTGATCAGGAGTAACAATTTCGCCGCCTACACGAGCAAGCATTCTTCTCAATGTCGCAGAATTATGTATTCGACTAATGAGTTTTGCTACCTGTGGTGAGGACATCTCTGTTTTAGTAAGTGCTCTTCCATTTAGCCACTCTTGAGCGGTTAGTACATCTCCATTGCCGATGCGTTTTGTCCACATCAATCTTGGTGTAATTCCCTCAACAGATAATGCAGCTAAAAAAGGTGAAGAATTTCGCTTCAAAAAAAGCTTTTCTTCTGCCCTTGTACCCATATACGCTTGTCCAGTGTCACCACCAACGGGATGCAATTTCCATCCAGAATCTATTTCAAAATCCATACCAAATCATTCCTTGCTTTATATTCTGAAACATTTCTACACAGACGTGAAAAGCAAAACGGGATTGTAACATCTTATTCGAATAAGCGAAAAAAGTTTAAACCCGTTAAACCAACAGCACTAAATCATTTTATAATTTACCCGTAAAGCCAGACAAAAAAAGGACAGATATCACAAAAGACATCTATCTTTCTGTTCATTTCCTATTTTAGATAGAATTTCTTTCTACGTCAAGAGTATATACGTTCTTTTTCTACAATTATGTTTATTTTGTTTCTATGAAAACGGATGATAGAAGTTGGCACGAGACGTTCATTACATTTTTATTTCGATTTTTTAACACTCTAGTTTTGTTAGTGTAATTTTTTCTACAAAGAAAATCAGCCAAACAAAACAGTTCAGCTGATTTTCTTATGATTTCTATCTTATTTGTCCACACTCTTCTTCAACAGCATCAACGTATAACTGTTGAAGTTTTTCAACAACGGCTCCACGTTTTCCATGTCCAACAGGATTTCCATCTATACTTATGATTGGCGTAGCTTCCATCGTTGTACTTGAAGCGAATACTTCATCTGCCTCTTTCAAATCTTCTATAGTAAAGGCTTCTTCCTTAACTAACATTCCTGCTTTTCGAGCAACCTTTAACAACATTATTTTAGTAATTCCAGGCAAAACAAGATTACCATCCGGATGTGTATAGATAGTATCATCTTTAATCATCCATACATTTGAAGAAGAACACTCTGTAACGATACCATCACGGTGCAAAATCGCTTCATCTCCACCTTTTTTATGGGCTTCGTGCTTAGCCATTATGTTTCCAAGTA
>Ga0247816_10000717_pt1 | contig 17805 bp, 20 predicted proteins | sample UWRJL209509C1_FD_179930 | JGI IMG/M metagenome (GOLD analysis project Ga0247816, IMG submission 179930) | Plant litter microbial communities from Arlington Agricultural Research Station in Wisconsin, United States - UWRJ-L209-509C-1 | ecosystem: Environmental > Terrestrial > Plant litter >...
CAACGAACACGGCATCGCTCGTCACAGCGAACGCCTGTACCCCGATCAATACTCCAGCGCAGAACCGCTGCAGGCCGTGATCGATCGTACCCGTCAGGCATTGATTGCCTGACCGACCCGCGTCGCTGAAACACAAAAACCCTGGTTAAAACCCAGGGTTTTTTATTGCCTGAAATTCGGCCTCGCTAAGTTCAAATAGATATAACCGATATAACTGAATGATGAAAATATTGTTAAAACAGTCCTTTACGTCGTGAATATGACACTACACTTCAACTCAAGCGGCATGATCCGCTTCCGACGAGCCTGAGATCCGATCCCCCTGCTGCCAAGCCCCTTCTCAGGCATCGTCGACCACTTTCATGGATCGAGGCTTTTATGGGTATCGCCGCCAGCGAATTGTGTCGTTATGTGATCCGGCCCACTCTGATTTACCTGGGCTGCCATAACCAGACTGCAGAGTCCCTGCTGCTGGGCATAGCCGCCAGCCAATCTGCCCTCGGTTCCGCCCTGCACGACCGCCGCGGCCACGGCCTTTACAGCATCACCGAACCCCGCCATCGCGCCCTGTGGGACGACTACCTCGCCCTCGACCCGGAACGCGCCAGCCTGGTACGTGGCCTGGCCAGCCAGCATGCCTTCCTCAGCGGCCCGCAGCTTGAGCTGACGGTCAACCTGCGTTACGCCACAGCCATTGCCTGGCTGCTGGTAGAGCAACACCGCCCTGCTTTGCCGCCGCCAGACGATGTATTGGCGATGGCACGTATCTGGAAAGAAATATTTCACCCCCAGGGGCGGCTGCGGGATTACGCCCAAGCCTGGCAAAACTGTGTTTCACCCATGAATCACGTCGCGTGTTGACCGGGCAATTTGCAAGATTCGCCAAAAACCACGTATTTTGGTCGGATTGTCCTACAAAACCGCTCTATCTCCTATGTTTCAGCCTATAGCGCTAACTTAAAATTATTGTTACTTTCCGCAGCGGTGATCACCACGGAGTTCTAATAATGAAAAAAGTAATGCTCAAGACGACACTTAGCCTCGCCGTTGCAATGGCCTCCTCCCAACTGTTCGCAAGCGGCTTTGCCCTCAACGAACAAAGCGTCAGCGGGATGGGTACCGGCTTTGCGGGACGTTCTTCATCTGCCGACGATGCAAGCACTGTTTATGGTAACCCTGCCGGTATGGCCCGCCTCGAAGGCCAGCAAATTACAGGTGGTGTTGCAGCCATCGATGCTTCCACCGATATCAAAGACGCCAGCGGCCGCTCCTTCGGCAGCAACAAAGGCGACATGGTGCCTTTCACCGCAGTTCCATTCGGTTTCTACACCAATAAACTCAACGATCAGTGGGCTATCGGCTTCGGCGTCTACGCGCCGTTCGGCCTGGTAACTGATTATGAAAGCGGCTTCCAGGGCCGTGCGTTTGGCAGCAAGAGCGAAGTGAAGGTCATCACCTTCCAGCCAACTGTCAGCTATGCCTTCAATGACAAGGTTTCCGTCGGCTTCGGTCCGACCATCAACCGTATTTCCGGCGTGCTGGAATCCGACCTGGCCCTGAGCCCGAACCCGGCCGTTCCCAACACCAACGTGAAAATCAAAGGCGACGATACCGCCCTGGGTTTCAACATCGGTGTACTGGTACAGGCAACCGACACCACCCGCGTCGGCCTGACTTACCACTCCAAGGTCAGCTACAAGCTTGACGGCCATACCGAAGTTTCAGCCCCAGCCGCAACTTCGCCGCTGCTGGCCACCGGCCGGTATGACGCCTCGCTGAAAATCGACACCCCTGAATCCTACGACCTGTCGGTCACTCAAGACCTGACTGATGCCTGGAAACTCTACGGCGGTGCGACCTGGACACGCTGGAGCCGTCTGAAAGACATTACGGTCAACAACAAGGGTGTAACCGCAGCCGGCGGCGGCGCCGCGCCACTGATCGTAGGCACCATCTCGGAAGAGCAGAACTGGCACGACACCTGGGCCTACGCCGTGGGTACTTCGTACCAGCTCACCAAGCAGGTTGTACTGCGTACCGGCCTGACGTTCGACCAGTCGCCAACCAACAACACTGATCGCTCGCCACGTATCCCTACCGGTGACCGGACCATCTTCAGTGTCGGCCTGGGCTACGCCGTGATGGATAACATGACAGTCGACTTGGCCTACTCGTACCTCAAGGAAGAAGACGTCACGGTTAACCGTACCAATGCCTTGGGTTCGTCGTACGCTGCCAAATACAAAAACAGCGCTAACGGCTTCGGCTTGGGCTTGACGTACAAGTTCTGATCCACCGCTGCATAAAAAAGCCCCGCTCTCTTGCACAGAGGCGGGGCTTTTTCGTGGGCGTCGATCAGGGTTTGGAAGCCAGCGCCTGCTCTACCGCCTTGATCAAATCCGGGCTGTCCGGCTTGGTCAGGCTGGAAAAGTTGGCAATCACATTGCCTTTGCGGTCCACCACGTACTTATAGAAATTCCACTTCGGCGCGCTGCTTTGCTGCGCCAGCACCTTGAACAGATGCACCGCGTCCGGTCCCTTGACCTTCTGCGGCTCGGTCATGGTGAAGGTCACGCCGTAATTGACGTAGCACACCTTGGCGGTTTCTTCGCCGGTCTTGGCTTCCTGCTTGAAGTCATCGGACGGCACACCAATCACTTCAAGCCCCTCGCCCTTATAGCGCTGATACAGCGCTTCAAGGCCTTTGAACTGAGGTGCGAAGCCGCAGAAGCTGGCGGTATTGACGATCACCAGAGGTTTGCCGGCAAAGCGCTGGCACAGGTCAATGGATTCCTTGGCGCGCAGCTTGGGCAATTGCCCTTCAAGCAGCGGCGGGCAATCGGCGGCCATGGCGACACCGCCAAAAGCCACCATCAAAGCTGGTACTGCGAGCCAGCGCATCAGCATGTCGAACGTCCTTGAATAGATCCAGACAAAGAACTTAACAGATCGACATACCCAGTTGCATCAACGCCAGTCCGCCCTGCTGCCAACCCCACCACGCCAACAGCAGCAACAGCGCCGCTGCCGCCGCAAAGCACCAAGGCCCGGCTCCGCTCATGCCGCCTCCATCTGCGCCTGCAGGCGCGCCACTGGCCGCTCGCGCACCGGCCAGTTCAGCGCGGCTGCGAGCAGGCTCAAGAGAATAGCCACTTGCCAGATCAAATCGTAGTTACCCGTCCGATCATAGACCACACCGCCCAACCAGCCGCCGAGGAATGACCCCAACTGGTGGAACAGGAACACAATCCCACCCAGCATGGAAAGATTTCTGACCCCAAACAGCGTCGCAACGGTGCCGTTGGTCAGCGGCACTGTGGACAGCCACAGGAAGCCCATGGCCATGCCGAACAGGTAGGCACTCATTTGCGTCACCGGCGCCCACAGGAACAACACGATGACCACCGCGCGCAGCAAGTACAGCCCCGTCAACAGGCGCGGCTTGGACATCCGCCCACCCAGCCAGCCGGCGGTGTACGTGCCGAAGATGTTGAATAAGCCGATCAACGCCAGCACAGTCGTGCCCACAGTCGCCGGCAGATGCTGGTCCACCAGGTAAGCCGGCAAGTGCACACCGATGAATACCACCTGGAAACCACAGACAAAAAAGCCAAAGGCCAGCAGCCAGAAACCGGAATGCGAACACGCTTCCCGAAGGGCTTCGCGCAACGTCTGTTGGCCAGCCATGACCGGCAGCGGGCGATCCTTGAGCATGGTGACCAACGGCACAATCAACGCCACCAGCACACCCAATACCAGCAGCGCTGCCGACCAACCGAGCCAGCCGATCAGCCCCAGGGTGCCGGGCAACATGGCGAACTGGCCGAACGAACCGGCAGCACTGGCGATGCCCATGGCCATGCTGCGTTTTTCCGCCGGCACGGCGCGCCCCACTACCCCGAGGATTACCGAGAACGACGTACCCGACAGGCCAATCCCGATCAGCAAGCCAGCGCTGAGGGACAATGACCATGCCGAGTCAGACAAGCCCATGCACACCAATCCCGCCGCGTAGAGCACGCCACCGATGATCACCACTTTCGCCGCACCAAAGCGGTCGGCCACGGCGCCGGTAAACGGCTGGGCCAGGCCCCAGATCAGATTCTGCAAGGCGATGGCAAAGGCAAAGGTCTCACGGCCCCAGCCAAATTCGCTGCTCATGGGCGCCAAAAACAGCCCGAAGCCATGCCGCACACCCAAGGACAACGCCAGGATCAGCGCACTCCCCACGAGAATCCAGCCACTGGTGCGCCACATCAAGGTCATTTCTTATTCTCCAGTCGCGGGTATATACCCGCTTGTATTCGAACAAACCGACGTTTAAGCCAGCTCGTCCAGCAAGGCCAACAGGGTTTCGCGCTTTTCTGCGCCCAACTGATCAATCAATTTTTGCTGCGCCGCCTCCCACGCCGGCAAGGCCGCAGCCAGCCGCTCTTCGCCCACCTCAGTCAGCAACACCAGGCGGTTGCGCAAGTCGTCGCCCTCTACCAACTGCACCAGGCCTTCGCCTTCCAGCACTCGCAGGTTACGCCCCAGCGTGCTGCGATCCAGGCCCATGGCCTCGGCCAGGCTGGAGATGCTCGGTTGGTCCAGACGCTGCAAATTGCACAGCAAAGAATACTGGGCGACGTTAATCCCGAAGCCGTCGAGAGCGCCGTCGTAATGCCTGCTGACGCCACGAGCGGCGCGACGCAGGTTGGTACATAAACATTGGGAGGCAAGCATGGAGCGTGTATATACCCGCGATTAATGAAATGCAAGAAACTGTTACAGCGCCAGGCCGACCAATACCGCTACTTCGAGTAGCTCCAGCAAGGCGCCTGCCGTGTCGCCGGTGGTGCCGCCAAGGCGATTGACCATCAGTTGGCGCAGGCCAATAAAGCACAGGGCAGCCAGTAAAACAGCAATCCCGCCACTGAAGCCGCCGATCAAAATACACGCCAGGCCGCTGAGGATGAGCACCTGCTGGCCGACAATCCTCGGTAAATGATCCGACAAGGCCTGCCCCAAACCACCAGCACGCACGTACCGCGTGGTGAGAAACAGCGCCAGCATCGAGCTGCGGCCGATCAACGGTGCCAGGATCAGCGCGGCGCCGTTATGTTGTTCGATCAACGCCACCAGCGCGGTGAACTTGAGCAGCAACACCAGCCCCAGGGTGACCACGGCAATCGGGCCGCTGCGCGGGTCTTTCATGATAGTCAGGGTGCGTTCACGGTCGCCGAAGCCACCGAGCCAGGCGTCAGCGCTGTCAGCCAGGCCGTCAAGGTGCAACCCACCGCTGAGCAACACCCAGGCGGTCAGCAGCAGCGCGGCGTGCAGCAGCAATGGCGCGCCGATCAACACGGCGTTCAAGCCCCACAGCAATAGCCCGAACAACAGCCCCACCAGCGGATAAAACAGCAGCGAACGTCCCAGTTCCTGAGGCTGCGGCATACCCGGCAAACGGATCGGCAGGCTGCTGAGAAACTGCAGGGCAATCCAGAACGCCAGCATGCTCAGAGCCCTTCCTTCAACACGCCATCGGCCTCGACCCGCAGGCTGAACAAGCCGCCATGCCCGACTTCAACATTCAACAGGTGTTCGCGAGGCAAGCCGCGCGCCTGGGCCAGCAGCAAACGCATCACACCGCCGTGGCTGATCAACAGAACGCGCTGGCCGGCATAAGCCTGATGCAAGCGCGCGACAGCGCCCAACACGCGCTCGGAAAACTGCAAAACCGGCTCACCCTGAGGCGGCGTGAAGCTGTAGGGATCAGCCCAAAACAAACCCAACGCCTCCGCATCGGTTTCCATCAAGGCCGCTGCGCTCTGCCCTTCCCAGGCACCGAAATGTAATTCCTGCAGATCTTTTTCCAGCGTCACCGGCAGGTTCAGGCGCGCGCCCAACTCATCGGCAAATCGCGCGCAACGTTGCAGCGGCGAGCTGACCAGTCGATCCCAAGGCCCTTGCTCCACCACTGCCAGGCGCATTTGCTCCCAGCCCTTTTCGGTCAGCGCATCGTCCAGGCTGCCGCGCAGGCCGCCGCCCAACTCGGTTTCGCCATGACGCAGCAGGTCCAGGTACAAGGTCATGCCGGGCGGTCCGCCACTGCGGCCTCAGCGAAGGTTGCCATCTGCCCGTGCAGTGCGCAGGCCAGGCGCAATAACGGTACCGCCAGCGCCGCGCCACTGCCCTCACCCAGGCGCAGGCCCAGATCCAGCAGGGGCTCGGCACCGAGGCTTTGCAGCACATGACGATGGCCCGGCTCGGCACCTCGATGGCCGAACAACAGCCACTCGCGACACTCAGGGTTCAGGCGTGTGGCGACCAACGCCGCGACGCTGCAGATAAAGCCGTCCACCAGCACCACCACACCCTCTTGGGCACAGGCCAGATAAGCGCCCACCAGCGCAGCAATTTCGAAGCCGCCAAGGTTGAACAGGGTTTGCAACGCATCGCCACGCTCGCCCGCATGCAGCGCCAGCGCGCGCTCAATGACGGCGACTTTGTGGCTGACGCCTTGGGCATTCAAACCAGTGCCCGGCCCAGTCAAATCGCTGACCTGGCAGCCCAGCAACGCGCAAGCCAGCGCGCTGGCTGCGGTGGTGTTGCCGATGCCCATTTCGCCGCCGACAAACAACTGGCTGCCGGCCGCGATAGCGCGGTGCACGCTGTCGCGCCCGGCATACAGCGCCAGTCGCCCCTGGGCTTCGGTCATGGCCGGGCCGTGGACGAAGTTCGCCGTGCCGGCACCGATGTTCAGGTGACGCACGCCCGGCAGGTTCAACGACGGGGTGATGGTGCCAAGGTCGACTACTTCCAGCTGTGCATCCAGTTGGCGCGCCAATACGCTGATAGCGGCGCCGCCGGTGACAAAGTTGTGCAGCATCTGGCCGGTGACTTTCTGGGGGAACGCCGAAACGCCTTCGGCCACTACGCCATGGTCGCCGGCGAAGATGGCGATCCACAGGTGGTCGACGCTGGGTTTAACCTGCCCTTGCAGTCCGGCCAGTTGCACGGCGAGCGCTTCGAGTTGGCCGAGGGAGCCAGCGGGTTTGGTCAGTTGCTGCTGGCGGGCCAGGGCTTGTTCGCGGGCTTGAGCGTCAATGGTCTTGCAGGGGTTGAGCCACCAGGTGTCGGTCATAAAGCAGTACCTTTCAAAGTCAGGGGCAGGCCGGCGACGGTCAGGACAACGCGCTGACAACGCTCGGCAATGGCTTGATGCAGCCAACCGGCTTCATCGACATAGCGGCGAGTCAATTCGCCCAGCGGCACGACACCCAGACCGGTCTCGTTGCTGACAAAAATGATTTCACCCGGCAGGGTCGCCAGGGCTTGTAACAAAGCTTCGCGCTCGAAGGCCAGGCGCTCGGGGTTGTCGAGCATCAGCAGGTTGGTGAGCCAAAGGGTCAGGCAGTCCACCAGCAGGCATCGCCCGGGAGCAGCGTTTTCGCGCAGGACGCGGGCCAGTTCGATGGGTTCTTCAACCAGGCGCCATTCGGCTGGGCGGCGTTGGCGATGGATTGCCACGCGCTCGCTCATTTCGCCGTCCAGGGGCTGGCTGGTGGCGATATAGATGACCGGCAGCGCGCTGTCGATAGCGAGCTTTTCGGCCAGGCGGCTTTTGCCGGAGCGGGCACCGCCCAGGATCAGTTGTTGCATGGATATACACCCCAGCTCAAAGAATCAAATCCCACACAGGGAACGCAACAACCGCGTATCCAAATGCCCTTCAACCAAATCCGCCAACCGCTCAATATCCCGCTCGCGCAGCCCGTGGTAATCCACCTCTTGCACATCCTCAAGGCCGGCCCAGCGCAATACCGCACCACACGCCGCCGACGTCTCAAACAGCCCATGCAGATACGTCCCCAGAATCTGCCCATCCTCGCTCTGGGCCCCATCCCTGCGCCCATCATCCAGTTCAACGGCCGGGCGCAACAGGCCACTGCCACTGGTCACGCCCGCGTGGATTTCATACCCACTCACCTCGGCATTCTCCAGCAGCAACCGCCCGCGAACATTGCGCAACTGCTTCTCTTCCTCCAGCGTTGTACTGAATGCCAGCAGCCCCAGCCCCTCGGAAGAACCACCAGGCCCTTCAAGCCCGAGCGGGTCATGCACCTGCTCCCCGAGCATCTGCAACCCGCCACAAATCCCCAGCACTTTCCCGCCATAGCGCAAGTGGCGCGCCAACGCGGTATCCCAGCCATTGGCTCGCAAATACGCCAAATCACTGCGCACGCTTTTCGAGCCGGGCAAGATGATCAGGTCAGCCGCAGGAATCGCCTGCCCCGGCCCGACAAACTGCAAATCTACCTGAGGATGCAACCGTAGCGGGTCAAAGTCCGTGTGATTGCTGATGCGCGGCAACACCGGCACTACTACCTTGAGCACCTGCGCCGCCTTGTCGATCTGGCGCTGGTCGATGCCGTCTTCGGCCTCCAGGTGCAGGTCCATCACATACGGCAACACGCCCACCACCGGCTTGCCGGTGCGCGCTTCGAGCCAATCCAGCCCCGGCTGCAACAGCGCAATGTCCCCGCGAAAGCGGTTGATGATAAAACCTTTGACCCGCGCCTGTTCCGAAGGCGACAGCAACTCCAGCGTACCCACCAAATGCGCAAACACCCCGCCGCGATTGATGTCGGCGATCAACAGCACCGGGCAATCCACCGCCTCGGCGAAGCCCATGTTGGCGATGTCATTGGCCCGCAGGTTGATCTCTGCCGGCGAGCCTGCGCCCTCCACCATCACCACCGAATACGCATTGCTCAACCGCGCATGTGATGCCAGAACGGCCTGCATAGCGATGGCTTTGTAATCGTGATAAGCCACGGCATTCATGCTGGTAACAGCGCGGCCATGGATGATGACCTGGGAGCCCGTGTCACTGTTGGGCTTGAGCAGCACCGGGTTCATGTCGGTGTGGGGAGCAAGGTTCGCCGCCTGCGCCTGCACGGCTTGTGCCCGGCCAATCTCGCCGCCTTCGGCAGTCACGGCGCTGTTGAGCGCCATGTTCTGCGGCTTGAAGGGCACCACCGGCACACCCTGGCGCACCAGCCAGCGGCACAACGCTGTCACCAACGTGCTTTTACCTGCATCAGAGGTGGTGCCCTGCACCATCAAGGTACTCATGATGCTTCCTTATAAGCGACCAGCGCCTGTTCCAGGCGGAGCCAGTCGGCGCCGGTATCGGGCAGGCCGAAACGCAGGCTGCTGTTTTCGGCAAACAGCCGCAGCAGAATGCCGCGCTGGGCCATGAACTCATGCAACTGTTCAGCGTGATCGGTGACCAGCCATTGAAACAAGGCGCAGCCGCCCTGAGGCCTGACGCCATGACGCTCAAGCAGCTCAAACAGACGCTGGCTGGCCTCGACGCAACGCGAACGCTGCTGCGCATGGCCAGCGGTATCGCGCAAGCAGGCCTGACCGAGCACTCGTGTCGGCCCGCTGACCGCCCACGGCCCGACCAGCTCAGCCAACAGTTTGAGCAACTTGCGCTCGGCCAGCACAAACCCCAGCCGCACACCGGCCAAGCCGAAAAACTTGCCGAATGAGCGCAACACAATCAAGCCGACCTGATGAGCCTGGCTCGCCAGACTCAATTGCGGGGTGATGTCCATAAAAGCTTCGTCAACCACCAGCCAGCCGCCGCGCTGGGCCAACCGCGCGTGCCAGTCCAGCAGGCGCTGCGGGCCAAGGCTCAAGCCAGTGGGGTTGTTGGGGTTGACCACCACCAGCACGTCGAGACTGTCGAGGAAGAAGTCGACTTCCTGCTCCAGCACTTCGCGCACGATGTAGCCGGAGCGACGCCAGGCTTCAGCGTGTTCGGCGTAGCACGGCGACAGCACGCCGACCTTGCCCGCGCGGCGCAAGCGCGGCAGTAACTGGATCGCCGCCTGGGAACCGGCCACCGGCAGCACATTGGCGACGCCGTAGTACTCGCAGGCAGCCTGTTCCAGGCCGTCATCGGTTTCCGGCAGGCGCGCCCAGGCCCGTAGCGGGATCTCCGGGATAGGGAAAGGCCAAGGCGCCAGGCCGCTGGACAGGTCCAGCCACTCCCCCTCCGGGATGCCGTACTGCATCACCGCTTTGCGCAACCGGCCACCGTGTTCAAGCATAAAATTCAGCCCCCACACACAGAATCAGCAACCACAGCCATACCCCGCGCTGCACCAGCTGCCAGCCCCGCTCGATGGAGTCGGCGTCTGCCGGCGGCCCTTCGCCCAATTGCGGGCGCTGGTGCAGTTCACCGTGATAGATCGCTGCGCCACCCAATTCGACACCCAGGGCGCCGGCACCCGCCGCCATTACCGGGCCGGCGTTGGGGCTGTCCCAGGTCGGGCCCTGGGTGCGCCAGCATTTGAGGGCCAACCGGGTTTTACCCAGCAGCGCGTAAGTCAACGCCACAAGGCGTGCCGGAATGTAGTTGAGCACATCGTCGATTTTCGCTGCGGCCCAGCCGAAACGCTCAAAGCGCTCATTGCGATAGCCCCACATGGCGTCCAGGGTGTTGCTCAGACGATAGAGCACCACGCCAGGTACGCCAGCGACCACAAACCAGAAGAGTGCGGCGAACACGGCATCGCTGCCGTTTTCCAGCACCGATTCGGTGGCGGCGCGGGCAACTTCGGTGCGGTCCAGTTCGCCGGTCTCACGGCTGACCAGGTAGCTGACGCGCTTACGGGCTTCGTCCAGGTCATCGCTGCGCAGGGCCTGCGCCACCGGGATCACGTGTTCGCCAAGGCTGCGCATGCCAAGGGCGCAGTACAGCGCTAGAATTTCCAATACCCAGCCGATGTAGGGCGCCCATGACAAGGCCGTGGCCAGCAAGGTCAGCGGCACTACAGCAATCACCCATGCGGTGACGCCGTGGCTGCGCCAGCCCCGGCCGCCGGAGTTGAAACGTTGCTCGATGCGCCCGGCAAAATTGCCAAACGCCACCAGCGGATGCCAGCGCCTGGGTTCGCCCAGCAGCGCATCCAGCGCCACTGCGGCAACACTCAGCAAGGCCACACTCATTGACTCACTCCCCAAAAATTCTCATACAGCATGTCACTCAGCGGCCGTGGTTCGGTCCAGCCTTCGAGCTGCAACATCGGTGCCGGATAGAACTCAGTCACCGGCCCCAGGCACAACACAGCCAGGGGCTTGGCGCCAGGCGGCAGGCCCAGCAGGTTGGCCAGGGCCTGGGGTTCGAACAGCGAGACCCAGCCCATGCCCAGCCCTTCGACGCGGGAGGCCAGCCACAGGTTCTGGATCGCACAGGACAACGACGCCATGTCCATCTCGGGCAAGGTGCGGCGGCCGAAGATATGCCGCTCGCGATCATCCATCAGCGCCGCCACCAGCACTTCGGCGCAGTCGTTGATGCCTTCGACCTTGAGCTTCATGAACTGGTCGGAGCGCTCGCCGAGGGCTTCGGCGGTGCGTACGCGCTCTTCTTCCACCAGGTGCTGGATCTGGTTGCGCAGGTTGCGGTCACTGATGCGGATGAACCGCCAGGGCTGCATCAGGCCGACGCTGGGCGCCTGATGGGCGGCTTGCAGCAGGCGCTGGAGCAGCTCGGGCGCGACGGTGCCGCCGCTGAAGTGGCGCATGTCGCGGCGTTCGGCGATGGCCCGGTAGACGGCGTCGCGGTCGGCCTGGGGGAAGGCGTTGTCGGTCATGGCCTCATCGCGGGCAAGCCCGCTCCCACAGTGGATTGCGTTTCAACTCGGTCAACTGTGGGAGCTGGCTTGCCTGCGATGGCGGTCTCAAGGCTTGGTGCAAACAAGGCACCCACCGCCGTCGGGTTGGACGGGAAGTAAAAGTGCACGTAGGAAGCCGTCATCCGCCCCTGACGATAAACCGCCTCGGCGCCCCGCCCACCATTGGGGCTGATGCCACGGGCTATCGGCTGCCACTCGGTGCTGGTCAGGGAGTGATGGTAGGTATGCCCGCGCAACAGGCCTTCAGGCAGTTCAACGTTTTGCAGCGCCAGGGCAGCCAGGCGCTTTTGCATCACCGCATCACCCTGGAGCAAGCCCACCAGTTCGGCACGGGTGCCATCGACATCGGTGAGCGAGTCGAGCAAGTAGAGCATGCCGCCGCATTCAGCCAGCAGTGGTTTGCCGGCGGCGTGATGGGCGCGGATGGCGTCCAGCATCGGGGTATTTTCCGACAGTGCCAGGTGATGCAATTCCGGGTAGCCACCGGGCAGGTACAGGCTGTCGGCTTCGGGCAGTTCACGGTCATGGATCGGCGAGAAGAATGTCAACTCGGCCCCCATCGCCCGCAACAAATCGAGACTGGCGCCATAGGTGAAAGCGAAGGCTTCGTCGCGGGCCACGGCAATCCGTACACCGGCCAGCAGGGGCTCAGCCTCGACCACCTCAGGCGCGGCAAATTCCACCGGCGGTGGCAGCGCTACCTCACAACTGCCGCCCAGGGCTTGGGCGGCGGCATCCAGGCGCACATCGAGGTCGTTCAATTCGCTGGCCTGTACGAGGCCAAGGTGACGGCTAGGAAGCTCGATGCCGGTTTCCCGCGACAAGGCCCCGTACCAGCGCAAGCCTTCGGTGAGGCTGCCCTCAAGCAATTGCGCATGGCGCAATGTGCCGACACGGTTGGCCAACACACCGGCGAACGGCAGGTCCGGCTGATAACGCGCCAGCCCCAACGCCAGGGCACCGAAGGTCTGGGCCATGGCCGTGCCATCGATCACCGCCAGCACCGGCACGCCAAAGTGCCGCGCCAGGTCGGCACTGGAAGGCGTGCCGTCGAACAGGCCCATCACGCCTTCGATCAGGATCAGGTCGGCTTCCCCCGCCGCTTCCCACAGCAATCGGCGACTTTCCTGCTCGCCCACCATCCACATGTCCAATTGATAGACCGGCGCCCCGCTGGCGCGCTCGTGGATCATCGGGTCGAGAAAGTCCGGGCCGCATTTGAACACCCGCACCTTGCGTCCAAGGTTACGGTGCAAGCGCGCAAGCGCCGCGGTGACGGTGGTTTTACCCTGGCCGGACGCCGGTGCGGCGATCAATACGGCCGGGCAATGACGGGATTGCTTCAAAGTTCGATGCCCTTCTGTGCCTTGATCCCGGCCTGGAACGCGTGCTTGAGCATGCCCATTTCGGTGACGGTATCGGCCAGCTCGATCAGTTCCGGCTTGGCGCCGCGACCGGTAACCAGCACATGCTGCATCGGCGGCCGGGCTTGCAGGTCGCTGAGTACCTGGTCCAGGTCGAGATAGCCATGTTTGAGGGCGATGTTCAGTTCATCCAATACCACCAGGCCGATGGACGGGTTCTGGAGCATTTCCCGGGACACTGCCCAGGCGGCTTCGGCGGCAACGATATCGCGCGCACGGTCCTGGGTTTCCCAGGTAAAGCCTTCGCCCATTACATGGAAGCGCACCTGCTCCGGAAAACGCCGGAAGAACAGCTCTTCGCCGGTGCTGTTGCGGCCCTTGATGAACTGCACCACGCCGCACTGCATGCCGTGGCCCATCGCGCGGGCAAGCATGCCAAATGCCGAGCTGCTCTTGCCTTTGCCGTTGCCGGTCAGCACCAGCAGCAGTCCGCACTCGTTGGGTGAATTGGCAATGCGCTCATCGATCACAGCTTTTTTGCGCAGCATGCGCGCCAGGTGGCGTTCGTCGCGGTCGGGGGAATCAGTCATGGCAGCTCTCCGTTGGGGCTGGACAAAAACGGCGGGCAGGAAAAGATAAAACAGACAGCCAAGCATCGCCCACCGTGATGCTGTTGGATGATCCAGGCCGGTCTCCGGGCTCATGAGTGGCACGCATGCCGACGGTGCGCCTTCCCATATCGCCGGGCGATACAGTGGCCAAAGGCACCGTCTTGACTCATTTACCGTTGCGGGGGCAGCGCCGGGATCGTGGCCTCACTGTGGACAAGTGGGCTTACTCACCGGCTTCCCTGTTTCACTCGGTCGACGCGCACGCCACAGAGCACCTGAAACAAGCGGCGAAGGTTAGTGGGTTGGGGGTGGAGCGTCAATTAAAGCCGGCTGCGCACTTGAACCATCGCCCCGCCGCGCGCCTCTACCCCTACAGGTATTAAGGAGAAAACCATGCACAAGACCCGACTTGCCCTACTCATCATGGTTGCCGGCACACTCGCTGCCTGCGGTGAAAGCTCCACCTTACAAGTGTCCGACGGTACCGGCCCCTCGCCCAAGCTGCCGGAACCGAACAAAACCCTGATCCCAACGGTAAACATCGCACCGGCAATCGGTTGGCCGGACGGCGTCAAGCCCACCGCAGCGGCCGGCACCCAGGTAGGTGCGTTCGCCGAAGGCCTGGACCACCCGCGTTGGCTGTATGTGCTGCCTAATGGCGATGTACTGGTAGCGGAAACCAATGCGCCGCCCAAGCCGGACGATTCCAAGGGCATTCGTGGCTGGGTCATGGAGAAGGTCATGGGTCGCGCTGGCGCCGCAGTGCCCAGCCCTAACCGCATCACCTTGCTGCGCGATGCCGACCACGACGGCGTTGCCGAAACCCGTACGGTGTTTCTGGAAAACCTCAACTCGCCGTTCGGCATGACTCTGGTGGGCAATGATTTGTATGTCGCCGATTCGGACAAGCTGCTGCGTTTCCCTTATCAGCCGGGCGAGACGAGCATCAAGGAGGCCGGCACCAAGGTCGTCGACCTGCCAGGCGGCAGCATCAACCACCACTGGACCAAAAACGTGATCGCCAGCAAGGACGGCAGCAAGCTGTACGTCAGCGTCGGCTCCAATAGCAACGTCGCGGAAAACGGGCTGGAAGCAGAGCAAGGCCGCGCGTCGATCTGGGAAGTGGACCGCGCCACCGGCCAGCACCGCATCTTTGCTTCAGGCCTGCGCAACCCCAACGGCATGGCCTGGGAACCGCAGACCGGCAAGTTGTGGACGGCGGTCAACGAGCGCGATGAAATCGGCAGCGACCTAGTGCCGGACTACATCACGTCGGTCAAGGACGGGGCTTTCTATGGCTGGCCGTTCAGTTACTACGGCCAGCATGTGGATGTGCGTGTAACGCCACAGGACCCGGACATGGTCGCCAAGGCGATTGCGCCGGATTATGCAGTTGGGCCACACACCGCATCGCTGGGCCTGACCTTCGCCGACGAAAGCAAGCTCCCGGCGCAGTTCAGCAATGGAGCGTTTATCGGCCAGCACGGGTCGTGGAACCGTAAGCCACACAGTGGCTATAAGGTGATCTTTGTACCGTTTGAAGGGGGCAAGCCCAAAGGCCAGCCGGTGGATGTGCTGACCGGGTTCCTCAACAGCGATGAGAAAGCCATGGGCCGGCCGGTGGGCGTGGTAATTGATCAGCAGGGGGATTTGCTGGTGGCCGATGATGTGGGGAATAAGGTGTGGCGGGTGTCGGCGGTTAAATAGCTGATCTTGAGAACGCCATAAAACAAATGTGGGAGCGGGCTTGCCCGCGAATACGGTGGGTCAGTCGATATCTCTATGGACTGACGTACCGCCTTCGCGAGCAAGCCCGCTCCCACACAAGCTCGGCTTCTACATTTGGTTGTGTGTTGGCTAGGGATTACGCGCCAGATGCTCCGGCTGCAGCACACGCTTGGCGCTCAGGTAGGCATTCTGCCAATACGCCTTTGACAGCGTGTCCAGCTTTACCGTACCGCCGGTTTGCGGCGCATGTACAAAACGCCCTTCCCCGACATAAATGCCCGCGTGGCTGACTTGCGAACCGCCGCCGGTGGCGAAGAAGATCAGGTCGCCGGTTTGCAGATTCTCTTCGCTCACATCCTGGGCGCGCATCACGATCAATTCGCGCGTGGTGCGTGGCAAGGAGATGCCCGCCGCGTCACGGTAGACGAAACCAATCAGGCCGCTGCAATCAAACCCGGAGTCCGGCGTATTGCCGCCCCAACGATAAGGCGTGCCCACCAGACCCAGCGCGCGAAAAAGCACGTCTTCAGCTGCAGGAGAAAAGTTTTGCTGGGAGTAATTGAACACCGGCTTGGGCTTGACGGCCACGGGCGCTGGCGGCGGAGGACGACTTGCGCAGGCGCTGAGCAGCGCGGCGCAAACGAGAAGAATTAGGCGGGCCGAGGTCGACATGGGCAGAACAATCCTGGTCTGGATGCGGCTTTCGCTGCCGAACGCTGAAAAACAGATCGCGCAAGCAAAGCTCGCGCGATCAATTCACAACAATATCCAAGGATTCTAGCGCTTACACGTCAAACTTCAAGTATCACTTTAACTTTACTTGTTAGCCGTAACGCTGGTGGGGGCCATGGCCAAGGCGCGCTTGGCTTCGATGAAGGTTTTGCTCCAGTAGCTGTCGCCCAGTTTATCGACCCGAACACCACCGCTGCGGCGGCTGCTGGAGTGGATGAACTGGTCATCGCCCAGGTAAATACCGGCATGGCTGACACGGCCACGGCCATTGGTACTGAAGAAAAGCAGATCACCGGGCTTGAGGTTGTTCCGCGCGACCAACGGTGCATCCACGTTGATCATTTCACGGGTGGAGCGCGGCAGGTTCATGCCGGCTTCCTCACGGAACAGGTAGCCGATAAAGCCGCTGCAGTCGAAACCGGCTTCAGAGGTACCACCGAAACGGTAACGAGTACCGATCAGGGACATGCCACGTTCGAGGATGCTGTCGGCCAGAACTGGAAGCTGATATGGCTTGCTGCCGGCGAAGTCGGCCAGTTCTTTTTCGGTTGCTCGCTCTTCTTTATAAAGAGCTTCCTCATAAGCAGTGGAGGACTGTGCTGCAACGAATTTTGCCTGGGAATGTTGTTGAGGTTTTTGCTGCTCAGCCACTTGTTGAGGGTGGGTGGCGCAACCAAACAACAGGGTAACGAGTGCGAGAGGCACGAGGGGTGCGAAGCGATTTAGCATGGGCACGACCGTGGCTGATATGTAAAGAAGCCGAGACTATGCCCTCTATCAAATCGATTTGCAAATTCAATCGCGATCTATGTGACTTCTTGTTTGGACTATGACATCTAAGCCCTTAACACCCCTTTAGACCCATTTGCGTGGCAAACCCTGCCCAAACGCAGGTTTTCTGGCGCCTGGAATATGCCAAAAGCCCCGTTCTCAGGGGGTTGGCTACCAGCCGAGGGTTTCTTTCAGGAAGGGGATGGTGAGCTTGCGCTGGGCCTGCAAGGAGGCCTGATCGAGCCGCTCGAGCAATTCGAACAGGGCGCTCATGCTGCGGGTACCACGGGTGAGGATAAAGTGCCCGACTTCATCGGTCAGGTGCAGGCCCCGGCGCGAAGCTCGCAATTGCAGGGCGCGCAGTTTGTCTTCGTCGGAGAGTGGGCGCATCTGGAAAATCAGCGCCAGGGTCAGGCGCGATTTAAGGTCCGCCAGCTTCACCGGCAACTCCCGAGGCGAAGTCGACGCGGCAATCAGCAAGCGCCGGCCGCTGTCACGCAAACGGTTGAACAGATGGAACAACGCCTCTTCCCACTCCGCCCGCCCCGCTACTGCCTGCAAATCATCCAGGCAAACCAGTTCGTATTGCTCAAGGTTGTCGAGAATCTCGATGCCGCGGTCCAGCAGCTCCGCCAAGGGCAGGTAAACCGCCGGCTCACCCATCTGCTCAAAACGCAGGCATGCCGCCTGCAACAAATGAGTACGCCCCACGCCGTCCTTGCCCCAGAGGTAGATCAGGCTTTCGGTCCACCCGGCGTCGGCTTCGCAGAGCCGCTCGACATAGCCGAGTGCAGCGGCATTGGCGCCTGGGTAGTAATTGATAAAGGTAGCGTCATCACGCAGACGCACACCTAGGGGCAGCTGAATCGGTTTCATGCTGACTGAACGGTTCGAAACGGACCG
>Ga0247816_10000718_pt1 | contig 17768 bp, 14 predicted proteins | sample UWRJL209509C1_FD_179930 | JGI IMG/M metagenome (GOLD analysis project Ga0247816, IMG submission 179930) | Plant litter microbial communities from Arlington Agricultural Research Station in Wisconsin, United States - UWRJ-L209-509C-1 | ecosystem: Environmental > Terrestrial > Plant litter >...
AGGTCACGGCCAGCGTCGGGGATAGCGGCCAGCCCGGAGAGGGTGAAGACGAAGGCCGGGAAGAAGCAGATCAGCATGGTGGAGGCCAGCACGGCGGGGTCGCCGTAGCCGACGATCCGGGCGATGATCGGGATCATCGCGGTGATCGGCACGGACCGGATGATCAGCGCGGCGGGGGTCACGACACCGGAGAGGGCGGCGGACCACCAGACCAGGATCGCGCCGACGAAGCCGATCAGGGTGCCGCCGACGAGTCCGCCGAGCGCCATACCCAGGGTGTAGACGATCGACGGAACGTAGTCACCGAAGCCGGCGAGGACATCCGCGATCACGAACCACGGCCGGGGCGCCACGGTGGAGGTGTAGCCGTTCAGCACCACCCAGAAGTCCCAGCTGAGCAGGAGGAGCGCGATGGGCCAGAGGTGCACGATGCCCACCAGGATGGAGCGGAGCCGGGTCATGTGAACCTCCGCATGGCGACGCGCTGCAGCTGGATGAAGAGCAGGTAGGCCAGCAGCGACATGACCGTCGCCGCCAGGGCCGCTGCCCAGAGCAGCGCCATCTGGTAGTTCTGCATGGCGCTGACGATCACGAGGCCCAGGCCCATCGGGGCGCCGAACCATTCGCCGATGGTCGCGCCGAGGATGGCAGCCGGGGCGCTGAGGGTGAGGCCGTCGAAGAACGCCGGCACCGCCCGGGGCAGTTCGAGTCGGGCCAGTCGGCGGGTGCGGTTGGCGCCGATCACGGTGAACAGGTCCTGGTGGGCCTGGCTGGTGTTCGCGAAGCCGGAGGCCATGGTCACGAACATCACGAAGCCCACGCTGAGGGCGGCGATGACGGCGGGGGCATCCTCTCGTCCCACCGTGGTGATCAGCAACGGGGCGAGCGCGATGGTCGGCACGGCGTGCAGGATGGCGGCGAACCGGTCCAGGCCCGGTCGCACGACCGGCACGACCAGGGCGAGTGCGGCGCCGAGCACCGCGACCAGGGCGCCCAGCACGAAGCCCTGCGCGGCCGAGGAGAAGGTGACCAGGGTGTTGCGCCAGAGCAGGCTGGCGCCGCCGGGGGTGAGGATGTAGGCGATCACGTCGCTGAGCGGCGGCCAGGCGCGGCCGGCCAGCTCGAACTGGCCGATCAGTTGCGCGGCCAGGAGGAGCAGGGCGGCGCCGGCGGTCGCGTAGGCGACCTTGACGGGGGTGCGGGTGGCCGTGTTCACGCGGCGTCGCCGTCGTTGGCGTCGAGGAGCGAGGTGAGCTCGTCGACGAGCTCGTGGAATTCGGGCGAGCGGGTGGTGGCCGCGTCGCGGGGCCGGGGGAAGTCGACCTTCTTCACCGCGCGCACCCGGCCGGGGCGCCCGGTCATCACGATGATCCGGTCGGCCAGGATGAGGGCCTCGTCGACGTCGTGGGTGACCAGGATGGTGGTGATCTTCTCCTCACCCCAGATGCGGGCCAGTTCCGAGTTCATCCGGCGGCGGGTGACGGCATCCAGTGCGCCGAATGGTTCGTCGAGCAGGAGCAGGTCGGGGCTGAGCGCGAGGGCTCTGGCGATGGAGACCCGCTGGCGCATGCCGCCGGAGAGCTGCTTCGACCGTGCTTTCTCGAACCCGGTCAAACCGACCAGGTCGATCAGGCCGTCAACCCGGGCGTCGTCGACCTTGCGCCCGGCGACCCGGTACGGGAGGGCGATGTTGGAGCGCACGGATGCCCAGGGCAGCAGGGCATGCTCCTGGAAAGCCACGCCGAGCCGGTGCTGCTGGGCGAGCTCGCGCGGTGCGGCGCCGAAGATCTCCACCGAACCGCTGGTCGGGTTGTCCAGCCCGGCTGCCAGACGCAGCACGGTGGACTTGCCGCAACCGGAGGGACCGATGATGGCGACGAACTCGCCTTCCTCGATCTCGATGTCCACTTCGGCGAGAGCCTGGAGCTGTTTGCCCCGGCCGAGGGAGAAGACTTTCTCGGCGCCGCGGACCGACACCGCCGTGCGGGCCTGGGGTTCGGACCGCTCTGTTGCGACCGGAGCAAGCGTGGCAGTAGAAGACATCGGGCGACTCCGTTTCGGTGAGGTTCATCCCCCGATTCGGGCCCGGCGCCGCTGGAATCTCGGCCCGAGTGAATCGAGTAGTTCAACAGTAAAAACCCCCTGTTTCGGTCGCGTGACGCGAGCGTGCGGGTCGTGTTACGTTTCGGCTCGCCGTCTCGCGTGTGGCCCGGCTCGTGCGCACGCTACTGTGGACTCCGTTGTCGGCGCGCTGCCCCAGAACGCCGCCCTAGTCAAGGAGAACCACATGTCGGTCGGCCTGCTCGCCGTTGTCGATGACATCCTCACCGCCGCCCTCAAGGCCAGCGCCAAAACCGCCGGCGTCGTCATCGACGATGCGGCCGTCACCCCGCAGTACGTGCGCGGGCTGTCGCCGGCGCGAGAGCTGCGGGTGGTGCTGCGCATCGCCCTCGGCAGCCTGTTCAACAAGTTCATCATCATCATCCCGATCGCCCTGCTGCTGTCGGCGTTCGCGCCGTGGGTGCTGCCGTTCCTCCTGATCATCGGCGGCACCTACCTCTGCTTCGAGGGTGCGGAGAAGGTCACCGAATGGTTCGGCGTGCACCACGCCGCCGACGACGCTGAGGCCCGCGACGAGGGCAAACTCGTCTTCGGCGCCATCCGCACCGACCTCATCCTCAGCACCGAGATCATGCTCATCTCGCTGGCGAGCCTCGACCCCGACTTCGGCATCTGGATGACCCTGGGCGCGTTGGTCGTCATCGGTTTCGTCATGACCGTGATCGTCTACGGCGCGGTCGCGCTGCTGGTCAAGATCGACGATGTGGGCCTGGCGCTGATGAAGAACCCGGCCCGCGGGGTGCGTCGCACCGGCGCCCGGATCGTGGCCGCCATGCCCGCCGTGTTCAAGGTGATCAGCATCGTCGGTACCGTCGCCATGCTCTGGGTCGGCGGTCACCTGGTGATCACCAACCTGGCCGAGACGTTCTGGCACGGTCCGTATGACCTGCTGCACGTGATCACCCACGCGGTCGAGGCCGCCGGGCCGGTTGTGGTCTGGCTCGTCGACACCGCGGTCTCGGCCGTGTTCGGCGTGGTGCTGGGCCTGATCGTGGTCGCGATCGTCATGGGCATCCACCGGGTGGTCAAGCGCGACCAGCCGGCCGTCGCCGCGCACTGACCTCAGCTACCCCGCGCGCGACGCACGGTGAGAAGGAATTAGTGAGCCCCGGAGGACCGAATCTCCGGTCCCGGTTCGAGCGACGCACGGATAGGAGGAAACAGTGCGATAGAGAGGACTCCTCGCGCGTTCCCGTCCTCCCACAGTCACTTTTTCCTCCCAACCTCACCACGGCGGCCGGGCCGGAGGTCGCCGGCGCCACGCCCTGACCGGCGACAAAGACCCTGGCGCTATTCCGGCGCCGCGCCCGATCCGGTCCGCTGAGCGAGCTGCGCGAGCTGCCATTCGTTCACGTCTCCCAGCCAGTCCAGCGGGGCGTCCGGTCCGACCCGAGGGTCGTCGGGAACTCCACCGTCGCGCAGGGTCCGCACGTACCGTCGGTCCAGGGCGATCCGCGCCGCGATCTCTTCCCCGGCGGCGACGGAGCCGTGGCCGGGAACGACCACATTCACCTCCGCCGACACGTCCTCGAACAGTTGCAGCGCGGCCAGATAGTCCTCCAGCGGCTGCGCGGCGGCCAGATCGAGGAACGGGATCAGGATGTCGGACAACATGTCGCCGGCCACCAGAACCCCGGTGCCGTCGATGACGAGGCCCGCGTGGCCGACCGCGTGTGCTCGATGCTCGATCAGGCGCACCACCGGCCCTGTCCAGGGGACCTCTGTGGTACCCGCCGGCAGACCGTCGATGCGTCCGAACAGGTCGATCGGGATGTCCTCGGCGTGCTCCGGCGGCAGCGCCTCGGCCACCTCCTCCATCCAGTTCTCATGGGTGAGCACCTCCCGGATCGACGCGGCGTTGAGGGCGGTGCCGTAGCGCGGCACGTCACCAAAGCTCTCCTGCCAGAGCACGTGGTCCCAGTCCGGGTGGGTGGAGAAACCGGCGACCACACTCTGGCCCAGCTCGCTCAGGTCGTCGGCCAGGCAGGCCAGGTCCGCTCGGGTGATGCCGGGGTCGATCAGCAGCACACCCTCCTGCCCCTGCACCACCACGGAGTTGCTCTGGAGGAATTCGCTCTCGTGCACCCACACCCCTGGCGCGATCTCGGTCAACATGGCTGTCCTTCCGTTGGGCGTTCCGGCCGTTGGTCGAAACGGTACTCCCGGCAGCCGCGGGCCACTACGGCGCAGCGGATGGCCCGTGGCTCGAAAAAGTCGGCGCCGACCGCGCTCGTTTCCTTAGAATGAAGTGAGAGTTCTTCGTCTCGCTGAGCTGTCGATAGACGGTGATCGTCGAGCTCGCGCCGGCGCCGCCGAGCGCACCCCGGGGAGGACGATCACATGACAGCATCCGGCGACGCACCCGCCGCATCCACGCCGCACCGAGACACGCCCGTCGGCGGCGCGCGCACCTTCGCGCAGATCCTGGTGAACACGGCCGTGGCCAACGTCACCACCAGCTTTCTCTGGTTCGCGCTGACCTTCTGGGTCTACCTGGAGACGCGGTCGGTGCTCGCGACCGGCGTCATCGGCGGGGCGTACATGCTGCTGGTCGCGCTGTTCTCGATGGCGTTCGGCACGATCGTGGACCGGCACCGCAAGCACACCGTGATGGTGTTCGCCGGTGTGGTCACCCTGATTGCGTTCAGCATCAGCGGCGGCCTGTTCCTGGTGTTCCCGGAGTCCGCGCTGCTCGACATCAACGGGCCGTGGTTCTGGCTGTTCAGCGGCATCATCCTGTTCGGCGCGGTGATCGAGAACATGCGCAACATCGCCCTGTCCACGGTGGTCACGCTGCTGATCCCCGTCGACCGGCACGCTAACGCGAACGGTCTGGTCGGTACGGTGCAGGGGCTCGCGTTCATGGTCACCAGCGTCTTCAGCGGGCTGGCGATCGGGTTGCTGGGCATGGGCTGGACCCTGGTGATCGCGATCGTGCTGTCGGCGGCGGCGCTGGCACACCTCTTGTTCCTGCACATCCCCGAGGAGCAGCCGAAGCAGGAGGGCGGGCGACGTCCGCTGGTCGACCTGCGCGGCAGCATCACCGCCGTGCGCGCGGCGACCGGGCTGTTCGCGCTGCTCATCTTCTCCACCTTCAACAACCTGATCGGCGGCGTCTACATGGCGCTGATGGACCCGTACGGCCTCGAACTCTTCCCCGTCGAGCTGTGGGGCCTCATCCTCGGCGTCACCTCGACCGGCTTCATCATCGGCGGTCTGCTGATCGCCAAGTTCGGTCTCGGCCGCAACCCGATCCGCACCATGCTGCTGCTGGTCGTGGCGATGGGCGTGCTCGGCGCGCTGTTCACCCTCCGGGACTGGTGGTGGCTGTACGCCGCGGGCATCTGGGTGTACATGATGCTCATCCCCGCCGTCGAGGCGTCCGAGCAGACCGTGATCCAGAAGGTGGTGCCGTTCACCGAGCAGGGCCGGGTGTTCGGCTTCGCCGCCGCGTTCGAGTCGGCGGCCGCGCCGGTCACCGCGTTCCTGATCGCGCCGATCGCCGAATTCATCATCATCCCGTTCATGGAGTCGACGTCCGGCCAGTCCACCTTCGGCTGGCTCCTGGGCGACGGCGAGGCGCGTGGCATCGCACTGGTGTTCGTCGTCGCCGGCATCGTGATGGTGTTCGCGGCCTTGGCAGCGTTCCTCACCAAGTCGTATCGCCGCATCTCCGCGCAGTACCTCGACCAGACCGAGTCGGTTCCGGTCGAGGGCGAGCCGGATGCGACCGCGGAGGCGCAACTGCGGCACTGAGCCCGTCAAGACCCGATTCACGGCCCCCGGCGGGCATCCGCTATACCCGGTCAAGAGACCCGGCTATCTTGGCCAGCAGCGTCTGGCACAGCACAGGACGTGACCCCACCCACAAACGCACCTCAACGTTACGGATTGGAAGTCAAATGCCAGAAAGCAGCACACCCACCATCGTTCTTGTTCACGGCGCCTGGGCGGATGCCTCCAGCTGGAACGCCGTGATCGCACCCCTCCAGGCGGAGGGATTCACGGTGCTGGCCCCGCCGAACGAGCTGCGCGGCCTCACCTCGGATGCCGCCTACATCGCCTCCTTCCTCGCCCAGCGCACCAGCGGCCCGGTGGTGCTCGTCGGGCACTCCTACGGTGGTGCGGTGATCACCAACGCCGGCGCGCAGGGCGGCGACGTGCGCGCGCTTGTCTACGTCGACGCCTTCATCCCCGACGAGGGCGAAACCGTGGTCAGCATCCTCGACGGTTCCGGTTCCGCACTCGCGGTCGCCGACCCGACCACGGTGCTCGATGTCGCGGGGTATCCGGGTGCGCCGGAGGGTGCCGCCGAGGCGTTCCTCAAGCCAGACACCGTGCACAACTTCTTCGCGCAAGACCTGCCGGAGGTCGACCGGTGGCTGATCGCGGCGACCCAACGGCCGGCCTCGTTCGTCGCCAACGTCACGCCGTCCGGCCCGCCGGCGTGGAAGACCATCCCCAGCTGGGCGGTGCTCGGCACCGACGACAAGGTGATCCCGATCGGCACGCAACGCCAGATGGCGGAGCGGGCTGGCGCGACCATCACCGAGGTGGATGCCTCGCACGTGTCGATGGTGTCGCATCCGGAGGTCACCCTCGCCGCGATCCGCGCGGCGGCCGACAGCACCCTCTCCCCCGCCGGGGTGGATGCCGCCCAGGCCGGCTAGCGGGCGACGAACGCCTGAAAGGACATAGTGAGACAATGAGGACCGGTTCTCCCGATTCCGTCTCTCTGATCTCACTATGTCCTTTTTCGGTGGTGGTCAGACCTCAGCGCCCGGGCGGTTCGGCGGCGTACCGCTGCAGGAAGAGCGCGACGGCCAGCGCCATGGCCTGAATCTCCGTGGGGTCGACGCTCTCGTTGGGCGCGTGGATGAGGGCGAGGGGCTCTTCGACTCCCATCAGGATCAGCTCGGCCTCCGGGTAGGTCTCGGCGAAGACGTTGCAGAGCGGAATCGATCCGCCCTGGCCGAGCGTGGTCATCGGCGTGCCGTAGGCCTCGAGCATGGCCGCGGCCATCGCCCGGTAGGCGGTGCCGCCGGTCGCTGCCCGGAAGGGCGAGCCCGTCGCTTCGGTCGCGACGTCGACGTGCACACCCCACGGGGCCGCGGCGTGAAGATGGTCGACCAACGCGCTGTGGGCGTCGGCGGGAGTGACGCCGGGCGGGATGCGCAGGTTCAGCCGGGCGGCGGCGCGCGGCACTATCGCGGCGGTCGAACCGGTGACCGGCGGGCAGTCGATGCCGAGCACGGTGACGGCCGGCCGCGCCCAGAGCATGTCCGACACGGTACCGTCGCCGAGGAGGGAGACACCCTCGAGCACCGCGGCATCGGACCGGAACTGCTCAGGCGGATACGGTGCACCCGCCCAGGTCTGAGTGTTGTCCAAGCCGCTGATGACGGTGTTCCCTCGGTCGTCGCGCAGAGACGCCAGTATCGCGATCAGAGCGGCCAGAGCGTCGGGTGCCGGCCCGCCGAACATGCCGGAGTGCAGTTCCGAGCGCATCGCCTCCACCGTCACGACAACGTTCACCATCCCACGCAGGGTCACCGTCGCTGCCGGACGTCCGACGGCCGCGTTGCCGGTGTCGCAGACCAGGATGGTGTCGGCCCGGAGCACCTCCGGCCGGGCAGCGACAAACGCCTCCAGCCCGCCGGTGCCCTGCTCCTCCGACCCTTCGACGACCAGTTTGAGGTTGACCGGCACGGCCTCGCCGAGTGCCCGCAGCGCCAGTAGGTGCGCGAGAATATTGCCCTTGCAGTCGGCCGCGCCCCGGCCGTACCATCGTCCGTTCACCTCGGTGAGTTCGAACGGTGGGGTGCGCCAGGCGGAATCGTCCAGAGGTGGTTGTACGTCGTAGTGCGCGTACAGGAGCACGGTCGGTGCCGCTGGGTCCGGGCCAGGCCTGGACCCGACGACGGCGTCACTCCCATCCGGGGTTCGCTCGAGACGGATGTCGGAGAATCCGAGCGCGGCGAACTCGTCCAGCACCCAGTGCGCCGCCAGGCTGCACTCCTCTGGCGGGAACTGGCGGGCATCCGCCACCGACCGGAACGCCACGAACGCGGCCAATTCCTCCCGGGCTGGGGCCATCAATTCAGCGATCCGGCTGCGCAGGTCCACGCCGGTCAGCCGTTCGGGTCGGAGGTCTCGAGGCCGTCAACATACTGTTGAAAGTCGGCCAACTCGTCGGGGCAGTACACCTCGATGATCAGAAGTTGCCCCTGCACGACCCGGCTCTCCGAGATCACCGGGCGGGTGCCCGGTCCGCCGGCCCCGTTGGTCAGCTGGGCCTGGAAGGTGGCCCGACTCAGGGCCTCGTTCGGATCAGCGCAGACCGCGCCGCCGTCGTCGCCGAGCACCCGCATGATTTGTTCGCGGGACGGTGCGGTCGATCCCGCCGACTCGATTTCCGAGATCAGCTGGTCGGCCTTCTCCCCCGCCCGCTCGGTCTCCCTCGCACCTCGAAAGGTGATCAATCCGATGACGGCGAGGACCACCAGCAGTAGCACGGCGACGATGTAGACGACCGACCGCCCTCGCCGGGTCGAGGTCTCTAAGTGGCTAGTCATTAGTCCGTCACCTCCGATGCCTGGGCCTGCTTGGGCTGTTTCCAGGACGGTTTGCGCAACCGGTAGAACAGGAACGGCACGAGCAGTCCGAGCCCCAGCGCACCGCCACCGACGATCAGGAAGTAGACGAGGGGATTCTCGCCGCCGAACTGTGAGGGTGGGATGAAACCGACCAGGAGCGCCGCCAGGGAAGCGGCGAATCCGACGCCGGCCAGCCCGATCAGCATCGGAGCCCGATAGCCACGCGGGTGGTCTGGATCGTTACGGCGCAGCCGGATTGCCGCCACGAACATCAGCAGGTACATGATCAGGTAGACCTGGGTGGTGATCACGGAGAAGATCCAGTACGCGCTCGAGACGTCCGGGATGAGCGCGTACCCCAGGGCGATCACGGTGGTGACCGCGCCCTGCACGACCAGGAGGTTCTGCTGCACGCCGTGCTTGTTCAGCCGCTGCAGGAACGGGGGCAGATAGCCCTCCTCCCGTGAGATCAACAACAGGCCCTTCGACGGGCCGGCCAGCCAGGTGAGCATGCCGCCCAGCGAGGCGGCGACGAGCATGATCCCGATGATCGGTGTCAGGGCTTGCACGTTGAACTGGGCGAAGACGGCATCGAACGCTTGCATGACACCGGCTGTGAGCGACAGCTGCTCGGCGGGGACGATCCAGCTGATCGCCAGCGCCGGCAGGATGAAAATCAGCAGAACGAGGCCCATGGCCAGGAAGATCGACTTGGGATAGTCCTTGGCCGGGTTCTTGAGCGAGGACACGTGCACCGCGTTCATCTCCATCCCGCTGTACGAGAGGAAGTTGTTCACGATCAGCACCAGGCTGGCGAGACCGGCCCATTGGGGGAAGAAATTCGCCGCCGTCATCGGAGCTGCCGACGCGTTCCCCTGGCCGAGGAACAGCGCGCCGAGGAAGACCAGCAGGGCGCCCGGTATCAGGGTGCCGATGATCAGGCCGCCGCTGGCCAGGCCGGCCACACCTTTGGTGCCGCGGGAGGAGACGAACACCCCGGACCAGTAGAAGACCATGATCACGAGCGCCGTCCACACCCCGTTGCTGGCCAGCGCCGGGTTGAAGACGTAGGCGAGAGTGCTGGCCACGAACCCCAGCAGGGTCGGGTAGTAGAAGATCGTCATCGCGAACTGGCACCAGACCGCGAGGAATCCCATCGGCTTGGAGATGCCGGCCGACACCCACTTGTAGATACCGCCTTCCCACCCGGAGGCCAGCTCGGCGGCGACCAGCGAGGTGGGGAGCAGGAACACGATCGCCGGCAGCAGGTAGAGGAAGACGGCGGCCAGGCCGTAGACGGCCATCGTGGGCGCCGGACGCAGGCTCGCGACCGAACTGGTGGTCATCAAGGCCAGGGCGACCCAGGAGATCAGGACCGCCGGTGGCGCCTTCGGCCGGGCCAGGGCCGGGTCCGCGGCGCTCATGACACCCACCCCGTGGTGGGCGCGAACGACCTTCGTGTCAGCGCCTGGGTGGCGCGGATCTGACTCGAAGTGGGTGGCAGTTGCTGTGACATGAGGACCGCCTTTCCGCTCAGATCCTGAGAGCTACCGTGCTAGTTACACGCGATATGTCGCGTGAGATAGCCGTCGCGCCCGGCGGTCCGGGCTCCTTCCCCGCGCACCGGAGCGGTGCGATTCTGAAATCGAGCGGAAGGCGCAGGAGGTGCCCAATGACCACACCAATGCGAGCGGAACCGATCCCCTTCACGAGTGACGACTATGCGACCCGGATGGCGCGGGTGGTCGACGACGCCGTCGAGGCCGGGCTCGACGGTGTCATCGTGACACCGGGTGCGGACCTGGTATGGCTGATGGGTTACCGGCCCACGGCCATCACCGAGCGGCTGACCATGCTGGTCCTGGCGCCGGACGAGCGGCCGACGCTGCTCGTGCCCATCCTGGAGAAGCCGGACGCCGAGGCGGCCGACGGTGCAGCGACCGTGCGGATCGTCGACTGGGCCGATGGCACCGACCCGTATACGGCGGCCGGTCGCCTCCTGCGGCCCAACGACAGGTTCGGTATTTCCGATTCCGCCTGGGCGATGCATCTGCTCGGTCTGCAATCGACCCTGCCCGGCACCGAGTATCGGGCGCTGAGCCACAGCCTGCCCATGATGCGCGCGGTCAAGGATGCCAACGAGCTCGGCCGGCTCGCCCTGGCGGGGGAAGCGGCTGATGCGACCTATGGCGAGATCGTGCAGCTGAGGTTCGCCGGCCGACGGGAGACCGAGGTGGCGGCGGACCTGGCCCGACTCTTGCGGGAGTTCGGTCATGAGCAGGTCGACTTCACCGTTGTCGGGTCTGGTCCCAACGGTGCGAACCCGCATCACGAGGCCGGCAGTCGGGTGATCGAGCAGGGCGACACGGTCGTGCTGGACTTCGGCGGGCTCAGATACGGGTACGGGTCGGACACCACTCGCACCGTGAGCGTCGGCGAGCCGACCATAGAGGTGAGCGACGTCCACGACATCGTCGCGCGGGCTCAGCAAGCCGCATTCGAAGCGGTGCAGCCCGGGGTGTCGTGCCAGGAGATCGACCGGATCGCCCGCGCGACGATCACCGAGGCTGGCTTCGGTGACCAGTTCATCCACCGGACCGGGCACGGAATCGGGGTGACCACACACGAGCCGCCCTACCTGGTCGAAGGCGAAACGCAGCAGCTGCGCCCCGGCATGTGTTTCTCGATCGAGCCGGGAATCTACCTCTCCGGACGCTTCGGTGTGCGGATCGAGGACATCGTCACGGTCACCGACAGCGCCGGTGAACGGTTGAACAACACCGATCGTGCGCTCCGGGTCGTGGACTGAGCCGCCGCCCGACCACCGTGCAGGTTTCACCCGGTTCGGGCGATTACTCAGCTGGCACACCGACGCAAGCTGCAGAACGGGACTACTGAAGCCAGGATGCTTTCTACTCGAGGGCGGTTCTCATGTGCACGACAGAAGTTGGATAGCGTCCGATGACCGCGGCCGCCCAGTCCCAGAGTCAGACCACCAGCCTGTGGTCGCTGCTTCCGCTCGCGCTGGCCCAGTTCATCTGCTCCTTCGCCGGCTCGAACATGAACGTCATGCTCAACGACATGAGCCAGGATCTCGGCACCACGGTGCAGGGCATCCAGATCTCCATCACCCTGTTCCTGCTGGTGATGGCGGCGTTGATGATCCCGTTCGGCAAGCTCACCGACCAGCTCGGGCGCAAGACCTGTCTGATCCTCGGCCTGTCGGTCTACGGGGTCGGGGCGGTGGTGAGCGCCCTGTCCCCCGGCCTGGGCGTACTGATCGTGGGCAACTCGCTGCTGGAGGGCGCCGGCACGGCACTGCTCATCCCCCCGGTGTACATCCTGGTCACGATGTACTGGACCGGCCTGGCCGAGCGGGCCCGCGCCTTCGGCATTGTCAGCGCGGCCGGCGGCGTCGGCGCGGCCACCGGCCCGCTGATCGGCGGGTGGATCACCGCGTTCCTCGGCTGGCGGGCGGCGTTCATCTTCCAGGCGTTGATCATCGTGCTCATCCTGATCCTCGCCATCCGCCTGAAAGACCCGCGCCCGCGCGATCCCGGCCGGCCGTACGACGTCGTCGGCGCGGTGCTGTCGGCGCTGGGTCTGATCATCTTCGTCTTCGGCATTCTCGCCGCCGACAACAACCTCTGGGCGTCACTCGGCCTGATGATTGCCGGCGCCGGCGTGATCGCGGTGTTCTTCTGGTGGGTGCGCCGTCTGGAGCGCACTGGGCGGGAGCCGTTGCTGTCCACCACACTGTTTCGCAGTCGGATCTCCAATCTGGGTCTGGTCACCCAGAACTTCCAGTGGCTGTTGCTGATGGGCATCTCCATGCTGGTGGCAAGCCATCTGCAGGTGGTGCGCCAGTACGACGCCATCGAGACCGGGGTCATCTTCAGCGCCGCGACGTTGGGCATCCTCGTGTCATCGCTGGCGGCGGGCCGGCTGGTGCGGCGCTTCGCCCAAAAATCGTTGATCGTGGTGGGGTTCCTGATCACCGGCATCGGCTTGCTGCTCCTGCTGCTGGTCGGCGCCGTCCCCGGCGCCTGGGCGTTCGCGCCCGGCCTGCTGACCATCGGTCTGGGTCTCGGGCTCGGCCTGACCCCGAGCGTGAACATGGTGCAGTCGGCGTTCGCCGAGCAACAGCAGGGTGAAATCTCCGGCCTGTCCCGCAGCATCTCGAACCTCGGCTCCAGCTTCGGAACTGCCATCGTGGGCACGCTGCTCGCGCTGAACGTGACCGGGCCGGGCGACGGCTACGTGCTGGCGATGGTGCCGCTGCTCATCGTCGCGGTGGCCGGCATCATCGTCGCCACCCTCTTGCCGTCCCAGCCGAAGCTTTCCGCGCAGCCGGCCGCGGCCGCCACCTCGACCTGAGCGCCCGCGCAGCGCTGCGCCGCCGCACCCACGATCGGCACGGCGGCGCGGCAAATGCGACTACTCGGCCATCGACGGCTGCAGCAGACCTTCGAGACGCTGGTAGCTCGTCTCCATGCCATCGGTCATGCCGGTCGCCAGCACCGCGTCGCGCTGCTCGGCGTTCGCGTAGGTGATGACGAGGGAGAGCAGCGTGCCGCCCTCGACATCCGTCAGGGTCATCTCGTTGAGCGTGGCCGGGAAGTCCATCCCGATCATCGCCTCGGTCGTGACCGCGCGGTAGGGTTCCTCCGACTCCAGCAGCTCGCCGGTGAAGCCGAACCGTTCGTCGCCGCCGTCCCGCTGCCATTCGTAGCGGTAGCTGTCGCCGACGTGGGTGGCGACCTCGCAGACCGGCATCGACCAGCCGTCGGGCCCGAGAAGCCACCGCTTCATCAGGGCCGCGTCGGTGTGCGCCCGCCAGACCTGATCGACGGTTCCGCGGATGACCCGGGCCACCCGCACCCGGGTGTCGCTGAGGATCTGCGCCTCCGCACCGCGGTCCGTGGCGAACGACGCCAGGTCGGCCAGCACCTGGTCGATCTGGGACATGGCCTCACGGGTGCCCTCGAGGGCGCCCATGTCGAGCAACTGCTGCATCTGCTCGATGGAGTCGAAGTGCGACGTGGTCGTCAACCGACTGCCGCTGCCCGTCTCCTCAAAGGCGAAGTCCATCCGGGTGGCCGGCAGGTCGGGGTTCGGCTCGCCCGCCTCGTCGGCGAAACGGTCGATCACCTCGAAGGAGTGCGGGGCGTCCGCCGCGGTCCAGTCCCAGCAGCCGTAGTGCGTGTCGCCTTCCGGGCCGGTCATGGAGTACAGGCTGCGCCCGCCGGCTGCGGCATCGTGCCGCGTGAACGTGGCCGGGTAGGTGGGCGGGCCCCAAAACCGTTCGAGCTGACGCGGATCGGTGTAGGCATCCCAGAGCCGCCGACGCGGCGCCGCGAAATCGGCGACGATCGTGAGGGTGAGCTGGTCGAGGTCTTTCTCGACAGAAGTGACAGGCATGATCTTCCTTTCGGGGTTAGGTGTCGGGTGGAGCCGGTTCGTCTTCAGCAAGCAGGACGTCCAGACGGTCGATGCGTGCCCGCCAGACCTCTTCGAAGCTGTCGAGCAGGCGCTGGGCCTCACGGATGCGGTCGGGGTTGCCCCGCACCATCCGCTCACGACCCCGTGGCTCTTTCGTCACGAGCCTCGCCTCCTCCAACACGGCCACGTGTTTCTGCACGGCCGCGAACGACATCTCGTAGGAGTCCGCCAGCTGCGACACCGTGACATCGCTCACCAGCGTGCGGCGCACGATGTCCCGCCGGGTCGCGTCCGCGAGGGCACGAAAGAGACGGTTCACGTCCTGATCTGAAATCTCTAATACAACCATTTGATTGTATGTTAGCGAGCGGAAATAGGCCGCGCAAGAGGGAGGAAGATAGATGTCGTGAAGATTCTCTCGATTCAGTCCGCCGTCGCCTTCGGCCACGTTGGAAACTCAGCCGCCGTGTTCCCCCTCCAGCGTCTCGGCATCGAGGTGCTGCCGGTCAACACGGTGAACTTCTCCAACCACACCGGCTACGGCGCCTGGCGCGGATCGCTCATCACGCCGGAGGATGTGCACGATGTGATCCTCGGCATCGAAGAGCGCGGCGTGCTCGACCAGATCGACGTAGTGCTGTCTGGCTACCAGGGCGGCACCGGTATCGGCGATGTGATCGTCGACGCGGTGCAGCGCGTGAAAAAGGCGAACCCCTCGGCCATCTACGCCTGCGACCCGGTGATGGGCAACGCCAAGTCGGGCTGCTTCGTCGCCCCCGAGATTCCCCACCTGCTGCGGGACCGGGTGGTGCCCGTGGCCGACGTCATCACCCCCAACCAATTCGAGCTCGGTTTCCTCACCGGAACCGACCCTTCCACGCTGGAGTCGACGCTCGAGTCGGTCGATCTGGCCCGGGCGATGGGGCCGTCGACCGTGCTCGTGACCAGTGTGGAACGCCCCGACCGCGAGTCCGGCACGATCGAGATGCTCGCCGTCGACGGCGCGGGCGCCTGGATCGTGCAGACCCCGCACCTGCCGTTCAAGGCGAACGGCTCGGGCGACGTCACCGCGGCGTTGTTCTCGGCGCACTACCGCGCCACCGGCGACGCCGCCGTGGCCCTGGAGCGCACGGCCTCGAGCGTGTTCGACCTGATCGAGCTCACCTACCGTTCGGGTGAGCGCGAACTCCAGCTGGTCGAGGCGCAAGAGTTCTACGCGCATCCGCGGCTGCAGTTCAGCGCCAAGCAGGTGCGCTAACCCGCCGACGACGCGGGTCACCGACAGCGTCGCCCCAGCGCCTGCGATGGCGACACGTCGCACCAAAATCGCGCGATTGCTCCCCGGCACAGCCGACCTCCCCCTAGAGTCATCTTGCGGCGCGGCCGTCTGCGTTTTCACTGATGGGGGTGAGGTTCATTCCGGGTTCCGGGGCGCTGCGCACATGGCCGCTCACCCTGATGATTCGCCGGTGGAGAACCCACGTCAATCTCCTCGCCCTCCTGCTCGCGGTTGCGGTGATCGCCGGAAGCGTGTTGACCGGTTCGCTGCTTCTCGTGCGCTCGGCCGAGCAGGCCGGAGTTCGTGACGGGCTCGCGTCGATGACCGCGGATCGGGTTGACGTCACCGTTCGTGTCATCAACCCGGCCAGTCCGGTAACTGACACCCGCGCCGACATCGACCGGGCGACCGAACAGGCCTATGGAGCGGGCGTTGACTGGACGAGTAGCGGCTGGGTGACGAGCGCCTGGGTGACCACGGACGACGACGTCTACGCCTATCTCGCGGAGCTGGACGACCCGGCCGCCGCGGCCGCTCTGACCGAAGGCAACTGGCCGTCATCGCCGAACGCGGTGGCCATGCCGCAGGCCGCCGCTCAATCCCTCGGCCTCACCGTCGGCGACACCTTCACCGCGACCTCCGGTGACAACACCATTGCGTTGCGCATCGACGGGCTGTACGAGGCCCAGCCCCAGTCCGGTGTGTTCTGGGAGAACGACCCGCTCGCCGCGTCCGGTAACGACCCCATGTTTCCCGAGCCAGACCGGTACATCTTCAACCCGGTGCATGCGATCGGGCCGCTCCTGGTCGCCACCGGCGGCATGGATGCGTCAGGCATTCAGCCGGCCCAGCTGGAGGCCGTTGAGCACCCCACCTTCACCGGAATCGATGTCGCCGACCTGGAACCGTTGCAGAGCCGGATCGACGAGGCCGAGACGGGCATCGCACAGGGAGTGTCCTTCCCCGACGGGTCGTTGTTCGTCGACACCGATATCTCCGCCGCACTGGCCGACGTGGCCGCGGGACTGAGCGCGACTCGCGATGTGGCTCTGATCGTCGCGCTGATCCTGCTCGTTGTTGCCGCTGCCGCGACGTCCGCGGTCGCACGCCTGTTCACTCTCGCCCGGGCCGGCGACCTCGACCTGCTCACGGCGCGCGGCGCGTCACGGCTGCAGGTCGCGTGCGCGGTTGCTCTCGATGCGGCCGTGCTCGCGGTGATCGTCGCCGCGCTCAGCCCCTGGGGCGGCATGCTCCTGCATGCCATCGTGGTGCAGGTCCCCCCGCTGGCCTCGGCGGGCTTGAACCCGTGGGTTGCTCCGGGTGCGTCGACGTGGCCGGTTGCGGCCGTGGTCGCCGTCACCGTGGCCGGGCTGTTGTGCGTCCCACCATCGGTGCCTCGATCGCTCCGAGACCGGATGCCCGCCGGCGCGGCAGCCGTCGCGGCGGGGACCATCCTCACCGTCGTGTCTGCTCTCCTGGTCTGGCGGGCCACCGCGGCCGTCTCCGTGCCGGGCGATGTGCTCCTCGCTGTCACCCCCGCCGTTCTCCTCATCACGTGCGCGGTGCTCGGAAGCCGTCTGGCGGCGTTGGCCGCGCACCCGATCGCTGCACTGGCTGGCCGCAGCCGTGGCGCCGTCGCGCCGCTCGTGGGATGGTTCGCCTCCCGCGGCCCCGGCCGGTCAGCCGGCGTTGCGCTCATCGCGCTCGCGGTGGGCGCATCCGTCGTAGTGCTGGGAACGGCGGCAACCTGGCAACAGGCGGTTCGGGAGACCAGCGCGGTGGCGCTCGGAGCACCCGCCCGCATCACGGTGGAGGCCCCCGGCCAGGCGCCGGACGACGCGGCACCGGTCATCCGCAGGGACACCCTGCTGCGCAAGCTCTACTCCGACGCGCCCGGTGACGCACCGGCGGTATCGGTGCAGGTCCTCGGTCCAGACGCGCGGGCCCGTGCCCTGCTGGATCGTGCGCCGGTGGCGGCCGTCGGTGGGTCGGTGGCTGCGTCGGAGCTGGCTGCCACGGATGCCGAAGACACCGGCCCCGAACTCCCACCCGGCACTGCCGGGGTGCAGGCCGAGCTTCAGTTCATCGCGCCGGAGAGCGTCGAGGCCCAGGTGTCGGTGGTTCTGGCCGACCGCACGGGAGCATTGACGGTTGTGCCGCTCGGAACGGTGCGCGCCGGCACCACCACCGTCGACTCCGCGGATGGATTCCCAGCCCTCGGCGACGACGGCGTCGCTCGTCTGGTGGCGGTCACAATGCGGGTGCGCGATGCCACGGAACTCCCCGACCCGGTGTCATTCTCCCTGTCGATGACCGGACTGACCATCGTG
>Ga0247816_10000719_pt1 | contig 17755 bp, 8 predicted proteins | sample UWRJL209509C1_FD_179930 | JGI IMG/M metagenome (GOLD analysis project Ga0247816, IMG submission 179930) | Plant litter microbial communities from Arlington Agricultural Research Station in Wisconsin, United States - UWRJ-L209-509C-1 | ecosystem: Environmental > Terrestrial > Plant litter >...
ATTTTAAATCCGTCACCAGATTGTATTTTTACATCGCCTTTTAGGTGCGCTATTCTTTTTTTAATATTGACTAATCCGTTACCAAATTTATTGTTTTTGTGCATGCCTTTTCCATTATCCTTAATAGTAATAAGAAGCCCTTTTTTGTCAATTGAAGAAATGGTTATACTTACTTTAGTAGCTTCTGCATGTTTTATGGTATTATTTAAGGCTTCCTTAATAGAAAAAAATAGATTTTTTCGTGTATTTCCGTTTACGATTCGGTTCGAAACAGCCTCTATATCATCCGAAAAAAGCAACTTGATTTCAGTTCCGTCAAAAAATTTGTAGGCATATTGTTTTACATATTCTGTAAAATTGCGAACATTATTATTATCTGCATTCAGCGACCAGATAAAGGCATTAAGACGTTGCGAAATTTCAGAACTGGTATTGCTTATTTTATCAATCAGGACTTTTTGCTTGTCGTCAGGATCGTAATTCTTTAATAAATTGGCATTGATTAAAATACTGCTTAATTCGCTGCCAATATCGTCATGGAGATCTTTGCTGATCTCATTTTTTTGATCTAAAATTTTCTTTTGTAGTCGGTTTTTCCTTCTGATGATAACAATGATCAGCAATAAAATTAATCCGAAAAAGATAGTGGCAAGAAGCTGTAGGATTTTTATATTTTTTTGTTTATCCAGTTCATTAATTTTAGACAATAACAATTTGTTTTCACTATTAATATATTGATCCGTAATATTTTGAATGTAAAGATTTCCGTTTTGATGGGTGTTTTTTTCAATTTCCAATAATTTCCCCTGCGTTGATAATACTAAATTTTTATCATTAAGGGATTGAAATTTAGCTAATGACTGCTCGTAAAAAAGTTTTTGAAAAGAAGGATTTACATTATGTCGTTTTATTATTTCCTGCCCTTTCTCAAAATAATAGTTTACAGTTTCAGTTCCTTTAGAATTGGATTCAATTAAACTTCCTAAACCTATCAAAGCAGTGTCATAAATAGTAGCATCTAAAGATGTTTGGATACTTTTTTTGAAATAAAAATCAGCTGAATCTTTTTTGTTTTGTTTTAAAAATAATTCTCCAAAAGTACGTTCAACATTGGCAATACATCTTTGGTCTTTTAAATTTTTAGCAAAACCGTATGCCTTTTTATTGTAAAAATAGGCCGAATCCAATTGCCGGGTTTTAATTTTTAATTGGGCAATATCATTATAAATATATTCTTTGTTGATTTGATATCTTTTGTGATTGATGTTGGGTTTGACAGGAAAATATTTCTTTGCTTTATGATAAGAGGCCTCGGCTTTTGCTATTTTCCCCATTTCATACCAATTAATTCCTTCAATAAGAAAAGCGTTGGAAAGGTGTAAACTGTCTTTAGATTCCTTGGCTAATTTTATAGCCTTCTGGGCTTCGTGCAAACCAAATTGATACAATCCGGAATAATAAAAAAGCTCAGACTGTAAACTATTGACACAATATTGTTGATTATCATTTGGATACTTTATCAGCAATTTTTTAGAATAATTCAGCCACTTTTGAGATGCTTCAATTTTGTCGAGTTCCAGATAATATTCTGAAATAGCGATTGAACGGGTTATTTTACAATTACCGGTTGTGCATTTATCAAATGCCTTTTTTTTATCTGAAATTGTTTCCTGAGAAAAAACAAAAACAGAAGAAAATATAATTAAAAAGGAGTAATATAATTTCATTTCCCTTTTTTTAAAATTATCTTTTTAGATATAAGTTTACCGCTTCAACTCTGGTGTTAACCTGAAGTTTTTCATAAATATGCTGAATGTGTTTTCGGACCGTTCCTCCGCTTATCTGAAGATTATCTGCTACTTCCTTGTTCATTTTTCCGGTAGCCAGTAATTCTAAAATTTCGTTCTCGCGAGGCGTTAATAATTGAACACTTTCATCTATTCCTTCAAATTTAGAAAAACTTGCCACAACTTTTCTGGCAATACTACTGCTCATAGGACTTCCGCCATCGAATAAATCGTTCAGGGCATCAATGATTTTCGTTGGACCTTCGGTTTTTAAAATATATCCGCTGGCTCCTGCCTTTAAACTTTTAAAAATAATTTCATCATCTTCATAGGAAGTACACATGATAAAAAGAAGGCTGGGTTTTTTCGCTTTTAAAATCGAAACGCATTCATATCCATTATATCCGGGTAAATTTACATCCATCAATAAGGCATCGATGGTTATTGTGGGCACCATTTCTATTGCGGATTCTGCATTTTCAAAAGTGCCTGCGAGTTCATATTGTTCCGTAAACTGAATCATCATGGCTAATGCTTCACGTAAATCACGGTTGTCCTCCACAATGCCAATCCTTTTTTTCATTTTCCTTGATTTATCTGACAATATTAAAAATAATAATACACTTCTAAAATACGCAAATAAGCGTAGTAAATAAAAATGAAAGGATTAAATTGCATATTATTCTGAATTTAACACAATAAAAAATGAAACTTTACCCCATAGAATCCGGAAATTTTAAACTAGATGGAGGTGCAATGTTTGGAGTTGTTCCGAAAACAATCTGGAATAAAACAAATCCTGCCGATGCTAATAATCTAATTGATATTGCAGCACGTTGTTTACTTATTGAAGAAGGAAACCGTTTAATTTTGATTGATACCGGAATGGGCAATAAACAATCAGAAAAGTTTTTTGGTTATTATTCTCTTTGGGGAACGCATTCACTTGATGGCTCTCTGGCAAAATATGGTTTCCACAGAGATGATATTACCGATGTTTTCATGACCCATTTACATTTTGATCATTGCGGTGGAAGTGTACAATGGAACTCAGATAAAACGGGTTACGAACCAGCGTTTAAAAATGCTAAATTCTGGACCAATGACAATCATTGGGACTGGGCTACAAAACCTAACAACCGCGAAAAAGCTTCTTTTTTATCTGAGAATATTTTGCCGATGCAGCAAAGCGGCCAGCTGAATTTTATAAAGAGACCCGGAAGCGATTTTTTATCTCAATCAGAATTGGGTTTCGGAATTTTCTTTGCCGATGGCCATACCGAAAAGCAAATGATTCCGCACATTCAGTATAAAGATAAAACAATAGTTTTTTGTGCCGATTTGTTGGCTACCGCCGGACACATTCCGTTGCCTTATATTATGGGGTATGACACAAGACCGCTTTTAACATTAGACGAAAAAGAGAAATTTTTAAATGCTGCTGCCACGAATAATTATTATCTGTTTCTGGAACATGATGCACATAATCAAATTATAACAGTAGAAAATACCGAAAAAGGGGTTCGGTTGAAGGAAGTTTTTACTTGCGAAGAGATTCTTTAGAAAAAATTATATGCATAAAAAAAATCCCATTTTCATTATTTTGAAAGTAGGATTTTAGTTTATATTTCTAATTAGTTTTGAATTTCCAAACCTGACCTATAGTTTCTCCTCCTTTGTTGTCTTTTACAACAACTCTCCAGAAATATTGTTTTGCAGGTTCAACTGTAATAGTGGTTGAAATCGTGGATATATTATCACCAATCTTCTCTGTTGGTGGATTAATTGATCCAAAATAAACATCGTAAGAAAGGACGTCTGTAACGTCAACATCAGAAGCAGTCCATCCTAAAGTCGCGATAGTTCCTGTTAAAACACTATTTATAAGTGGCTGTGTTAAATCTGGAGCAAATGGAAGATGATTTACCACAGCGTCACCAGAAGTATAAAATTTGAAAATCGTAGAAAAAGCACTTGCGGACCCTTTACTGTCTATTGCTTTTATTCTCCAATAATAAGCGGTATTTTTAGACAATGTAAAAGATGCTATATTATCTGACTTTTCAAATGTTTTTTCAATTTGAGCAAAAGTATTCTCTTTAGCTAGTTGAATCTGATAGGTGATCGAATCTCTATTAACGTCAGTAGACCTATTCCATTCAAAAGAAACATTGTTGTCCAGGCATAATTGATTATCGGTTGGATTAACTAATATTGGGACGGTTGGTGGTTCATTTTCTAAGGTAGAATCGTCACTCCCTGAGCACGAGGTAAGTAAAATGTTTAATAGTGTTAGATATATAAAATACTTCATCTTTATTTTTTTATAATTTTAAGATATTCCGGAGTTTCTAAATTGATTTTGGCAGTATAAATTCCTGAGGCTTGATTTTCCAGATTTAATTGTGCTTTTCTGTTTTGGATGTTATAAGTTTCTTGCGAAATTAATTTACCGGCTATATTATACAACTCAATTTTAATCTCGGTTTTGTTAGTTGGTATTTCAATTTCAAAAATCCCGGAAGTTGGATTAGGATAAGAAGCCAAAGTGCTCAAAAGATCCAATGTTTCAATTTTTTTAGAAAAAATACCTTCGCAAGCTTTTGCCGTTGCAACTTCAATTAATCCACCATTTTGAACTTGTATATTAAAATTAGAATCAGTAGTTTGAAATTGTTCTGTTCCGTCTACAAAAATGGTAAACGGTGCCGTTCCTTCAGTAATTTCAATTTCTACTTTTTTAGAATTTATAATTGTTTTTCCGGTAACTGCAGCACCTTTTAAAATGAAAATATTAAAATTTTGTTCAAAAATTTCTCCAGGAATAGTAATTGAAACAAAATAATTTCCTGGTGCCAGATCATTAATAGTTAATTGATTATCGGTAAAATCATAATTCTTATTACCGATATTTGCTGAGTACGCAAATATTTCTTTGGCCTTGATATTTATTTTCCCATTATTTTCTCCAATACACGATTCACCCGTAGCCTCGACTGTAAAATTATTTACGGGTAAGACAATTTCACCAGTACATTCTGTATTATATTTAGCAGCTTCGTCTTTATTAGATTTCCAATTGGTATTAGAATATATTACGTCATCAACCAGAATACAGTATAATTTTGGATTTGATATAAATGAAAGATACTTGCTCATTAACAATGTATTTTTACCGTTTTTTAAATTCAAACTGATTAACTGGTTTGATGAAGCGATTACAGAAGTTAGTGTTGGATTTTTTGATAAGTCTAGTGCTGTTAATTTATTATTAGATACATCTAAACTTTTTAAATTTATATTGGAATTTAAATTAATGTTTGTTATTTGACAATTATTAACGGTTAAAGATGTTAGTGCTGTGTTTTTAGATACATCTACATCTGTGAGCAGATTATTAGAAATAGTTAAAGTTTTTAAATCTAAATTTTTAGAAACATTTAAAAACGTTAGAAAATTATCCTCTATGGATAAAGAATTCAAAGCTTTAAAATCCTCTATACCTGTTAAATATTTTATTGCTTTTTTTCCAATGCTCAGAGAAGTTATTTCGGATATGTCCGAAGTAAGAACTTTTCCGTTAATACCGTCTTTGTCAATTCCCAATTCGACCAATTCTTTTTCAAAAGCAGGGTCAGGAATTAATGTGTAAACTGCGTTGCAGGGAGTTTGGCTATAAACCGCAGTATTATCTTTGTCTTCTTTCCAGTTATAACCAGAATACAAAGCATTGTCAACAAGGATACACTTTAAGTTTGGATTTAGTTTAAAATTATTATCGTACAATGCATTATTGTTTCCATTTTTTAAATTCAGATTTTCAAGCTGATTAGAATTACAATACAAAGTTTCAAGTTGTTTATTTTTAGTTATGTCCAGATTTTTTAACTGATTAAAACCACAGTGTAGAACTATAAGTGCTATATTGTTCGAAACATCCAGTTCTGTTAATTGATTATTTCCACAGAGGACTTCGACTAATGAAATATTTTTTGAAATATCAAGATTTGTCAATTTATTTTTTCCACAGTTCAGGGTTGTTAGTGAAAGGTTTTTAGATACATCGAGACTTGTTAGCTTATTGTCTTCAATATTTAAAGATTCTAAATTTGTAAAGCCTTCTATACCCGTTAAGTCTGAAATAGAACTTGAAAAAACATGTAACGAAGTAATTGAAGTAATACTTTTGTTTAATACTTTTCCATTTTTTCCGTCAGTGTCAATCTCATACTCGATAAGTTTGTCTTCAAAATTAGAATCAGGAATCAATGTAAAGGTAACATCACAAAATGTATCAGAATAAGTTGCTTCTGTGTCTTTTTTCCAAGCGGTATAATAACTATAAGCCTTGGCAGCATCATCAACTAAAATACAAAACAAGTTAGGATTATATCCAAATAAAGCTCTTTGTATACGAGTATTGTTTCCGTTTTTTACATTCAGATATTCCAGACTGTTAGAACTGCATTCAAAAATGATCAATGAATTATTTTTAGTAACATCCAGACTGGTTAGTTTATTATCAGAACAAGTCAATTGTTTTAAGGCAAGATTACCTGAAACATCTAAAGTTTCTATTTTATTTGACTTACAAAGAAACCAAGTTAGTGAACTGTTTTTCGAAACATCAAGATTCGTTAATTGATTTGTAGAACAATCTAAATTAATCAAAGCTATATTTTGGCTGACATTTAAAGTTGATAATTGATTTTGAGAACAATCTAAATAAGTTAACAGATTATTTTTTGATACATTTAGAGTTGTTAGTTTGTTTCTGTCGCAGGATAAGTTTATTAAAGCAGGATTAAACGAAGTGTCAAGATTTGTTAAAAGATTAGAATAGCAAGTTAACTTTGTTAAAGCCGTATTTTTTGAAAGATCCAGATTTGTCAGTTTGTTCATTGGTATGCTTAATTCTGTCAACTCTGTATTTTTTGACAAGTCTACAGTGATAAGTCTATTACTTGCGCATTCTAAAATTTTTAAGTTTTTAAAACTTTGAATTCCTGTCAGGTCAGATATTAAACTGCTTCCAACATTTAAATAGGATACTCCCAAAGCACTTGATATAGCTATCTGGCCGTTTTTACCGTCTTTATCAATACCTAATCCAATTAATTTATCTTCAAAATAAGGATCCGGAATTAAAACAGAGCAGGTAGTTTCATTATAGCTTGCATTGTCCTGTTTTGAATCTGTCCAATTGGTATCAGAATAAGAAGCATTGTCAACTAAAATACATGTTAATTTTGGATTATTTTTGAAATCGGGTTCAATTAAAAGATTGTTTTTTCCGTTTTTCAAATTCAAATATTCTAGTTTATTTCTATTACAGTTTAAATTGATCAGAGTAGTGTTTTTTGAGAAATCCAATACCGCAAATTGATTGCCTCCACAGTCTAAAGTTTTTAAAACAGTATTTTTGGAAATATCTAATGATTTTAATTGATTTCCATTAAAATTAAAACTAAGCAGTTTTGTGTTTTTTGTTACATCAATATTCAAAAGCTGATTGCTTGCACAGTTTAAATTAATAAGATTAATGTTCTTAGAAATATCTAGAGAAGACAAATTATTATTACTGCAAATTAGATCTGTTAATAACGAGTTTTTAGAAATATTTAAAGTAGTTAAAGCATTTTTATCGCAATCTAAATTTGTCAGTTCAAAATTTTGAGAAAGATTTAGGTTAGTTATTCTGTTTTCTAAACATACCAATTCTTTTAGAGAGGTAAAATTTTCAATTCCTTTTAAATCGGTAATTGAACTTGAGGATACATCCAGACTAGTTATTGTATTAATATTCGCGGTTAGCACTTTTCCGTCAATACTACCTGAATCAATACCAAGGGCAATTAATTTAGTTTCAAATTTAGCATCCGGAATTAATGTGTAAAGATCACAAGTAGAATGGTTAAAGTTTGCTGTGGCATCTTTTTTAGCAGTCCAATAGGTATCAGAATATGTTTTATTATCTACTAAAATACAGCTGAGAGACGGATTTGTTCTTAAATCAAGAGTTGTTAAAATGCTATTGTTATTATTTTTTAAATTTAAATCCGTTAAGTTATTATTTGAACAGTTTAAACTTTTTAAAAGTGTGTTTGTTGTAATATCAAATTGAGTTAACTGATTAAAAGAACATGATAAATTAATTAATGAAAAATTTTTTGAAACATCTAATCCTGTCAATAAATTAGAATCAACGTTTAAATCAGTTAAAACGGTATTTTGTGTAAGATCTAAACTAGTTAGATTATTTTTAGAAATATCAAGATAGGTTAAGTTACTGTTTTTAGAAAGATTTACGTTGGCAATCTGGTTAGAGTTGCAATACAAAATTTGTAAGTTGGCAAAATCTTCAATTCCACTCAGATTTGATATGGAACTGGCACTTAGATTCACATTGGTAATTTTTTCAATACTAAATGTCAGGACCTTTCCATTTTTGCCGTCTTTATCAATACCCCGTGCAATTAACTTATCTTCAAAATTAGGATCTGGAATTGTGGTATATCCATAACAATTGGTACTAAAAACAGATGTAGCTTCTTTTAAACTTAGCCAATAGCGATTAGAATATAAAGGATCATCAACCTGTACGCAATTTAACCCATAATTTCCCCTAATGTCAAAAACAGTAAAATTGATATTATTCCCGTTTTTTAAGTTTAAAGAAATAAGAGAGTCTACATCATTACATTTGAAAGAAGTCAATTTTGGGCAATTGGAAATATCTAAACTTTTAATATTTGAAGCTGAACAATCAAGATTAACCAAAGCGCTGTTTTTAGAAAGGTCTAACACTGTTATCCCATTCGAACAGCCCAGACTTACTAATTTAGTATTATTTGTTACATTTAAACTTGTAATAGGATTAAAACTACAATGAAAATCAGTTAGCAATGTGTTTTTAGAAATATCAATACTAGTAATTTTATTCATGCCACATCTTAAAGTTTCTAAAACTGTGTTCTTACTAACATCTAAACTTACGAAGTTATTAAGCTGTACATCAAGCCACTTTAAATTAATATTTTTTGACAGATCGATTGTTGTTAGCTTATTATTATCAATAGACAAAGAATTTAGGGCAGTTAATTTCGTAATATCCAATGAAGTAATATAGTTGTTACCGCAACTAAGAGTTCTTAAACTAACAAAATCCTGTATGCCACTCAAATTAGTAATGGAACTATTTCTTACCTCTAAAACTGTTAGTGTAGAAATATTAGCAGTGAGTACTTGTGCATCTATTGGTCCGGAATCAATGCCTAATGCGATTAATTTTTTTTCAAAATTAATATCTGGAATTGAAGTGAATTGCGCATAGATTGAAAAATTGGCTAAAAGAAGCAATAAGAGTAGTTTTGTTTTCATAGGCTTATGTAAGTTCCGAAATACAATTATACGACAACAATCTCAAATATGCCGAAGAAAAACGTAATAAAAATTACATTTAATGAGTATGTTATGTTCCTGATATTTAATTAATTTAAAAGATAAGCTTTAGGTATAATAAATCCCAAATCTCAATAATAATTATTTGAAAAGTTTACTTTAAAATCATAACACACTGTTAACATCTATTTTTTTTATAACAAAATAGTATAATTTAGTCGAATTATTTTAAACGTCTATTTATTATTACATGAGTCATATAAAACCTCTCAAATTGTCTGCTTTTGCATTACTTGTTTTAGCAGGCTGCAGCGCTACAATGCAGGCGCAAGTTTCAACAACTAAAGAATTTATTACAGCGCCTTTATCGGTAGTTAAAAAAGCGCCGCTTACAGATAACGAACTAAAAAGATGGAGTCATCTTGACTTAATAAAAGACTCTATTCCCGGAATGAGTGTGGATAAGGCTTATGCCGAATTACTGCAAGGAAAAACCGGAAAAAAAGTAATTGTCGGAATCGTGGATTCAGGTGTTGATATCGAGCATGAAGATCTAAAAGGAATGATCTGGACTAATCCAAAAGAAATCCCGGGAAACGGAATTGATGACGATAAAAATGGCTATGTTGATGATATTCACGGCTGGAATTTTCTGGGTGATATTGTGAATGAAAACCTGGAAATGACCCGTATCGTTAAAAAAGGGGATGATGGCTCAGAGCAATATAAAAATGCCTTGGCGCAATATGATGAGAGATATCAAAAAGCATTGAAAGACAAACAGCAAGTGGATCTTTTGCTGGATGTTCATAAGACAATAAAAACAACCTTAAATAAAGAAAAATATACGCTTGCAGACGTTTCAGGCATTACATCTACTGATCCAAATGTGAGCAGGAGCAAAATGATCATGACTCAGATTCTTACTAATGCAGGACCAACGTTTGATCCTGAATCAGAATTGGAAGATTACAGAGAACATGTGTATGGTGAATTGAATTATAACTTAAACAAAGATTTTGACGGAAGAAAAATTTTAGGTGACAACGCTGAGGATATTAAGAAAACCAGCTATGGTAACAATATTGTTTTTGGACCGGACAAAGAAAAAGCGCTTCACGGAACTCACGTTGCCGGAATTATTGCACAAGTAAGAAACAACGGTTTAGGTGGCGACGGTGTAGCCAACAATGTTGAAATTTTAACGGTGAGAGCAGTTCCGGATGGAGACGAATATGATAAAGATATCGCTTTGGCAATTCGCTATGCTGTTGATAATGGAGCAAAAGTGATTAATGGAAGTTTCGGAAAAAGTTTTTCCCCACAAAAAAAATGGGTATATGATGCCATAAAATATGCCCGTAAAAAAGATGTTTTGATTGTTCATGCGGCAGGAAATGATGGATACAATATTGATGAAACTAAAAACATCAATTACCCGAATGATTCTGAAGACAACATTAAGGAATTTGCGGATAACCTGATTACGATTGGAGCTATCAATAAATCCTATGGAAAAAATGTAGTGGCGGAATTCTCCAACTTCGGAAAAATAAATGTGGATGTTTTTGCACCGGGAGAAGAAATTTACGCAACGGTTCCAAACAACAAATACAAATATTTACAGGGAACTTCAATGGCATCGCCAAATGCGGCAGGTGTAGCTACATTGATTCGTTCTTATTATCCAAAACTAAAGGCAAAACAGGTAAAACAAATTTTAATGGATTCAGGAGTTGCTCTTCCGGCTATGGTTGTGTTAGGAGAAAATCCAAATCCAAATCAGGAGCCTGTAGCGATTTCATCTGCTGAATCATCCAAAACGGCTAAAATGGTAAACGCTTATAATGCTTTATTGATGGCTGAAAAAATGTCTAAAAAATAAAAGACTAAAATTTTATATAATTCAATAACAAGTTTACAAGAGCCTTTTTTGTAAACTTGTTATTTTTAATACCACACACTATCCAAATGAAAAAAATTATCCTACTTTCTTTTTTGAGTTTTGGTCTCCAGACTTCTTTTGCACAAAACACCTCTTATTGGCAGCAGCATGCCGATTACAAGATGGAAGTTTCAATGGATGTAAAAAGCTATCAGTACAAAGGAAAACAAGAACTGGTTTATTCGAACAACTCTTCTGATACTTTAAAAAAAGTATATTACCATTTGTTCTTTAACGCTTTCCAGCCAGGGAGCGAGATGGATGCACGTCTTCATTTTATAAAAGACCCTGATGGAAGAATGGTAAACAAAGTAAAAGGTGCTGACGGAAAAGACGTGAAGCAAAGCCGAATTGAAACGTTGAAACCAAATGAAACAGGATTTCTGAAAATTACTAATTTCAAACAGGATGGCGTAACAGCGCAAACCAGAACTTCCGGAACTATTTTCGAAGTGACTCTGGCGAAACCAATTCTGCCGAATTCCAAATCGACTTTTACTTTGGATTTTGACGGGCAGGTTCCGGTTCAGGTTCGCCGTGCTGGAAGAAATAATTCTGAAGGTGTAGAATTATCGATGTCGCAATGGTATCCAAAATTAGCCGAATTTGATTTTGAAGGATGGCATGCAGATCCCTATATTGCAAGGGAATTTCATGGCGTTTGGGGGAACTTTGATGTAAAAATCACTATTGATAAAGACTATACAATTGGTGGTTCCGGATATTTACAGGATAAAAATAAAATTGGACATGGTTATGAGGATGCAGGTGTTACAGTGACTTATCCAAAGAAAACCAAAACACTGACATGGCATTTTATAGCACCGGATGTGCATGATTTTACCTGGGCAGCTGACAAGGAATATACACATGATATTGTAAAAGGACCCAACGATGTAGATTTGCATTTCTTCTACAAAAACAATCCTAAGACCACAGAAAACTGGAAGCAATTACAGCCGTTAATGGTTAAGGTAATGGATTTTTACAACCAAAAAGTAGGTCAATATCCATATAAACAATATTCTTTTATTCAGGGCGGAGATGGCGGAATGGAATATGCCATGTGTACGTTAATGTTAGGGAATGGTACGCTCGAAGGAATTTTAGGAACCGCTACACATGAACTTGGGCATTCCTGGTTTCAGCATATTTTGGCTTCAAATGAGTCCAAACACCCGTGGATGGATGAAGGTTTTACAACCTACATTGAAGATATGGCTTTGAATGAATTAAAAGGCGATAAAAAAGTTGCTAACCCGTTTAAAGGGAATTATGCTGCTTATTACAGTTTAGTCAATTCCGGTAAGGAGCAGCCACAAACCACTCATGGTGATCGTTATGATGAAAACAGGCCTTATAGTATTTCGTCTTACATTAAAGGAAGCATCTTTTTGTCGCAATTGGAATATGTAATTGGAAAGGAAAATGTTGATGAAACTTTAAAAAGATATTATAACGATTTCAAATTCAAACATCCAACGCCAAATGATATCAAAAGAACAGCTGAAAGGGTTTCCGGAGCTGAGTTAGATTGGTATTTAACAGATTGGACACAAACTTTAAATACGATTGATTACGGCATTAAAGAGGTTGCAGACAATTCTGGAAAAACAACTATTACGCTGGAAAGAATTGGAAGAATGCCAATGCCAATCGATTTAAAAGTAGACTATGCGGACGGAACTTCTGAAAATTTTCATATTCCATTAAGAATGATGAATTTCATTAAACCAAATCCAAATCCAAACACGAACACAAAGAGAACCGTATTGGAAGATTGGGCATGGGCACAGTCGAATTACAGTTTTACAATTGATAAAAACAAAACAGCAATCAAAAAAATCACCATCGATCCAAGCGGATTAATGGCTGATGTAAAAGCTGCTAATAATGTTTTTGAGGTGAAGTAAAGATTTAGAAAAACGATTATTATTAAAGGCCAAAGTTAGATTAGTTCTAGCTTTGGCTTTTTTCATTTAAACTGAATTTAGAAGAAATGAATTACTTTTTTTTGGTTTTGCTAAAAATATAGTACGCTACTATAAAATTTAACAAATAAAATACTACCTTTAGCCCTTTTTGATATCAATATTTTTGAATTTACAATCTAGAAAACAATATTAATAAAAATTACCTATTTACAAATGAAAATTAGAAAAATCGGAAACAACAATAATTTAAATGACATCAATAATAAAAAAAGAAATCTCTACAAAATTATTTTCTCTGCGATAATCATTCTCTCCACGGCAACTTTTTTCGGCTTTAAATATCTTAAAAAGCCACCTGGTGCTATTTGCTTAGATTCAGATACGAAAGTTTATGACGAATACAAAAACGCAGTTGTACTCATAAAACACAACTATGGTTATTTTGCAAAAATTAAAGGAAAAGAAATTCAGCTTACTACTCAGGACGCAAAAGAAGAAACGGTTTTCGGTACAGGTTTTTTTGTAGACAGAGACGGAAAAATATTGACTAACAGCCATGTTTTACAACCATGGAATTCATCAGATGAAGAGCAGGAAAAAGTAAATACTGCTATAAGAAACCTAAGATTGAAAATTGCTTCCATTCTTACTACTGATATTTCAGAAGATGAGTATCAGAGTTTTATTGAAAGAAACTGGAAAATTGCATCTGCTTATGATGAAGGTGATGGTGAAGGAGATTATGAAGAAGAAGGTGAAGAAACAAGTGAAGAGTCAGCGGGTGAAGAATTTATTAGCTCAAATGATACTGAAACAGACACATCGAAGACAGAAACAGATATTGCAGCATCGATTCCAGTTAAAGAATATGTATCAAAAGATGATATTGAGGTATATGTAAAAACGGTAGATATTGCGGTTGCACTTCATGATTCGGATGACCAATGGCTTAGTTGTGAGATCGAAAAAATTTCAGAAGATACCAATATTGATTTAGGCATTGTAAGACTAACGGATCATACAACCCCACAAAGTGTTGTAAACATTATCAATCTTGACAATTCAGTCGAGGATGATGCCTCTTTAAATCCCGGACAAAAAGCAATAATGGTTGGTTATCCTTTGGGAATGGATTTGGCAAAGACAAATTCAGGTATAAAAGTGCAGCTTTATGATGGCAAGATAAGTAAAGAATCAGACGGGAATAAAATTCAATACAGTATCACTTCTACACATGGTGCCAGTGGCGCACCGGTATTTAATGAGTGTGGTCAGTTGATCGCAGTCAATTTCAGCGGAGTAGATGAGGTTCAGGGTTTTAATTTTGGAATTGTTGCTAAGCATATTCGCACTTTCTAATTAGGATCTCTTAAGAATTAATCTTCTCCTTTATAATCAAATAAAAAATTACTTTTTTAGCATGAATAAAATTTTTACTATAGGTGCATTAATGGTATTTAGTGCAGTTTTTTCTCAGATTCCAACTTTGGATGTAGAAAATCTAAAAACACATCCAGTCATTCTGCAGGAAGCAAAAATTGACACCAAAATTTTAGGAAATCTTGCGACAACAACAGCAATTTATACATTTTACAATCCTGGCAACAGAATTTTAGAAGGAAAACTTACCATTCCGTTACCTGAAGGAGTGAGCATAAGTGGCTACGCTTTAGATATCAACGGAAAATTAAGGGATGCAGTTCCCGTTCCTAAAGAACGGGCTAAGGAAATATTTGAAAGTATTGAAAAAAGAAATATAGATCCGGGGATTATTGAAAAAGTGGAGGGGAACAATTTCCGAACAAGAATTTATCCAATTCCGGTGAAAGGCAGCAGGACCATTAAGATTACCTATAATCAGGAACTGAAAAATTCCGCTTCAGATTATCACTATTTTTTAAGTTTTGCCAATGCAGTTAGTATTCCAAAATTTAATCTGAAAGTGGTGATTAATGAAAGTCTGAAAGTTCCCAAAATTACGGAGAACCCAGATGGAAGTTTTGCTTTTCAGAAACAAGGAAATCAATGGGTTGCTGAGATTAGTAAAGAAAACTTTACTCCAAATGAAAGTCTTAAAGTAGCCATTCCAAAAGCAAATCAATCTTCCAGTGTTTTGCTGCAAAAAGCTTCTGGCGACAAATTTTATTTTGCAGCGAATGTTGCAATGGACTTTCCTGTGAAGGAAAAATCAAAATCTCAAAAAATTGCAATTATATGGGATAATTCATTCAGCGGATCAAAAAGAAACCATCAAAAAGAACTTGACTTTCTGAATGATTATTTTTCCGGCAACAAAGATGTTTCATTATCTTTTGTTCTTTTAAATAATATTCTGGAGAAGACAGAAGAATTTACTGTCTCTGGTGGAAACTGGATTGCCTTAAAAAATAGAATTCTTAATTTAAAATACGATGGCGGAACAGACTTTGGTGCATTAAAAGAGATTTCAGGAATAGAAGAATATCTTTTGTTTTCTGACGGAATTTCAAGTTTTGGTGATTTGACTTTAAAATTCAAAAAACCACTCAACAGTATTGTAAGTACGCCTACTTCCGATTTTAACCTGCTTAAACTTTTAGCATCACAATCAGGAGGAAATTTTATTAATCTTAATGAACTGGACACGCAGTCTGCCCTAAAAGCATACAATAAACTCCCAGTTAAATTTTTAGGATTTAAAGAAAATGCTAATGCTCAGGAGCTCTTCCCAAATGTTGGAACAGTAGTAAATGAGCCAGTTAATATATTTGGAATTTCATCTGAAAATTTGGGTAAACTAACAGCTCTTTTTTCTGTTGGAAATAAAAACTTTGAAATACCTGTAGATTTTAATACAGCTGTTCAGGTAGAAAACTGGCCAATTGCACAATTTTGGGCACAAAGAAAAATCAATGATCTGGAACTTAATTCGACTCAAAACCGTGATGAGATTAGAAATCTGAGCGAACAGTTTGGCGTGGTAAGTAAAAACACCAGTCTTATTGTATTGGATGATGTTAATGATTATGTGCGTTACGGAATCACACCGCCTCAGGAATTATTATCTGAATACAATAAAATTGTTTCAAGAAATAAAAAGGAAATTTTAGAGAAAAGAAAAAATCTTCTGTCCAAATCTTTTGATATTACCCGCGAATTGATAACATGGTGGAATACCGAGTTTAAACCTGTCGAAAAAAAGAAGTATCCTTCAATTTCCAAACAAATGGTAAGTGAATCTAACAAAAATCGATCATCAGAACCTGTTGCTGCTGGCTATAATGCTGAAAGCATTGCAGAAAATAACGTTGCTGCACCAGCAGAATCAAAAGCAAAAGGTAAAATAACTTTGGTAGAGGTAGAAAGCAAAGAAGAGTATATGAAAGATTTTCAAAATCTGGAGTCATCTGAGCTGATTTACCAAAAATATCTTGAAAATCGTCCTAAATATGAAAAGCAGGTAACGTATTATTTTGATGTTTCTAAATTGCTGTTCAAAAAAGGAGATAAAGCACTTTCTTTAAAAGTTTTAAGCACATTAGCAGAACTCGATCTGGAAAATGAGGAGCTATACAAGACAATATATTATCTGCTAAAACAGAGAGGTAATTATGAAAAAGAATTGTGGATTACACAGAAAATTCTGGAATGGAGACCGTTCGATTCTCAAAGCCACAGAGATTATGCATTGGCCCTGATTGATAATAAAAAACCTCAGGAGGCTCTTAATGTTTATAAATCGATGCTTTATCAGGAATATACCGATGAAATTTCAGTTAGAGACAACGGTATAGAGGAGATTTTGATTATGGAAATTAATAATATTCTAAGCCAAAATAAAAATGTAGATGCAAGCAAAATAGATGATCGTCTAAAAGCAAATCTACCGTTAGACATTCGAGTGGTAATTAACTGGAATAAAGATAATACAGATATCGACCTTTGGGTTACAGACCCGAGAGGGGAAGATTGCTCCTATTCTCATAAATCTACAGAAATTGGAGGCAGATTAAGTAATGATTTCACTCAGGGTTTTGGTCCTGAACAGTTTTTACTAAAAAAAGCCATAAAGGGTAAATATAAAATTAAAACCAATTTTTTCGGAGAGAGGCAGAATATTCTTTCCGGACCAACAACAGTGATGGCCGAAGTATATTTGTACTATTCTGATGGTAGACAGGAGCGAAAAATTGCTGTTTTCCAGAGTCAGAAAGAAAATAAGCGCGAAAGCGACAGCAAAATTCTGATAGGAGAATTTGAGTTTTAGAAAGCATTTAAAAATACCGAAGATTAACACTTCGATATTTTTTTGTTTGAATTTTGAAAATTACCTCAAATGCTCCAGCATATCCTTAGTCATCGACTCCAGATCAAAAGTATGTTTCCAGCCCCAGTCTTTTCTGGCATCAGCATCATCAATACTGGCAGGCCAGCTGTCCGCAATTTTCTGGCGGAAATCAGGATTGTAAGTAATCTCAAATTCCGGAATGTGTTTTTTGATTTCAGCAGCAATTTCAGTTGGAGTAAAACTCATCGCAGCTAAATTATAGGAAGAATGAATTTTGATTTCTTCAACAGGAACTTTCATGATGTTGATTGTGGCATCAATGGCATCTTCCATATACATCATCGGCATTTTGGTTTCTGATGATAAAAAGCATTCGTATTTTTTGTCGGCAATTGCTTTGTGAAAAATATCAACAGCATAA
>Ga0247816_10000720_pt1 | contig 17736 bp, 48 predicted proteins | sample UWRJL209509C1_FD_179930 | JGI IMG/M metagenome (GOLD analysis project Ga0247816, IMG submission 179930) | Plant litter microbial communities from Arlington Agricultural Research Station in Wisconsin, United States - UWRJ-L209-509C-1 | ecosystem: Environmental > Terrestrial > Plant litter >...
ACTAAGGGACGCATTGTTGGCAAGCGACGAAATTAACACTCCTTGGGACATTTTAAGTGTTTTATCGTGTGATGATGAAAACGAACTAAGAAGAATGTTAAGACAGGAAAGGCCAAAATCGTTTTCTTATAAACCGGGCAAAAAACATAATCAAAATAAGCCTCAAATGTCACGCCTGTTTGAACAATTTCCAAATGCTTTGCAGATAATCGTTTTGGCATCCACTTATGGCGCAAATAAATATTCAGAAGGATCACAATGGGATAACTTTTTATCTGTTCCCGGTGGTTCAAAGTCTTACCTTGACGCAACTTTAAGGCATTTTATTGATCCGGATAATCAAGACGAATCAGGACTTCCACACATAGGGCATTTCGCTTGGAATGCTTTGGCCGCACTTGAATTATTTTGCCGGGAAAAAGAAATTAATATGAAAGAATTCTCTGAAAATTACCTTAAAAATCTATGAGAGATATTTATATAAACGTAACGGTTGCAGCAGAAGTCTTAACTGAAGATGCACAGAAAAGAATCAACGAGCATAATTCTAAAACTGAGGATTCAGATCTTGAACCAAAAGATGAAAGTGGACATACTGCGGAATGGTTTCGTGATCTTGCCCTGCCTGTACCTAAAGACCTAGAAAAAGCCGAGGCACAGTGGGTCAAGAGGATGAACAGGGGTCAAGAGGATGAACAGGGGTATCAAACCACTGATGAAGATTTCGTTGAATTATATCGAGGAGGTTTTTTTCCACTCAAGGATTTCAGGCTGGCCGTGGCAAATTTTGATGAGGGCTCCACAATATTTCTCAAAGGCAATTATACTCTGGACGTTCTTGAAGATGTTGATGAGATTTATGGAATAATCCATTACGAGACACGAGGACGGTGTGAGAGAATAACAGACTGGTTTTATTTTAAATGGATTAATATCCCTTTTATTCGCCGGAAAAGATTAAAAAAGATAAACGATAATATTAAAAAAGAACTAGAAAATGGAATCAAAAATAGCCAAGAAAGTCAGTAGATTTATTGAATTAAGTGAAAAATTCAGCAAAACTGAGGGAGAGGTATTTCCTCCGAATGAACAGTTAAGCTACACATTTAATGCACAAGAATGGAATAATTGCCTTAACTCGTGTGGAACTATTTATTTATCAAATAATACAATTGACGGCAGGGGAGTGTTTGTTGACACAGACGGTGTAGTGAAAGCCAAAGACAACAAACCCCTTTCCCGCGCAGAAAAAATAAAGGCCGAAGCGGAGATGAAGGCAAAAATCTCAGATGAATTTGACGAATACCTGACCTTGAGAAACGATTTGAAACAGTATTTTAATGCATTAAATAAGATAACAGATGAGCACTGAATTGGATAAAGATTTAAAGGAGGCCATTGACAAAAACCTTTCAAAAGCTCTAGGGTAAAGGCTTCAAGAAAGATTTGCCGAACTTGAAGCAAAGGAGAGAAAACTGGCCGGAGTTGAGGCAGATTTACAGGTATCCAGAACACAGGTATCTGTATTAGAGGAGAAACTTTCAAGTCACCGCGAATTGGATGACAAACTTACAGATTTGGCTAAAAGAGAGACTGAACTTGAAAAAGAAAAACGCGATCTGGAAATGGAAAAATTAAAGGTAAAACTTGAAGAGTCAGAGAAGCGTTCAAACATGGTTATGGATTTTACGGCAACACTTTGTAAAAATACGATGGTCAAGAAAACGGTATTCGACAATGAATACGCTCAAACACCACATTTAGATACGTATGGCAACCAGATTTATACAAATACAACAAAAAGCTATACAGAAACAGAAGAAAAAGAATAGTACCAACACACAAATTAATTTAAAAACGTACAACAATGAATTATTTCAATTACAGCCTTTCAAGTGGGAAAGGAAAACTTTACCTCAAAGAGAAAGCACCAAAAGAAGGTTACGAAGAAGTGACCTACGGAACAGAGGGTAAGAAAACATATCACAAATATGTCAACAGTATCAAAGGGCTCCCTACCTATCTAGAGTCAAAAGAGGTGCAGCATGATGGCCGAACGCTTAAATTCCTAGAACTTACCTTGGTAGACGGTGAGGATGCAAACAAATTATCTCTACCTTTGAAAAACAAATCCGGATATACGGACGAAGTAAAGGCACTACTTTCAGCATTGGATGGGTTGGAATTGGGTGAGGAAGTTTCTTTAAATCCGTCATTAAACCACTACACCACAAAAACCGGTGCGGAAAAGTCAAATGTGCAGATTTACATCAATTACACGGGACGTTTGGGAGAAAACGGCAAACCACTATCAACCGGCTATATTCCTTTCACAGACATCCCAAAACCAACATCAAAAGTGGTGGCCGGAGATACAACTTGGAATTGGGAAGAACAGACCGAGTTCTACTGGAATAAATTGACAGCTATTGAAGCAAGATTTAAGAACCAGACAACATCCGCTTCTACACAGGCACCGAAACCGGCGGCTAAAGAATCAGCTCCTAAAAACGCAGTACCAACAGCAACACCACAACAGGCATTTGAACCGGCTAAATCATTTACTCCGGATAATACCGAAAACGAGCTGCCTTTCTGATATGCCAACTAAAATATGCATAGGGGAGTGTGGACTAGAAAAAGAAATTTCTGAATTCTACAAACACTCTCAAATGACACATGGTGTTGATAGTAAGTGTAAAGAATGTGTAAAAGAAAGGGCAAAAATAAGACACCATTTGTTAATGGCTAATCCTGAATTTGCGGATCAGGAAAGAGAAAGACACAAAGAAAAATATCATCGTCTGGGGTATAAAGAACAACAAAAGGAATGGGATAAAGATAAACCTTGGAAAAACACGACTATTTATAAAGCCTTAAGTAAAAAACTAGGCTTGATAAAAGGTTTTGAAGCTCATCACTGGAATTATAATGATGAATTTTTGGAAGATGTTTTTGTCTTAAAATCAAGCCCTCATAAAATTTTACATACTCACCTAACACTCGACTTAGAAAACAGAATTTTTACAACAAAAGAAGGAGAAGTTTTAGATACAAAAAAGAAACACGAAGACTTTATTAAATCATTAAAAATAGAAATACAGAATGAATAAAAATCCAAACGATTACAGTTACAAAGGTGACGAGAAATTCGAAATCGACGCAAGGGAATATATGTTTTTAAATACAATTGTGCAGAAATCCTTTGAGGACTACACAAAATTCTACCATCCGGAAAGATTCATGTATGTGGACGCAAAGACATCAAAACCGGTTAAAGGTCCAAAACAGGAGGACATCGATTCAGGAAAAGTCCTTATGACCCTTGATGAGCAGGCAACATTTGCACCAAACAATATCAAAATTTTCTATGATGCCAAGATGCCACGTGAAATGTTGGCCGCAACAGGTTGTGCGCTAGACATCCACATGAGGAATATTGAAAAGGGGATTGCAAAGACCCGCGAAGAATTAACCAACCAAGGAACCTTTAAATTAGACAACAATGCACCGCAACAAGAACCAGAGGCAATTGAGCCTGAGCCAGTTACAGCAGATTAATTTCCACAATCACTGGACAAACAAAATCCGTAAGGAAACCGGTGCAAGCTATGTGTCATTTGTGAGATACAATGATTCATATTTCCTTAAGGTTAACAAAGGCGGGGTGACCTTACAGCCCATTCCACTTGAAGGAAAGCCCGAGGACATTACATCCGATTCCTACATTGCCTTACTAAACCATTTGAAAGAGTAATGGAAATCGAGAACCAATACAAAATATTTCTGGAATCCGGGGAGCTTAAGGAGTTGTTCCCCGGCATGAAAGGAGTGTGGGAGAAAGATGAGAAACGGTTTACCAAAATTCATCAGGAAATGCAAAAAGCATTGAATATAAAAGTGAATCTATGAGTATGCTTAATGAACGTGTCAGGGGATATATCCACGATGGAAACTATCTTCAGATTTATTATGACGATGGGCTTGATTTTGTAGAGAACCTTTTGGAATACTTCGAGCAGGAAGAGGATTATGAGAAATGTACCCAAATAAGAAAATGTCTGGAAGGGATTGAAAAAGTTTCCGGCAAAAAGATACTAAAATAAATGCAAGAAAATAAAGAAAAATTTCTGAAAGGGTTAAGGGAGTCGGCCAAAATGGTGATCTCTACCTATGGAGCCAATGGAAATACAGTAATAGTACCCAGTCAGAATCCAATGTTTGCTCCGGGAGTTACAAAGGATGGGGTTACTGTGGCAAAACTTATTGACTTCGAGGACATACACGAGAACACCGGTAACCAGTTCACAAAAAGAAACGCACTCACCATAGAATCATTATGCACAGACGGAACCACAACAGGAACCGTTCTTTTGAAAGCCATTGTTGATCAAGGGGAAAATTTGATTGAGGCCGGAAACAAACACAAGGATATCCTAAGCGGAATGGGGAAGGCCTTGAAAGATACCTTATCCATGCTAAAGGAGCTTAGTAAGGCAACTGAGCAGGATAATCTCCGTCAGGTGGCACTGGTATCCACAAACAACGATGAAGAGCTCGGAGAACTCGTATTTAAGGCTCACAAGAAATGTGATACGGTCGATGTTGTCCAAAGCAATGACGAGAAATCAGAGGTTGTATTTTCCGGCGGTATGATTTTTGACCGTGGATGGGAATCCCCTTATTTTGTAACCCGCCCGGATAAAAGGCAATCTGTTCTGGAAAATTCGTTGGTTCTAATAGTTGACGGCGAAATCAAGACAATGCAGGAAATCCTTCCGGCCTTGGAAATGTCCATGAAGGAGGCAAAGCCTATCTGCATCATAGCCGACTCATTCTCGGATGAGGTATTGGAAAAACTTATTGAAAGCAAACTGAAGAACGGATTCGAGGTAAACCTTATCAAGACAGCCAAATATGGAAAGGACAAGGCAGAGGTATTGGAAGACCTTGCTTTCTATTGCGGGGCAAAGGTGTGGGATAACGGCATTGATTCACCTTATGAGGTCGGATCGGTTGACAAGATTATTTCAGAAGAGGAAACCACAACATTCTTTTCCACTATTGACGTAGCCCCGAGGGTTGCACAGATCAAGAAATCAAAAGGTTCCGAAAAAAGGATCACCAATATTTCCGGTAAGTCGGCAACAATTTTCGTGGGCGGTCAGACCGAAGCCGAGGCAAAGGAAAGAAAAGACCGTGTGGACGATGCAGTGGGTGCCGTGAAATGTGCCAAGGAAGAGGGATTTGTGGCCGGAGGAGGAAGCACTTTGTACTTCATAGCTCAGGAATTAAGAAAAAACGATTATACTGATATTGGGTACAATGAATTTCTATTAGCGATTTCCGAGCCTTTCAAAATACTTTCAGGATTTGATGTGGGTGCCGATTTAAAATATGGAGAGGGCATAAATTTAAATACAGGCAAGTTGACTGATCTTTTTTTTGAAGGCGTTATTGATCCAACAAAAGTCTTGCGAGTATGCCTTGAGACCAGCTTTTCAACGGCATCTTTAGTAATCAAAACCGAATATGTACTATGAAACCAGTGTTTAAAAATAAGGAGATTGTTGTCATAGACGATTTCGTGGAGGCAACCAAGGGTGTAAAGATTCCGGAAAAAGTCGTTCAAGTAAAAGAGATTTTGTTCATTGGTGCTGAGGTAACTAAGTATGAAGTAGGGCAGACTATACAATTCAAAAGAGCCTTGGCCGAAAGTCAAGAGATTTCCGGAAAGAAATATCTTATAATCCCAATCCAAGACTACGTAACATGTTCATTCGAATAGAAAATGTAAGAAATAGCGAGGACGTGCTTCTCATAGATGAGCTTGATAGGTTTATCTGTGAGATGGACAGTCTTGTTTTCCTGAAGATGGTTGTGGATCTGGAGCCGGAGTTTTTTGATGATTACACATATTTTAATATACCAAACAATGAGATATATTGTCGATGCAACAAATAAGAAAATAGAAATACTTGATGCAGGAAGCATAGAGGAGGTAAGGAATGTAAAAGAAATATTTAAGGATTACACATTTTGTTTTTCGGCTGAGGAAACCAGATACTTATTTGTAAACAGAGATGGCACACTGACAACAGCTACCTTTGATCCATATAAAGATGAAAACGAAACCCAAAGAATGATACAGTCATCAAAAGGTATCCAGAAAGGGAACGAGTACATAAACCTACACACTAAATGAAAGTAAATATAGAAGGATTAACCGTATCGAATAACTGTTATGTCAGGGACGGGTATTGCTGGGCAGCACTGAACCTGATTGAGGAGTCAAAGAATCTTGAAGAATTCGATTATCCGTTAGCTGCTGCCGATCTCAGTTATTGCTGGCCAATAAATAATATGATAGGATTTTTGCAGCATGTTAAGCGGGTACAGGATACCGATGAAAATTATCCTATTTTACTTGACGATATGGGATTTGTATGTGACGGCAGACACCGAATTTGCAAAGCAATTCTCGCCGGGAAAGAAACAATAAAGGCAAAAAGATTTTTGAAAATGCCGTTACACGACAGCTATGATGAGCCAAAATAACTGTTCAACCTGTAAAAGTTGTGGGGAATAAAATAAAAAACAGGGAGGCCGAAAACTGAATAGAGTAGGCAAATATCTTAAATTACCTTATATAATGTTACTAAAAATTTTCGTTAAAAGAGAGCGCGGCGGCGATTACGTACCAACATCAGACCTTCAATATAAACAGTGGCTATTTGAAGGTGATGAGATTCTTTCACATCCACTTTATACGGTTGGATATTCACAAACATCCGAATTCGTCAGAGGATTCTCATTTCTAGTCAAGGCCGATGGAAAAGAACCTAAATTTGTGGATATGGTTATTGACACACAAGGATACGAGATACTCAATGATAAAGGAGTTTCTATAGAGAAATATGTCACGCCTTATATGCCTACACAAGACTAATTATTAAGCCCACTTTAACCTGTGGGCTTTTTATTTTATGAAATTTTAACAGTTTTTATTTTGCCGGGAAATAAAAAAGAACTACATTTGTAGAATGAAAATAACAGCAACATTTAAAGGAAGGGACGGTTCAATGGGTTTTACAAAATATGTGGAATACACATTGAACGTAAGCAAGAGTGAGCATGGGGTAACCACAATTTATACCAGTACCGGTTTAAATTGTGATTATGGATCAGTGTACTCATTCTTAGAGAACTGGGATAATATTGTAAAAGTAAAATAAAAATGGAAACAAGTACAAACAGTCCTGAAAACCAAAGGGAATTCTTCAGACAAAACATGGCAAAGGCATTCCAGCATGGACGTGCACACTTCTCTTGGGAAATCGGATCGGATGATTCCGAGGAAGACGATAAATTATTGTTTAATGCATGGTTTGAAAAATATTTTTGATGAAAGCCGGGGATATTTTAATAAAAGGGGATATAGAAAGAGTAGTGGATAAAGTTTACACTCACCACTATATTTGGCATTATCCAGAATTCCCGGCACAAAAATTTGACAGCAGAAATTCTAATGATCCATCAGGTGTTTGGTGGAATATAAAAACCGGAGAGAAACGAATCGTTGAAGCAAAGATACCAAAATGACAAACTTTGAAAAATTAATAGCAGCAGGATGTACACATAAGGGTAACATTTTAATACCGCCGGTAAAAGGAGTAGTTCCAGTAGACATTAGAAGATTAAACGGATGGACTTCGGAAAGAGTTGATAGATACATAAAAGACTTCAGATGATAATAGAAAACCCTAATACAAAAGAATCAGTCCAGCTATCTGAGATAAATTTGGACGATATCAAACGAGCAACAGATTTACTAAATGATGATCCTACATCAATGTCAATGGACAGACATTGGAATTTTTATGGCGGAAATAACGGACTGTTGGCTATGTATCCGGGGATTGGAAATATAAATTTCCGCGAAGAAAAAATAATCCCCACATATAAAAGCATTGAGAAACTTGCAGACCACCTTAAGATTAAACATGAAAAATGGGTGGAAAAAGTGAAAGAAATGTATCCGGATGAAATTTATAATGAAGATTACGGTTGTTTTGAAAGCCAAATGGATGTAACTAAAACTCAGGGACGATGGTTCCCATCAATGTAATGGGAGAGTGGAAAGAAGATAAAAAACTCATCACCGACTTAGGCTGGGAACATACAGGAGCCTTTTGGTTCAATTGGCCGGTAAAAGAAAATATAAGACTAGAGGAATTTTCAGGAAGACCTGTTGACTTCAGGTTAAATTTCGTAGCACCTGACAGATATATAACAATCGAATCCTATGAAAGAAACAGTTTTGATTGGGAAACGGTCTATTGCGGGGCTTATATCAGCGAGGAGCATCTTATTTATTTGATGAAAACTTTTAATATTTTACAATATGATTGAAGAATTCTTTGAAAGAAATTTTAAACTCCGGCGAGAAGAAACATTGGATAACATATTAGGTTATCTGAGGCACCAATTCCCCGCAATAAAAATAGAGTACAAAGACGATAATTTTATCGTAAGTGGGGAGGACAAGGATCAACAGTTGAAATGCGCCAACGTTATAAATGAAATAATGAGTTTATGAAAATTTCGGCGAAAAAGAAAACAGACCCAGACAAACTTTACATTTACAGAAGAAATTTAATAACCAAAATCTGGACAAACAAAATCACTACACAATCCGTAGTAAACAGTAAATGAAATATAAATGGAAACCGCCGGAAGAAAAATGAAACCAAAAAACTTCACCATAACAGTAACAGAATATAAAGAGTATAAAGAAGACAATAGTATCAGACTTCAAGGAACATTTGAAAGAATAGATCACAAAAGTATAATCCAATACCTAGAACAAGTTATACAAGAACTGAAGGACAATGATTATGCAAAGGGACTCACAACAGAAAACGGAGGGTACATAGATGAGTATATTGATCTCTAGCAGGTAGCACTTCTTTGGTACACCCCCTACCTCTTTTATTTAGATAAATCGTTTCTGGGCTTTTTAAGCCCTTTTTTATTTGGCAGATATATCAGACTAAGTATAATACAATAACTTCTTTTTGAGTGGCTAAAAATAACCTTAAATGAAAATACTGTACACGGGATAACGACCATTCAGACCCATTCAGATCACGTGGAGGGTCTAGCCCCAAACATGGTGGCTCCCCAGTCATTGTACCAAAACCCAAAAATCAAGCCTTAAAACGCCCCAAAATCCCAAAGCAAAAATAAAGTTTTTTATACTATTGTCAACCTATGCGTTGACTTTTTTTGTTTATAGTAATCATATATATTTACTTTTTCGTTATCTTTTTTACTGTTTGTTTCTCCTAGTGTTTTGTATTTATAATATTATTTTAGTCGGTTGTTATTCTTTTCCCGCGATTTTTATAGTGTTTTACTTTCGCTTTGCTTATAATATGAACGTGTACGCGTGTATTATACGAATAAAAAACTTAATTTCCTAACGAAATATTTTTTATTTTACTTGTTTTGTATATTTATTCTGCCGTATATTTGTATCAGACAAAAGGGGTAGAGGTTGAAAGCACTAAAACCCTCATTAGTTTGGCTTAGTATGATAGTCTGGATTAATTGCCGAATCATACCACAAAAGACAAATAGTTCAGTAGTGCGTTTAAGAGTGTTTAAAAACATTATCTTAAGGCTTTCAATTTGCAAAGGTTGGGCTAGTAAAAATGCGCGTCAATTGTCCCGCGCTAATAGGACAATCAAAAATTATGGCTTGTGGGTTTGTTACCTTTGTCGAATGGCAGTATCATAAATAACTAACTCGTATTAACTCTAACTTGCGAGTATAAATAACGAATGAGAAACAATTTAAATTTATGTAATAGCATACGCATACAAAGCCGTTTAAAATCGTGAATAACTATAACATTATCAGCGTCATTGAGACCGTTTTTGTTGTCTGTTTTTCTTTTCGCGGATTTTTATTTACCGTCATTCGATTGGCGGGCGGCACAAATTAACCCTAAAAATTAGCATTATGGACTATGTAAAATTTGTCAGGCAAGATGAAGTAAATGACTACTTCAGTTATGTAAACTGTGAAGGCGAGACAGAATATTTAAAATTTCCCCGCACAATGGAAATGAATGTTTCGGATGTTGAACAATGGCTAAAAGATTAAGTTATGAAAAACCTAAAAATACACATGGGAACAGTTGACGGCTTGAGATTCTTTGAGGCATCGACGGATTTATACAGTCTCTTTGCATTCACTATGACTGACTTAATTTTACAGTTGTGGGAATTGTGGGGTATTGATCTCAGGAAATATTTATTTTTTCCGCCGGAAATTAACAATAATTATCAATTCAGTAAAAACTAAACAGCATGAAAACTTCGGTCTATACATTTTACGAGCAAACAATCATTGATAATATTGATTTTAACGGTTATGGCATTTCAGCCGAAGACTGTGAAGCGATGGAACTTTACGACAAGGTACAAAAGATTTATGAAATCTTTTTAGGCGAGTATGGGCACAAATTAAAAATAACGAGCCGTGAAAATGCTTTTGCTGATTGGTTGCAGGGCTTACCAACAACATTAAGCGTTCCATTTTATTATAATGAGATTTTGGAAAACGCCAAAAAAGCAGGAATCGACTACACAAATAAATCCGAAAAATTACAGGATGCGTTTTTACAACGTTATTGGATTAACCTATCGAATGCATTTTTCACCCTAAAAGACAACCTATAATGAAATACTTAAATCAAATACTAGAAGATATAGCCGAATTAGCAGGGCTGTCAACATCAAAAGACGCGGCAATAAAAAATGGACATGATAGGTATTTACAATTAGAATATAACTCTGCTTACGGTGGTTACAGATTGGTAAATGTACTTGTTAAAAATGGTGGGCACAATGGCGCATTCGGTGAAAGTTCATCATGTGCAAGAGTGTCAAAAAAGGAAATGCAATCCTATCTAAATGGATTGTTGAACGGGTTATCTAATAATAAATAGCCATGAAAGTAATTGTATTTAAACGAACGGGCGGCGGAAAGACTAAAATTTTCGCGCAAAAAAATAAATTATCAGAAGGAAAAAAGGAACTGTCAAACCTTTACATGACAGCAATAGAGAATTTTCCCGACGAGATAACCGACAACGACAAACTAAGTAAGGACTGTAAACATTTACGGTTGTTCCAAAGTGAGTATTGGATTGAGAAAAATCAAACATTATGATAAAGAAGGTAAATATAAACGGTTTTGCTTGGTGGCTGGACATCAATAAGCAAATACTGTCAGATACAGAGGATTTTAAAAGATTTACACACTATGTAAACCTTACGCCGAATGAAAAAAGACAAATTGAAGACCAATTGAAATGGGGACACTAACAGCAACACGTGAGGTCTTCGGATGGGCTAACAAGGTAACGGTATTGCGTGACGAAAAAGGCGCGGTAAAAAAGATAGACAACGGAAAAAACCAAATCCGTAAAGGACTGAAATCAATTATCATTCGCGGAAAAGAGTATTTAATCGACTGGACAAATGCAACAAAGTTATGAAAGCGCAATACAAACACAAATCCAAACTATCAAAAGGCTTTGATAAACAAGTGGCAAGGCAAAACAAAAAGCCCGACGAGGTAAAGATAAAATTACCCGCTGCAATACAACTACCAAAGAATTTCAAAGGCAAGTACAAACACTTCCTTACAGTTTCAAATAGTAAGTGGAATGGCACGAATTTGAATGAATTGGCCAATAAATTACGCCCATTCACTCGTGTCGGTGGAATGTACAGTAAATTTACTATAACCAGCGAGGGTAAATATAAACTCTCAATGCATGGCAAGGACATTTTAAGAAAAAAGAGGGCAAAGAAAATCGCCGCGTAAAAAACAAATAACCATGAAAAAATACACCTACGACGAATTACCGTCAAAGATAAAAGAACTAATAACCACACTAAAAACAGATAACGACAAACCATTAATGACCGAATACTGGGAGTTAAAAACCGAAAACCAACAGTTAAGACAAGCGTTGGAAACTGCTATATATCTGATAGACTACGAAGGGAGTACCGAGGCAGTTAAAAAACAGGTCAGAATACTCAAGGAAAATTTAAATTCCGGCAAATAAAAAACAACAGTAAAAAATAAAGACTATGTTAAACTACAAAAAATTAATGGATCAAAACCCAACGGTTTACGAATCAATGCTAAACTCATTAGGGCAAACAATAGAATTTGTTGAGCATCCGACAAAGGGCGATGAAGCTGAAGTAATATGTGTATGCCACAATCTGGAACTAGCAAGCTACTCAACGTTCCTTGATTTGGGCGATATGACCGCTGAGCATGGCGAGTACGAACCAAGTTTTAAGGATGGTAAATTCTTTATTGGTGGGTTTGAAAGTTAGGACTTGCTTTGTATTGGGTAAAACATTATCTTTGCAACACTATATCACTAAAGACTAATTCTGTTGCACTATGTACACACTAATTGACAAACAAGACCAAAAGGTCATTATCTATTTTGAAACTTCCGCTTTATCTAGGCTATTAAATATAGACAGGGCAACCCTGTACAGATGGTTTAAGGAAGGAAACAAGAAAGAGACGGACGATTATACAATCTATAAAGCCGACGAGATTAAAAAGAAAACCCGCAAGACTGGAAACAGGGATGATAAAGCAACCCGAGCTAGGAAATTGTGGGAGAAAAACAACTAAATGCAATACTATATCCTTATAGAGTATTTGTGTTGCATAAAAATCGCCGCTAAAAAGAAAAAACAGATGAAAAAATACAAGATAGGGGATAAAGCATACCCAATAGACAACAGTTATTGCTTTAACATTACAAAAGGAACAATAGATTTAAAGGCACTATTGGCAGGAACAGCATGGACAGAACCAAAACTAGTACAGATAGTTTCAAACCCTTATATAATGGAAGGTGAGTTTTTAGGGCGGCTCAAAGACTACGAATTTATAACCGTTTACTTTGAGGGTGATTGCTATTCAATCCTAAACATACTTAAAGATAATTTTGATGCGTGGGATCACGATGGGAGCAGTGTTTAAAGGGGTTTATAATTAAACAATCGTTTAATTTTTTAGATTGTTCCACGTGGAACATAGGGTAAGGACACCCCAACCAAACCCATCCATACCTATAAAAATAAGGCAATTTTAGCTATAAGTAGTCATTTGGCTATGCATCTAAGTACAGAATACAAATACTAACTTCCCTGTAAATGGGGTAAAAACTATAAGGCAATGAAAACAACGACAGCAATACAAATAGCACTAGACGAATTGCGCAGACAGGTTATAGGAATCTACCGCAATCCAAATAAGGGTGCTTATGAGCTTGTTACAGCCGTTTACGGCGATGAATCTTTTGATTGTATACATATTTCCGCTTTTGGTGGTGTAAGTGAATCCTATGGATGTTTAAGGCGTGGTGGGCAATTGGAGTTCTTTTCCGATAACATGTTTGATACCCTTAATGATGTTTTTGCTTGGTCTGAATTTATGAAACGGTTTGAGATTTAATTTATTGGTTATATTTTCTTTTTGCGGCGATTTGAAGGTTAAGCCTTATCCGATTTATTATCGGCACTTCGCACGAATACGGTTCGACTCCGTTCGCTTGCCGAGATTGTGGAAATGCCTGTCAAAGTTCGATTCTTTGATTCCTTTTGGAAACTGGTAATGAGGCGGCAATTTTTCTTTTGAGGTTTAATTTTTCTTGCGGGATTTAATTCAGGCACATTAACAGGCTTTTTGCCGAAACTTAATTATAAAACGGTTAGCCGCTTCCAACCAAAAAGACGGGCATATTATGAGAACAATCAGAACAAAGGTTTATTTATTTGAGGAATTAAGTAAAGAGGCACAAGAAAATGCATTGAAACAATTGGACGAGGTTAATGTTTCGTGTAATTGGTGGGTAAGTGCGTACGAGGATGCAGAAATGATAGGTTTAAAAATTGACGGTTTTGATCTTTACCGCCGAGAAATTGACGGCAGGTTTATTTGGGATGAAAGCGAGGCAGCAAATGAGATACTTGAAACCCACGGAAATGAAACCGAAACATATAAAACGGCAGAAAAATTCCTCACTGCATACAATCCTATACTCAAAACCTATATGGAACGTGATGAACCCGATGCAACAAATCAGGATTTGGCAGATGATAGCGAGTTAGAGGCAGATATGTATGTGGAAAAAGAAAAATTCTTAAAAGATTTACTTTTCAATTATAGGGAAATGTTACAATCCGATTATGACTATTTGACTAGCGACGAAGCGATAAAAGAAACAATCATTGCAAACGAGTATGAATTTACAACGGACGGGAAACAAATCTAATTATGAAACGAATAGGCATATTATACGAGGCTTACGATAAGCAACAGGCGGTTAATCTTTCCAAATTGAAAACTTGGCAACAGAGGAATGACTACCATGAATTAAATAACAGGATTGACGGGCTGTTTGTTTTGGCGTGTTTTCTTTCTTTGCGCCGGAAAATAAAAGAGACGGTGGAAAATAATTATCACGATCTTAAATTTACGTCTTACCATATCACTGATTTGATTTGTGACGGTATTGATGAATATGAGAATTATTACATTGATAATTGGATTTTGAGGGCTTATGTACTTTCTTATGCGGAATTTTGTTTTTCCGCGATAAATAATAAAACGTTAAAGTTAGAGATATGAAAACACATTTTAAAGGGGATTGGTTTATAGACAAGGGAGATTTTCCCGCTGAAACATTAATCCGTTCAAGATTTGAGAGTGAGAACTACGACATTGCCTCGTTCCAATGCGATGATACGGGTAAGATTGAGCAGAATGCTAAATTGATTGTTCAAAGCCCCGAAATGCTACGCTTATTGAAAGCGGTTAAGAGTGCATTCATACACGTTGACGGCGATGTAAAAGGCAACAAAACAAGAACGGAAATTTTTAAGAATTGCCCCGAATTTGCACAGATCGCAACGGATATAAGGAGAACAATTGAAAAAATAGAAGTATGAAACTATCCGAATTTAAAAACGAATTTCGCCTAATAAACACCGACACGTGGGCTAATGCCTTGGATGCTTGGTTTGAATGCGCGGGGCATATGTACAACAGGGGTTTGATTATTCCGCTTGAATGGGAATACAGTTCGGGCTATTGTGCAACGGAAATCGATTCCTATTATCACGAACTGTTTTTCAATGCCAGTGATGATGAACTTATTATCATAGGTAATTTTCTGTTTCGTTACTGTGAGTATCTAAGGTTTAAGGGTGTTAATTATTAATTTTTTAGCGGAGATATTATGAAAAATCTATCAGACAACACACTACAGGAAATGCTTTGTTATCTTTACAGGACTAAAAACAGTCTTAATGATGACTTTTTACACATTGAGGGACATATCAGTTTACCTTTTAAATCCACTATGGATAAACAGATAAACAAGATTGAGAAAGAATTGGAATCAAGAGGATTTTAGTTTTTTCGCGGCAAATAAAAAAAATAATCATTACCTTTACAAAAAAGACATGAAAATATCAGACCCAGTAACAGACTTGGCAAACGATTTTAAAGGGGTAATTTTAAACACCGACGGAATTATAGCTTGCGTGGAATGGACACACAGAGGCAACAGACCGACCGCGAAAATTTTAGAGCAGATCAATTTGAAATTTTTAAAACTCATCAAATAACAAATAGGAATTATGGAAGCAGCTAAAGTAACAATAGGAACAGTAAGAGGTGATTTTAAAATCATTCATTTAGAAGGTAATAACTTTCAAGTTGTAGACCTTACAGGGAAACAAAATTTTGTAGGTTTTAAAACATTAGGCGAAGTCGAAAAAATAATCTATCCTTTAACGTGGTAAATAATTAACCAAATCAGGGGCGCGGCTCCAAACAAAACTCTAATCTTTAAAATATACTATCATGGAAACTTCGACTAAAATAACACAGAACGAACAATTAGTTTTTGATATTATTTCACGTGGCGTAATCACCGAGAAAGAAATAAACCTTATTATGCGCCGAATGAATAGCGGCCAATCAGTTGATTTATCGGATATTTGGAATAATCCAGTAAGGTTAACAAGCGAACAAAATCAAAAAGGATTGGCTTATTTGCTAAATCTTTGGAAAACACCAAAAGGCGTTGAGCGCAAAAATAATCCGTTTGGCTATCGTGAGGAAGATGCATTGGAAACGTTTGAATATTTCGAGTTTGCAGGGACTTACGATATTGGTAATCGAAATTTTTCACATCATGTCCCGTTGTATAATGTTGTAGGAAAAGAAACGGGTTTTCAATATCACATGAAAAACGGCGAAATTAATATTGTCGGATAAATCAAGCACCACAATCCGCAAGAAATCATTTTCGGATGTAGTTTGTGGAACTAAAAATAATCATTATGGACTACTATAAATTATTACAGGATTTTCTTTGTCAGGGCGGCAGGGATATTGAGGTTCTCTCATACAACACAAACGGACACTTGATTGAGGTTAACTGTCAGGACAAAGGCGAATATGCCAGAACTCAAAATATAGAACTCTTTGATCTGATAACCTTTGTTTACAATAAAAATAATAACTAATGACAACAGCAGAGGAAATACAGGCTTTGGAGAATGCCTTGAGACATTTTTCTTTTCCCGAAAAATATACAATATTCTCAATGAACAAAGGGAAAAACATAATCTTCGCGATAGCATCAAATGATAGCATTGGTGGCTTTGATACACATTCGGCTTTTATGTCTTACGATGTTATGAACGGTTATTTATTGGGTTATTCGCGCGGACAAAAAAATTATCACAAATAAAAACTGAAACTATGAGATATAAGATATACGAATTGACACAGCCAAAAGTCTTAAGCGAAATTGATACTTCCGATTATTCGCCAAGAGAAGTAAAAAAGACAGTTCTGAACGAGGTACGGACAACTTATGGGTTTAATGATGAGCATTCGACCATTGGTGATGCCTATGATGAGATTGAAAGATGTAAGGAGTCTTTGAAACACATGATATTAACAATCATTCCTATTATTTCTGTACATTGGGATGGTGAAATAAATTAGAAACCATGAAATACCTTATAATTTTTCCGTTCTTTTTTCTTTCCGGCGATAAAAACTATTTCACAATAGAAAGGATAACCGAGAACATCTACAGGACAACATCACAGGATGGCAACACTTGGCTAAGTTTTGAAAAGGACGTACAGGAACACATTAATAACTACTGATTATGATCTGGGAATACAACATATCGACACATACAATCTGGACTTCATTCGATTACGGTGAAGTGGAAGCGGACAACTACGAAGAGGCAAAGGAAAAAGCCCTTAAACAACTCAATTATGATTTGGAAAAATGTAATGCCTCTCTGGCTCATTGTGATGTCACGGCAGGGTTTAAGGTAGAAATGGATTTAACACAATTACAAATAAATCTTAAAAATGGCACTGGAAATAACTAAACGCGGCAACATAGGAATACTTGGAACCGCGCATTTCACAAATGAGGCTTATAACAGGTTTTTGTGGAACTACGACCGAGGATTTCAGTTAAAAATGACCGACCTCAAACAAATTCCCGCATACAAAGAGGTTGATTTACTGTCGCTGGATTACAAAGGTTATAAATTTGCAGTGAGTACAAGATGAAAAAGG
>Ga0247816_10000721_pt1 | contig 17718 bp, 18 predicted proteins | sample UWRJL209509C1_FD_179930 | JGI IMG/M metagenome (GOLD analysis project Ga0247816, IMG submission 179930) | Plant litter microbial communities from Arlington Agricultural Research Station in Wisconsin, United States - UWRJ-L209-509C-1 | ecosystem: Environmental > Terrestrial > Plant litter >...
TCAGCGGCAAGCGCGCCCCCGAGCTGGCCAACCTGGCCATCCCGGGCAGCGGTTTTGTGCTCGCCTTCCTCGTCATCCTCGGCGGGCTGGTCTTCAACATCGGCAACATCGCCGGTGCCGGCCTCGGCCTCAACGTGCTGACCGGCATGGATGCGAAGATCGGCGGGCTGCTCAGCGCCCTCTTCGCCATCGCGATCTTCCTCGCCAAGCGCGCCGGAGCCGTGGTCGACAAGGTCGTGGTCATCGCCGGACTCGTCATGATCGTGCTCACCGTCATCGTCGCGTTCATCTCCCAGCCGCCCATCGGCGACGCCCTGCGCCAGACCGTGCTGCCCGACGAGATCAACTTCGCCACCATCACCACCATCGTCGGCGGCACCGTCGGCGGCTACATCACCTACGCCGGCGCGCACCGCCTGCTCGCCAGCGGCACCGCCGGGGTCGAGCACGTCAAGGAGGTCTCCCGCGCCGCGTTCAACGGCATCCTGGTGACCGGCGTCATGCGCTACGTCCTCTTCCTCGCCGTGCTCGGCGTGGTCGCCGGTGGCGTGGTCATCGACACCTCCGGCGCCGCCGCCAACCCCGCCGCCCAGGCGTTCCAGGCCGCAGCCGGCGAAGCGGGTCTGCGCATCTTCGGTGCCATCTTCTGGATCGCCGCGATCACCAGCATCATCGGCGCCGCCTACACCTCGGTGTCGTTCCTGCCGGTGTTCTCCAAGAAGATCGTCAACCGTCGCGCCGACTTCGCCACGATCGTGTTCATCGTCGTGTCGCTCATCGTCTACCTGCTCATCGGCACCGCCCCGGCCACACTGATGGTGTTCGTCGGCGGGTTCAACGGGCTCATCCTGCCGATCGGCCTCACCATCTTCATGTACATCGGCTGGTTCCGCGGCGACCTGATGAACGGCTACCGCTACCCGAAGTGGCTGCTGATCATCGGCTCGCTGGCCACAGTGCTCACCTGGTACATGGCCGTGATGGCGGTCGGCCCGATCTTCTCGCTGCTGACCCTCTAGACGGCATCCACTCACCGCACAGCACCCGACAGACAAGGACACCGCCACATGAGCATCATCGATCTGAACAGTGACCTGGGCGAAGGCTTCGGCCGGTGGACCCTCGGCGACGACGCGGAGATGCTCGGCATCGTCACCAGCGCGAACATCGCCTGCGGCTTTCACGCCGGCGACCCGCTGGTCATCCGCGAGACCGTGATCGGCGCCCGCGACGCCGGCGTGGCGATCGGCGCGCACGTGGGCTACCGCGACCTGGCCGGTTTCGGCCGCCGCAACATGGATGTCTCCAGCACCGAACTCGTCGCCGACGTGATCTACCAGATCGGGGCGCTGCAGGGCATCGCCCGCGCGGCCGGCACCACCGTCACCTACGTGAAGCCGCACGGCGCGCTGTACAACACGATCGTGCACGACACGCGTCAGGCCCACGACGTGGTGACGGCCGTGCGAGAGATCGACCCGTCGCTCGCGCTGCTGGGCCTGCCGGGCTCCGAGGTGCTCCGGGCAGCGGATGCCGCCGGCCTCCGCTGCGTGACCGAAGCCTTCGCCGACCGGGCCTACACGCCGGGAGGCACACTGGTGTCCCGCCGCGAACCCGGCTCGGTGCTGCACGACGCCGAACAGGTCGCCCAGCGGATGGTGCAACTGGCCACCGAAGGCACCCTCACCGCCATCGACGGCAGCACCATCCAGGTCACCGCCGACTCGATCTGCGTGCACGGTGACAGCCCGGGCGCCACCGAGATGGCCCGCCAGGTGCGGGTGGCACTCGGGGCCGCCGGCATCGACGTCACCGCGTTCGCGCCGCGACCGGGCGAGACCGCTCGGTGAGCACCGGCATGCGGTTCCTCCCGGTGCGCGACGACGCGGTGCTGATCGAACTCGACGACCTCGAGAGCACCCTGGCACTGTTCGACTCGCTCAGCAGCGACCCCATCCCCGGCACCGGCGAGCTCATCCCCGGCGCTCGCACCCTGCTGGTGTTCTATCGGCCCAGCGCCGTCACCCCCGCCGCCATTGCCCGCGCCGCCCGCTCCCGTGACCTCGGCAGCCGGGTCGCCGGCGAGGGCAACCTCGTCGAGATCCCGGTGCGCTACGACGGCGAAGACCTGGCCGAGGTCGCCGCCCTGCTCGGCGTCACTGCCGCCGAGGTGGTGGCCATGCACACCGGCCAGGACTACGCGGTCGGGTTCACCGGCTTCGCCCCCGGCTTCGCCTACCTCACCGGTGGCCACCCCGCCCTGAACGTGCCCCGCCGCACCTCCCCCCGCACCCGCATCCCGGCCGGTTCGGTCGCCCTCGCCGGCACCTTCAGCGGGGTCTACCCGCGGGAGAGCCCCGGCGGCTGGCAGCTGATCGGCACCACCGAATCCCTGATGTGGGACCTCGGCCGCGAGCGAGCCGCGCTGATGCTGCCCGGCGACAGGGTGCGGTTCGTCGACGTGTCCGGCCGCACGGGCAGCACCGCTGACGCCGCCACGGGCGTCACCGCCAGCCCCGCGACCGGCTCCACCACCGCAGCGATGCCGCGCCCGCGCACGCGCTCGAGGTCATCAACCCGGGCATGCTCACGCTACTGCAGGACCTCGGCCGGCCCGGGTACGCCGGCATGGGCGTGTCCAGCTCCGGCGCGCTCGACCCGGTGTCGCTGCGCCAGGCCAACCGGCTGGTCGGCAACCCCACCGGCACCGCCGGGCTGGAACTCACCTTCGGCGGCCTCCGCCTGCGCGCACATGGCGAACAGGTGCTCGCCCTCACCGGCGCACCGGTGCCGCTGACCATCTCCGGCCCCGCCGGCAGCCGCACCGTCAGCAGCGGGCACGCCTTCGCGCTGGCCGCGGGGGAGGAGCTCACGGTCGGCGTCCCCACCAGCGGGCTCCGCAGCTACCTCGCCGTGCGCGGCGGCTTCGACCTGGCCCCGGTGCTCGGCAGCCTCTCCACCGACGTGCTGGCCGGCCTCGGCCCGGCGCCGATCACCGCCGGTACCGTGCTGCCGGTGGGCAGTCCGGCCCGTGGCCTGCCCGTTGTCACACTGCCCGGCCCGCCGGCAGACCCGCTGGACACCACCGAGGTGGTGCTCGACGTCGTACTCGGCCCGCGCACCGACTGGTTCTCCGCCGACGCCGTCGACGTGCTCACCGGGCAGAGCTGGCTGGTCAGCTCCCGCTCCAACCGGGTCGGACTGCGGCTGGAGGGCGACTCGCTCACCCGGGTCGTCGACGCCGAACTGCCCAGCGAGGGCACCGTCTCTGGTGCGATCCAGATCCCGCCGAACGGGCAACCCGTTCTCTTTCTCGCCGATCACCCCCTCACCGGCGGCTACCCCGTGATCGGCGCCGTCGCCACGCACCATCTGCCGCTGGCCGGTCAGCTGCCGCCGGGCGCGCGCATCCGCTTCAACCCGCTCGGGCCGTTCACCGAGTACACCGCCGACATCACCGAGGTATCACCATGAAGACAGTTCTGATCGCCAACCGCGGCGAGATCGCCGTGCGCATCATCCGCGCCTGCGCCGACCGGGGCCTGACCACCGTGGCCGTCTACGCCGACAGCGACGCCGACGCGCTGCACGTGCGGATGGCCGACCAGGCGTTCGGCCTGGACGGCGACAGCCCGGCGACCAGCTACCTTGACGCCGACAAGCTGATCGACATCGCCGTGCAAAGCGGCGCCGACGCCGTGCACCCCGGCTACGGGTTCCTCTCCGAGAGCGCCGCCTTCGCCCGCCGGGTGATCGACGCCGGGCTCACCTGGATCGGCCCGAGCCCGGAGGCCATCGACGTGCTCGGGGACAAGATCGCCGCCCGTCAGCTGGCCGCCAGCGTGGGCGCGCCTCTGGTCGCCGGCACGCCCGACCCGGTCGGCTCCGCGGCCGAGGCGATCGACTTCGCCGAGACCCACGGCCTGCCGATCGTGATCAAGGCCGCGTTCGGCGGTGGCGGCCGCGGCATGCGCGTGGCCCGCAGCCTCGACGAGGTCGGCGAACAGTACGACGCCGCGGTGCGCGAGGCGGTCACCGCGTTCGGCCGCGGTGAGTGCTTCGTCGAGCAGTTCCTCGACGCGCCCCGGCACGTGGAGGTGCAGGTGGCCTGCGACAGCCACGGCACCGTGGTGGTGCTCGGCACCCGGGACTGCTCGCTGCAGCGCCGCAACCAGAAACTCGTCGAGGAGGCCCCCGCGCCGTTCCTCACCGATGCCCAGCGCGACCGGCTGCACACCTCCGCGGCCGCCATCTGCGCCGCCGCGAACTACCAGGGCGTCGCGACGGTGGAGTACCTGCTCAGCATCGACGGCACCATCTCGTTCCTCGAGGTGAACACCCGGCTGCAGGTGGAGCATCCGGTCACCGAGGAGACCACCGGCGTCGACATCGTCGCCGAACAGCTGCGCATCGCCGAGGGTCTGCCGTTGTCGGTCACGACCACCCCGGCACCGACCGGGCACTCGTTCGAGTTCCGCCTCAACGCCGAGGATGCCGCGCGCGGGTTCCTGCCCACCCCCGGCACCATCACCCGGTTCGAGGCTCCCACCGGACCCGGCGTGCGGGTCGACTCCGGGGTCGAGACCGGCACCGTGGTCTCCGGCCGGTTCGACTCCATGCTGGCCAAGCTGATCGTCACTGGCCCCACCCGCGAGATCGCCATCCGTCGGGCCCGCCGGGCGCTCGACGAGATCCGGCTGGAGGGCATTGCCTCCGTGCTCCCGTTCCACCGGGCGGTGTTGCGCGACGACGACTTCGTCGGCGGAGACGCGCTGCAGGTGCACACCCAGTGGATCGAGACCGCGTTCGCCGAGCGGATGCCGGCCGAGAGGCTGGCCCCCGCACCGGTCGAACCCGGCGTGATCAGCACCTGGATCGAGATCGACGGGGTGCGACGCACCCTGCGGATGCCGGCGGGAGCGATGCCGACGGCGCTGCCGGGCGGAGCATCCACTGACGGTGCGGCGGCCGGTGGCGCAGGCGCCGGCGACTCGACGCCCAGCGCCGACGCGGGCCTGGTCGCGCCGATGGCCGGCACCCTGATCACCTGGCTGGTCGAGGACGGCGCCACCGTCGCCGCCGGCGACCCCGTCGTGGTGATGGAGGCCATGAAGATGGAGACCACCATCACGGCCGACGCCGCCGGCACCCTGCAGCACCGCGCCGCCCCCGGCGCGTTCCTGGCCGCCGGCGACCAGCTGGCCACCCTCGCCTGACCCGCCCTATGACTGGCCCATTTTTGCTAGTGAGTGACACTGTCTGACTAGCAAAACTGGGCCACTCATGTTGGAGCTGTGCGGCATCAATCCGCCGGATGCCCCGCCCGGGCCGCCTCGCCGTCAGGCGTGGCCTGACTGAGAACCTGCACGTAGTGCGGGTTGGTCATCACGCCGAGCACGTTGCCGAACGGGTCGACCACGGCCGCGGTGGTGAAGCCGTGCCCGCGTTCCCGCACGTCCTCCCGCAGAATCGCGCCCAGCCCGAGCAGTCGGTCCAGGGCCACCCGAATATCGTCCACGTGCCAGTTCAGCACGGCGCCACCGGGCACATCCGCCATCGGTTTCGGGGCGTACCGGGCGTCGATCAGGCCGAGCTCATGACCGTAGTCGCCCACCCGCCATTCGACGTAGCCGGGCATCTGAAAGTACGGTTCCATGCCGAGCAGCTCGGTGTACCAGGCGGTCGCAGCGTCGTGGTCCTCGGCCCAGTAGCTCACGTTGCTCATGCCGCGCAGGGGGCCGGTCGATTCGGTCATCGGTGCATTCCTCTCGTCGGTGGTGCCGGTTCGCTCCACGCTACGCACGGGCGGGCATAGCGCTAGGGGCGTGCCGGGTCGCCATGCAGGTGCCTGCTCTAGGCTGCCGGTATGGCATCCACCCGCTCCCATACGCAGGCCGGTGCGCGGTGAACGACGCCATCGACCTGGTCATCTTCGACTGCGACGGCGTGCTCGTCGACAGCGAGGTCATCGCCGTGCAGATCGACCAGCGGATGCTCGCCGACCTCGGCTGGCACCTCAGCATCGACGAGATCGTCGAGAAGTTCCTCGGCACCTCGTCGGCATCGTTCACCGCGAAGGTGGAGGCACACCTCGGCCGGGCCCTGCCGGACGGCTTCGAAGCCGCCTACCAGCCGCTGCTCTACGACGCGTTCGACGCCGCGTTGCAGCCCATCGCGGGCATCGAGAGCACCCTCGACGAGATCACCCTGCGCACCTGCGTCGCCTCCAGCGGCAGTCACGAGAAGATTCGCAAGACGCTCGGCCACACCGGCCTGCTGCCCCGTTTCGCGGGCCGCATCTACAGTTCCTCCGAGGTGACGCACGGCAAGCCGGCACCTGACCTGTTCCTGCACGCCGCGGCGCAGATGGGCGTCGCGCCCGAGCGGTGCGTCGTGATCGAGGACAGCCGGTTCGGGGTGCAGGCCGCCCGCGCGGCGGGGATGCACGCGTTCGGTTACGCCGGCGGGCTCACCCCGGCCGCCGCGCTCGAGTCCGCCGGCGCGACGGTGTTCACCGCGATGACCGAGCTGCCGGAGCTGATCCGCCGACACTGACTACTGCCGCGCCCGAGCCGCTTCCCGCCCGGCCCAAATCATGACTGGCCCACTTTGGCTAGTGCGGCATCCGCTTCAACTAGCCAAAGTGGGCCACCCATGTTGGGGGCGGGGTGTTCTTAGGCCGCGGGCAGCAGCCGCAGGGTGGTCGCCTCGGCGTCGGGTCCGGTGACGGTGCCGACGATCTTCGCCCCGTAGCGGTCGTACTTGGCGTGGTACGCGGCGTCGATCGCGGCGAAGGCCTCGGGCGCGGCATCCGCGAAGCTCACGTCCTTCTCCACCCCACCGGCACGGATGCGGCCGGTGCCGCTGCGGGTGGCGCGCACGAACCACGGGTTGGTCGCCCCGTACGCCGACCGAATGTAGATGTCGTCGCCGGCACGCACCACCCAGATGGTGACGAAGGGGCGCAGGGTGCCGTCGGTGCGGGTCGACGACACCTGCAGCTCGTCGGCGGAGCCGATCCGGCTGAGTTCGTCTGCGGTCCAGGTGCTCATTCGGGTGCTCCGTTCGGGTCGTGGTCCTTCGACGCTACCCACCGTGGGCCGGCTGCAACAGGCTCTGCCAGTACCGGGCAGATCAGCACCCGGCAGCCGACCCACCGGGCGCGGATCGAGGCTAGCCCTGCGTGCTCTTCACGAGAATCTTCGACCCCGCACCCTCGCGCAGGGAGTGGATGGCGTCGACCACTCCGGTGAGCTCGACCTCGTCGACCCAGCCGGTGGTGTTGTACACGCCATCGGCCATGGCGCCGATGACCGCGTCGAAGTCGGCCGGCAGGTAGCCCAACGTTCCGGCGATCTCGGTCTCGGCCATCACCAACTGGGTCGGGAGGAACTCCATCGCCCGCTCGTGGATGGCGACGACGATCACGCGTCCGCCCGGGGTCAGGCTGGCAAGGGCCGAGGTGATGGCCGGGCCGGCGCCTGCCGCGTCGAAGGCCACGTCCACCCCGTTGCCGCCGGTGAGCTCGGCGACCGCTGCCCCGAGGTCCCCGCCGACCGGATCGACGACGATCGCGCCGAGAGCCTCGAGCGTGGCGCGCCGGGTGGCACTGGGCTCGGAGACCAAGACCTTGTCGACACCCCGAGCCTTGAGCGCGAACCACACCCCGATGCCGATCGGGCCGGCGCCGGCGATGAGCGCCGTGCCGCCGGACTGTACGCCGCTGCGCTCGACCGCGTGCCAGGCCACGGCCATCGGCTCAACGAGAGCGCCCATGCGCAGATCCACGTTGTCGGGCAGCACGTGCAGCATCGACGCCGGCACGGTCGTGAATTCGGCCATTCCGCCACCGTCTGAGCTCAGACCGTGGAAGCCGACTTTCTGGCAGGCGTTGAACATGCCGCGGCGGCAGGCCGCACACTCACCGCAGTAGTAGACCGGCCAGACCGCGACGCGGTCGCCCACGGCGACATCCGTCACACCCTCGCCAAGCTCGACGACGGTGCCGGAGAATTCGTGACCGAGGATCTGGGGAAGCGTCGAGCCGGTGACGGGGTGCGGCTTGTCGAAATCGAGGCCGGCGGCCTCGGGGCTGTAGTACACGTGCAGGTCAGATCCGCAGATGCCCGCGAAGGCGTTCTGCAGCTTGACCTGCCCCGCCGCGGGGCTGGGCTCTGGCACCTCGTCGATGCGCAGGTCCTCTTTCGCATGGAACTGGGCTGCCTTCATGGTGTTCTCCTTTTCATTCGGTGGGATGGCCGCGTCAGCGCAGCCACCAGTCCGGTGAGGCCGCGAGAATGATCTCCACGGCCCGGTCGATGTCGTCCGCGCCGCTCTGCAACCACTCCTCGATCGCGCCGACGGTGCCGGCGGCGGCGTAGGCGGTGGCCATGAGCATGGCCCGATCATCACCGTCGAGGGTGGCCGGCACGATGTGCGGATGCAGGCCCAGCCAGATGTCGAGTCCGACCCGGATCGACAGCTCGAGATTGCGCCGCACCGGGGCGGCGAGGATCGGATTCATGGCACCGCGGTACACCGCGGCCCGAGCGTGCACGTGAGTGAGGAGGGCCCGTTCGGCGTCGCCGATCGCGGGTTGCTCCGCGACGCCCGCCATGATGACCGCGATCTCGGCACCGAGTGAGTCGGCCAGCAGATCGACGGGGCTGGTCGTGTGTCGGTAGAAGGTGTCGCGCGTGACGCCCGCCTCGCGGCAGATGGCGGAGGCCGTCACCTCGATGATCGGCACCTGCGCCGCCAGGGTGAGCACCGCAGATCGCAGGCTCTCCTGCGAACGCTGTGTTCGGGCATCCATACGACCAGACTATCTGACATGTGTCAGATTGCACAGGGGCGTGGCACTGCGGAGGACGCCCCGATCTGCCACCCTGGACTCATCGCGCCTCTCTGTCAGGAGTCCCATGCCCTTCGCCGACGAACTTCTCGGAGTGCCCGCCGCCCGGGCGCTCGCCGCGGCGATCCACGCCGCCGCCCCGCGGGCGCCACTTGCCGCACTGCACGCCGCAACCGAGGTGCTCGACCCGCTGTCGCTCCGCGAGCGCAGCGATCTGCTCCGCGACGCGCTGCTGGCCGACCTGCCCGGCGACTACGACAGCTTCGCCGGCACCATCCGCACGGCCATGGCCGGCGACGCACCGTTCGCCGGCTGGCTGATCTGGCCGGTCACCAGCGCCGTCGCCGCGAAAGCCATCGCCGCCGGCACCGACACCGCATTCGACGACGGCATGCGGATGCTCGCCGAACTCACCCCGCGACTCACCTCGGAATTCGCCATCCGACTGTTGCTCGCGCACGACTTCGCCCGGGCGATGCCCATTGTGCTGGGCTGGACCGGCTCGGCCGACCCGCAGGTGCGCCGGCTGGCGGCGGAGGGCACCCGGCCGTTCCTGCCCTGGGCCATCCGGGTGCCGATGGTGCTGACCGAGCCGACCGCGACCCTGCCGGTGCTGCACGCGCTCTACCGGGACGACGACGAGGTGGTGCGCCGCTCGGTGGCCAACCACCTCAACGACGTCAGCCGGCAGCAGCCGGAGCTGGTGGTGCAGACCACCGCTGCCTGGCTGGCCGCGCCCGACGAGAACACCCCGCAACTGGTTCGGCACGCGCTGCGCACCCTGGTGAAGAAGGGCCACCCCCAGGCGCTCGCCCAGCTGGGCTTCCACCCCGCCGAGGTCACCGTCGACGGCCCGCTGCTCGACCGTGCCGAGGTGCCGTTCGGCGGCACGATCGGCTTCACCGTGAGCATCCAGAACGCCGGCACGGAACCCACCCGGCTGGCCGTGGACTACGTCATGCACCACCAGAAGGCCAACGGCTCGCTCACCGGCAAGACCTTCAAGCTCACCACGGTGACCTTGGCCCCGGGCGAGCGGGTGGACTTCGCCCGCAGTCACTCGTTCCGCGCCATCACCACCCGGCGCTACCACCCGGGCGCGCATGCCATCGAGGTGCAGGTGAACGGGGTGGTCTCTGGCCGGGCCGAGTTCGAGCTGCTGGCGGATGCCGCGCCGCGCGCCTAGAGGCTCACCACGATCTTGCGGGCCGACACGCCCCGGCGCAGGGCGTCCAAGGCCGGCTGCACCTGCTCCAGGCCGCGCCCCACCACCTCCGCGGCCGGAGTGGGCAGATACCGCCCCTCGGCCAGGGCGGCCGGCAAGAAGTCTTCCCAGAGCATCGGACCGACCTCGTTCGTCATGAGCGAGCTGCCCCACACGAAGCGCGCCCGGATGCCGTGCACCAGGCACCGCGCTTGCAGGGCGACGTTGCCGGCGACGAGTAGCGACATCGCCCGCACGAAGGCGAGGTTCACCCCACGCAGAGTGGCGAATGACACCGACGGGCTCGCCAGGGCGACCCGCTTCGCGCCGGTCGCGGCCGCTATCGCCACACTCGGTTCGGCGGACCCGGTGCCCACGGCGAGCACTCCCGCGACGGTCATCCCGTGCAGCGCGGCGACGATGTCGGCCAGGACCGTGGGGCTGGCGTAGTCGAAGGCCCGGCTCGCGCCGAGTGCGCGCATCCGTTCGTGGTTGTGCGGGGAGGCCGTGGTCACCACGTTGTAGCCTGCCGCCACGGCGAGCTGGATCGCATTGCTGCCCACGCTCGTGGCGCCGCCCCACACGACCACCGCCTGCCCGGTCGGCCCGGCAGTGGAGGTGGGGTGCCGCAGGCCGAGGTGGTTCTGCTGGAACAGTGCGGTCGCCGCGGTCGAGATCGCGAGCGGCAGCACCACCGCGTCTTCGAACGCCATGGTGTCCGGCAGTGGGGAGGTGAGCTGCTCCCGGGCCACCGTGTAGTGCTGGAAACCGCCCTCGGCCGCGTGGTTGCGGCCCTTCTCCATTCCGACCGCGTAGGCGAGCACCCGGTCGCCCACCCGGAACCGGGTGACGGCGCTGCCGACCTCGACGACCTCGCCGGCGACATCCTCCCCGAGCACCATCGGGTACGGCAGCCAGCGGTACATGAAATCGCCGCTGGACTGCTTGATGGTGTCGAGCGGGTTGATCGCGAGGGCTCGGTTGCGGATCACGAGGTCGCTCGCACCTGGCGGGGTGTATGGCGCCGGGCGCACGGTGAGCTCGGAGTATCGGCCGTCCAGCCAGGCCGCGGTGTTGGTGGGCATGAGGTTCTCCATCGAGGTTGCGGCCGCCGGTGACGACACGTTGTGTCATCACTATAACGACAGTTCGTGTCATCAGCGACCGGGCTGACTGGGTACTGTGGGCTCATGAGTCGATGGGCACCGGATGCAGCGCTGCGGCTGGAGGCTGCCGCCCTCGAACTGTTCACCGAACAGGGGTACGCCGCCACGACGGTGCCGCAGATCACCGCCAGGGCCGGCCTCACCACCCGCACCTTCTTCCGGCACTTCGCCGACAAGCGGGAGGTGCTCTTCCTGCGTGACCGGGAGTTCCCCGCGGTGGTGACCCAGTTGGTTGCCTCCGCCCCGGCATCGCTGTCGCCGTTGGATCTGGCCCTGCACGGTTTCGAGACCGTGACCGCGGCCAACTTCGACGACTGGCGGGACGGCATGGTGCGGCGCCGGGCGGTCATCCGCTCCGACGACGGCCTGCGCGAGCGGGAATTGCTGAAGTCTTCGCGACTGGCGGCCGCCATCGATCAGGCCTTGGTCGACAACGGGGCGGATGCCGCGACCGCCGTCCTGGTGGCGACGTTCAGTGTGATGCTGTTCGACGTGGCCCTGGGGCAATGGCTCGACGGCGACGACCGCTCGCTGCCCGAGGTGCTCCGGGCCACCCGGCTTCGGCTCCAGGGGCTGCTCGGCTGAGTCGGCGTCGACCAGGCGACTTTGCCTATAGACTGTAGGTTATTAGCTACAGACTTTAGGAGTGGTTGTGACGCGAGCCGGAGTGACCGAGGACAAGCTGGTGCGCGCCGCCGCGGAGCTGGCCGACGAGAGCGGCCTCGCCGCCGTGACCGTCTCCGCCCTGGCCCGCCGGTTCGACGTGCGCCCCGCCAGCGTCTACTCCCACGTCGACGGGCTCGACCAGCTGCTCGATCGCACCGCGGCGTTCGCGCTGCAGGAACTCGCCGATCGGCTCGCCGACGCCCTGCCGGGCAAGTCCGGCCGGAGCGCCCTGTTCGCCTTCGCGAACGCCCACCGGGACTACGCCCGCGCCCACCCCGGCCGCTGGCAGGCCGCCCACCGTCGGGTGGCGCCGGACGCCGTCGCGACCAGCGCCGGCCGCACCATCGGCCGGTCGGCCCGGGCCATCGTGAGCGGCTACGGCCTCTCGACCGACGACGAGGTGCACGCGGTGCGGCTGCTCGGCAGCGCCATCAACGGGTTCGTGGCGCTGGAGGCCGACGGTGGATTCGAGCACTCGGCTCCGCCGGCCGCGGCCAGCTGGGAACGGGTGCTCGACGCGATCGACACCTCGCTGACCAACTGGCCGGCCGCCCCGGCCGCCCCGGCCGCGCCGACCGACTCGACCGACGGAGACCGGACATGATTCCCCTCACCAAGTCCGCCATCACGGCGTCGTTTGTGAACGCGTCCCGCAAGGTGGTCGCCGACATCAGCTTCCCGGCCGATTTCGACGACCTCGACTGGAGCCGCCTGGACTACCTCGGCTGGCGCGACCCCAAGATCAAGCGTCGCTCCTACCTCGTCGTTCCGCTGGCCGGCGAACCCGTGGGTATCGTGCTGCGCCAAGCGGATGCCTCGCCCAGCCGCCGGGCGCAGTGCTCTTGGTGTCGGGACGTGAAGTTGCCCAACGACGTGGTGCTGTTCAGCGCTCAACGCGCCGGGGCGGCCGGGCGCAACGGCGACACCGTGGGCACCCTGATCTGCGAGAACTTCGAGTGCTCGGCCAACGTGCGCAAGGCGCCATCCGTCGCCTATATCGGCTTCGACGTGGACGCGGCCCGGGAGGAGCGCATGCAGATGCTGCGGGCCCGCTCGGCGGGTTTCGCCGCCGAGGTGCTGCCCTAACGTGCGAGTTGCCCCGCACCGGACGAGTTGCCCCGCTGTGCGGGGGCAATCGGTCCGGAACGGGGCAACTCTGAAGCGGGTTAGAGCTCGAACTTGAAGCCGAGGTCCTCCGGGTAGTCGCCGAACTCGGTCAGCTGGGTCGCCGCGCGCTGCAGCGACGCGAGGGCCAGGCCGAGGGTGCCCGGGCCGAAGCTGACCCGGGAGATGCCCAGCTCCGCGAGGCGCTTGATCGGCACCAGGCCGGGCGCGCCGATCACCGAGATGCGGCCGTTGACCTCGTCGAGGGCGCGCTTGACCTTGTCTTCGTCGGACAGACCGAGGAAGAAGATGACGTCGGCGCCGGCGTCGAGGTACGCGTTGGCCCGGGCCACCGCGTCGTCCCACTCGCCGCCGCCGGCGAGGGTGTCGACGCGGGCGTTGATCACCAGGGGAACCCCGGCAGCCTCGGCGCCTTCACGGGCCGCGGCCACGCGGGCGGCCGCGGTCTTGATGTCGAAGGTCGGAGCCTTCGCCGCACCGACGGAGTCTTCGATGTTGATGCCGGCCGCGCCGCCCTCTTCGATGAGGCGACGCACGTTGCGGGCCACGCCCGCGGCATCCGCCGAGTAGCCCTTCTCGAAGTCGATCGAGACCGGCAGGTCGGTCGCGCCGGTGATGATGCGGGCGGCGATGATCGCCTCGTCCACGCTGAGGCCTTCGCCGTCTTCGATGCCGCGCACGTTCGACACGGAGTGCGAGGCGCTGGCGAGGGCCTTCACGCCGGGCGTCTCGGAGACCACCTTGGCGGTGATGGCGTCCCACACGTTCGTGACGATCAGCGGCGTTCCGGGAACGTGCAGCGAGTTGAGGAGTTCGGCCTTCTGGATGAGTGAGCTAGTCATGGCTCCAGTCTGCCCGCCGGGCCGACCATTTCACCCGCGCGTTTCAGACAATGACGCCATGCCCAGCGGAGTCTCAGAGTTCACTCAGAAACTTGACCGCGGCCGGGGGAGTGTGCTGCCACCGGCCCGGTCAGGGTGCGACGGCGGCGCGTTTGCCCGCCGCCGGCTTGTACGCCGAAACGGATGCCTCACCCGGCAACCAATACCGCCACGGGTACTCGGCCCCGTCGCCGCTCGGCCCGCTCAGCCCCACCCGGGGGCCGGTGCGGTGCGGCAGGGCGTGGTGCCCGACGGGCAGCCAGAAGCTCCACTCGCCGCCGAACAGGTCGTCGCCGTCGTTGTCCCGGGTGGCGGCCAGGCTCTGCGCCACGCAGGCGGGCCCGCGGGCCAACTGCCAGTCCGGCAGCGGGCTCACCCGCGGCTTGGCCAGCCGGCGGCGGCGGGCCAGATCCGCGCCGAGCAGCACCTCACCGGATCGCACCAGGCAACCGTACGGCTGGCCGACCTGCCCGGTGACGAGGTTGATCGCGTGGTGCATGCCGTAGGTGAAGTAGCAGTAGATGTGCCCGGCCGCGCCGAACATGCTCGCCGTGCGCGCGGTGCGGCCCCGAAACGCGTGCGCGCCTGGGTCGCGCTCGCCGCCGTACGCCTCGACCTCGGTGAGACGGATGGCCACGGTCCCGTCGGCATCCGCTCGCACCAGCACGCCGCCGAGCAGTTCGGGTGCCACCACGAGCGAGTCGCGCGCGAAGAAGTCACGCGGGGCCGGTTCGTAGCCGGGGAGGAGGACCATCGCTCCAGCCTAGGTCGGCCTGTGCGCGGCCGGGAAGCGCGGGCCGACGCGCGCTGGGAAGGAAATCGCCCGCAACCAAGGACGTTTCGGGCAATCCCGTCCTGGCAATCTCACGTTTTCCTACCAACCGTTCGCCCTCAGCGAGGGGCGCTCGCCGCGGCCCCCGCCGCCTGCTCGGCCAGCGCCCGATCCACGGCGGCCTGCACCCGGGCGTCCTCGGCCGCCACCCGACGGATGCGCCGCCGCCGGCCCAGCACCAGCCCCAGCACGATGCCGCCGACGAGCAGAACCAGCAGCACGACCGCCGCCCACGGCACCGCCCAGGTGCCCGCCTCGAACTCCACCGGAGCCACCTCGACCGGCTCAGCCGCGCCCTCCAGGCTCGGCACCGTCGGGGTCACCGTGCCGCTGGCGGTGAGCCAGAACGCCGGCACGATGCCGTCGACCGGCGCCGAGACGGTCCAGGTCTCGCCCGGCAGCAGCTCCGGCATCGCGGCCAGGTCGCCCAGCGGCACCGGCAGCAGCCCCCACGGCCCGGTCAACGACACGGCCTGGCCGGCGGCCAGCCGGGTGGTGCCGGTGTTGTGCACGGTGTAGCTGACCTGGGCGGCGCCGGTGCCGAACGGGTTGACGGTGCCGTCGTAGGTCACGGCCAGATCCTCCACGGCCAGGGCCGGGGTGAGCTCACCGAGCACCCGCACGTGCATGCGGATGCCGAGCCGCCGGTCCACGGTGATGCCCTGCTCCGCGCCGGGCTGGCTGAGGGTGGAGACGATGCCGCCGGCGTAGTCGCCGGGCACGGCATCCGCTGGAACACTGACGGTGAACGGCACCTCGACGGATGCGCCCGGTTCGATCTGCACGGCGCCCTCGGCCACGGCCGCCCAGCTGCCGACCGCGACCGACTCGGTGCCCGGGGTGACGAGGTCGAGCTGCCCGCTGGTGGTGGTGAACCCGTCGGCCGCGTACACGGCCAGGTTGATCGGTTCGGCGTCGTGGTTGGTCACGATCAGGGCGTCGTCCACGTGCGCGCCCGGCTCGAGGGTGTAACCGAAATTGTCCCGGTCGGCGCCGTTTCCGTTCACTGCGGTGCGCACACCCCAGGTGACGTCGTCCTCGGCGGCGACGGCGGGGCTCGCGGCGGCCAGGTTCGCGGCGGCGAGCAGGGCAACGAGGGCGACGGGGAACAGGGCGGCTGAACGGTTCAGGCGGCGGGGTCGGGCGGTCATGCGGTGGTCCTCACATCTGTGGGAAGAAACGGATGCCGGGGGCGGGCCACACGCCCACCCCCGGCACACGACGGGCCTAGCTCAACGCGGTGAGTGTGAGCGTGGCCGTGTAGGTGCCGTCGGTGACCTCGATCGGAATCTTCAGGTCGAGACCGGCGTCGAGCTTGGCCGAGCCGAGAGCGTGGCCGCCACCGGCGTGGCCGAGGGTGGAGGAGACGGAGAGGCCGTCGCCGCCGATGAACCCGGACTGCACCGCGGATCCCGCGACGGCGCCGCCGCCGGCCTGCACCACCGACGGCGTCCAGCCGAGGTAGCGGCCGGAGAACGCGGTGCCGGCCGAGCTGAAGTCGCTCACCTGGGCGGAGACCGACCACTCCGGGCCGTTCGGGCGGGTGTCGGTGACCCGGATGGCGTTGATCGACCCGGTGGCGGCGTAGTGGTCGCCGGCTTCGATCGAGGTGCCCAGGTCGACCAGGCCATTGGTGCCGTCGATGTTCCAGACGAACTCGCCCGGCGCGGCCTGTGGCACCGTGACCTGCAGCTGCTGCGCGGTCGAACCGTCGTTGATCGACACCGAACCGTCCTCGTTCACGGTGACGTCGGCAGCCATGGCGGCGGCGAGATTGAGCCGCTGCCAGCTACCGTCGGCTCCGGTGTCGAGCGGGAACCCGGAGTCGATCGCGGTGAGTTCGAGCACCTGGCGGCGCTGCGCGTCGGTGAGGTCGGGGTGGCTGCTCAGCAGCAGGTTCTCGGCGTTCTGCGGCAGGGTGACCGGCTGGCCGGTCTCGCCGATCTGCGGGAAGTTGTAGGACATCCGCTCGGCGTAGACCGCGGCGGCCGCGTCGTCGGACAGGTACGGCACGTCGGTGGCGATGCAGGTCTCGAGGGTGTCGCCGCAGCCGGCCTCGAGCACACCGCGCAGTTCAGCGGATGCCGCCTCGAACAAGACCCGGAACTCCGGGTCGCTCCAGCGGCGTTCCACGATGTGCTGGCCCATCATGCGGCCGCCCATCACGTCGAGCGGGTAGTGCGCGGCCATCACGATGCGGTTGTTGCCGGCCTCGGAGGTGCGCGCGAGGATCTGCGGGCCGAGCTCGGGCAGCAGGGTGGCCAGGGTGGTGCCCTGCCAGTACGCCTGCGAGGTGTGCCCGCTGGGGAACGCGCCGCCGGTGGAGCCCCAGGCGTCGCCGCCCTCCTTGTCCCGGTACTCCAGCTGGTCGGGGAAGCGGATGTACGGCCGGTCGTAACCGAAGTGGTCCTTGGCCGGGTTGGTCGAGGAGAAGGCGCCGACCAGGCCGCCGGACTTGCTGACCAGGGCGCGGGTCTTGGGCAGCTCTCCGTTCTCCAGTGCGGTGCGGTAGATGCCGCCCAGGTTCTGGCCGAGCCCGTCGGACATCGACACCGCCATGTCGGCGTACTGGTCCACGATCGCGCGCTCCACCTGGGTGGGGGTGGCGTTGTTGTTGATGTCGACGGTCATGCTGTCGTTCAACGCGATGATCTCGGGACGGTCGGTGACCAGGGTGCTGAACTCGTCGAGGATCGGCACGTAGTCGTACGCGGCGTTCGACAGGTAGTTGTAGCCCAACTCGTCGGGGGTGAAGGGCTCGGCGGCGCTCGCGGGGGTGGCGACACCCGCTGATAGGAGTACTCCTAGGCCCGTTGCAACGGCCAGGAGGGACGCGGATCGGCGTCGTGGGGTCATTGTTTTGTGTTCCTCACAGGTGAATTCCGCGTTCAGCGGACCCGAAAAAACTAGGCGGCCCGGGTGGCCTGGAGGTGGACTCCGGGTGAACGGGCTCGGGGTCGCCGCCGAGGATTTCTGCTCCGATCAGCCTG
>Ga0247816_10000724_pt1 | contig 17661 bp, 10 predicted proteins | sample UWRJL209509C1_FD_179930 | JGI IMG/M metagenome (GOLD analysis project Ga0247816, IMG submission 179930) | Plant litter microbial communities from Arlington Agricultural Research Station in Wisconsin, United States - UWRJ-L209-509C-1 | ecosystem: Environmental > Terrestrial > Plant litter >...
CGGTGGTTCTTAATAATACATCTGAAATTTCGCTTGGGAGCTGTCCTAAATCACTTAGCACTACTCTAGGATTTTTGTTTGATGATTCTGAATAATATTTTTGTGCTTGCTCAAATGTTAAACTACCATTATTAATACTATCTAATGCATTTTGTGCTTTTTCACGGCTTTTATCTAATGTTTGTTTATCAAGACCGCCATTATTGGGTAAATAAATTCTAGATATATCAAATTTTTCTAGCGGTGCAACTGTAACTCCAGTCAAAGCCGAAAGATAAGAATCTATTTCAGACTCACTTACTTTAACTAGCGGTTCTACTTCTTTTTGACGCAGACGGCCTAATAAAATATTATTAATTTGATCTTGTTTCCATTGCTTTAAATTTACCCCTGCTTTTTCTATAGTGGTTATGTAGCTTTCAAGAGTCATATTATTCTGTTTAGCAGTAGCTGCAACTATATTATTAAATTCAGCTTCATTCAAAGTTAATCCTACATCTCTAGCTCTTTGAATTAACACTTTATCGGTAATTAATCTTTCTAAAACTTCTTTTAAAAAATTTTCTCTACTAATATTTAACGGTTTACCAATACTAGCTAATTGCTTTTCAATTGCCTGTGCATTGTTTAATAATTCTTTTTGTGTAATTATATTATTATTTACAACAGCGGCTATTCTATCTAATGACTGCGACATAGAATATGAGCTATATATTGAGCATACAGCACATATAGCTAGTAATCTTTTTTTCATAAATTTCCTACTATTATACAAATGTGTTTATTTTGATAGTATATTATAAACTAATTTTTTTTGATATGTTTTAGAGGTTATAAAGATATACTTATCTAATATTTTTAAGGAGTTTTATAAATATGCCAGCTTTCAGGAGTTTTTATGAATTCTGGATCATCTTCAAATGCACTTAATAAAGCAGTATCAGGGCTTTCAAGCATGAAATTTAATAACTTCTTTTTATCTTTTTCAGACAAAGCCTGCCATTGGCTACTGCCTATTAATTCTAAAAGCAATGTATTATTTTCTGGATATAATGTACTACATTTTTTTAATGCACAGTTAATTAAATCTTTGATTTCTTTTAAATTTAAGTTATCGAAATTTAAATCTATTTCTAATTCCCATGATATTGCTCGTAGACTTTGATCGTTTTGTTCGCTTAATTCATCTTGAATGAGTGGATAAATATTTGACATAAATAGTTTTTTACTATCGTCAGTTAATAAATATTGTATAGTTAAATAAATATCGCATATTAATTCTTTAAGAAAAAACTTACCTGTTGGTGAATAAGTTTCTTCATCAAGTTCTATATATTGGAAAATAGATTTGTCTTGAGGCAATATTTTTTTTAAAGTTTCCCAATAAATAATATTTGTTTGTGTAACTGCAGTGTTAAGTTTATCAATATCTGAAAGATTTGGATTATTTGTTTGCATATCCATATAATTAGTTAAACATATAAAAATATCTTTTATTCTATTAAATAAACTATTTTCAATTTCAGTTTTAATGTTAATTTCTTTTGGGATATGCTTATTTATAGCTCTATTAATTTTCCTTTCATCAAAATAATCTATTATTTTATCTTTCTTTTTTATAGTCTTTGTATCTATTTTTAATAAACAATTATCTAAATAAGCTAGTAGATGTATTTCATAAGGCTCAGGAATACGATTTTTTTTTATATAACGCTCATTTAAATTGTTAGCTCTAATATACTGGTTATTTTGATAATAAAATTCTCCTCGAGCAGTTAAAAAATATACATCATCTCTATCATCATAATTACATCTATATTTTAAGTTTTGATCTTTTTCAACATGCTTTGATAAAACTTTATCTATATTATAAGTTGTATATCTTGGTTTTAATATATAATCGCCTCTAGTATTGAGTTTAAAGTCTCCTTCATTAATAATTTTTGTTGAGAACTCCTTTTTTATATCCTTATAAACTTTATATAAAACAGAGAAATTAGTAAATAATTCAATGATATCATCTAATCTAATATTAGTTCCGCCAAAACATTTTAATTCATCATTTTCGACCATAGAATTTAATTTTTCAAATATTTTATCTTTATTTTCATCACTTTGTTGATTAGCTATGGAAAATAAGTCTTCTATAGTATTTAGAAATAACTCTTTGCTAGGATCAGTACTATAAACCGCATCAATTAAATAGTCTGCCCATGCTCCATATTTGGATAATTTTTCAAAAAATTCTAAATTAGAATCAATATAATCTTTGTGCTGTTTAGGTAAATAAATTAAATATTCTACAATTTTATTAGAAAACTGCATTTTTAATTCTGATTGTATTTCTTTTATATGTAATTTGTTTTTTATATTTTTAGGTAAAGCTAAATATTTTCTCAGCATAGTTGGATCATAATATTGCTTTATATTATTATTTAATCTATTGAAAAAAAAATCAAACTCTGGACAACAAAATTCAAAGTGATTTAAGCATTCCATTTTTGGATAATTTTCCACAATGCGGCTAAGAAATTGCTTCACTTCTTTGGTAGTATAATTTATAAATATAGGAGAATCGCTTTGTTGTTGTTTATATTCAATAGTCAAATAATTGGCTACAATTTCATCGGTTAAATTCCTAAATTTTATTTCAAATATTTTAGGAGTTAATAGCTTTAAAAAATCTTTATTATTTATATTCAATGCTGAGTTTAAATTGTGGCTAATATGTGGCATCTATTCCTCATTAAATAAATAACTTAAAAATATTTTTAAAGTATGAAAATTTTTATATTTTACAATTTTATAGGTAAAAAATATTTTTGTAAATTATTTTCTCATTAATTCTATTTTAATCTAATAAAATATGCAAAGCATTAAAAATTATGGTAAGTATCCCCCTAATAACAAGTAAGCTAAAACATACTAATAAATATTATAAAAAATAACCAAAATATGTATTTTTTATAGGATCAATATTAATATATTAGCACCTGACACTAGCTTACGTGTTATTAGGGGGATACTTACCAAAATAAACATAACAAAATTAGTTTTTTGCTTGAATTATGAATAAAATTCATATTAACGTGAAAAATATGAATTTTATTAAAAGAACTTAGCATGTTATGATAATCCTATTCATGTTCAATAAGGTAATATATCATGCTAAATACTTCTTATACTAATATACATAATATTACACAATTAAAAACTCATACTCTTGGCGCAAGCCGTATGGGAGAAAATAGAGAACTAAAATTTGCTTTAGAAAGTTATTGGCAAGGTAAAATTCAAAGTGCGGAATTAATACAAATATCAAATAAAATTAAACAAAATAATTGGCAGCAGCAAATTGATGCTAATTTAGATTTTATTACTGTAGGTGATTTTGCTTTATATGACCATGTATTAAATAATGCATTTTATTTCGATACTATTCATACTCATAATACTAGTTCTAGTGAAAATATTTTAAAAGAATATTTCTCGCAAGCACGCGGCGGCAGCTGTTGTGCTTTAGAAATGACAAAGTGGTTTAATACTAACTATCATTATATAGTGCCGCAATTAAATAAAAATACTAAAATAAAATTAAATAAAGAATTTTTAGGTGAGTTTTTATTTAAAGATATTGAATTAGCACAAAAAAATAATAAAGAAATTAAAATAGTTTTATTAGGGCCGTTAAGCTTTTTATATTTAAGTAAGGCACAAGAAATAGATAAATTAGATTTATTAGATGATTTAATTAATTCATATGCTGAATTATTATCAATTATCAAATCAAAAGGTATTTCTTTTGTACAAATTGATGAACCAATTTTAAGTTTAGATTTATCAGTCAACTGGCATAGAGCATTTGAACAAACTTATAGTACATTACATTTTGAAGGCTTAAATATATTATTAGCTACTTATTTTGGTGAACTGCAGGACAATTTACAATTAATTTGTAACTTACCAGTTAGCGGTATTCATATTGATGCAATAAGCAGCAGCAAAGAAATACAAAAAATTATAGATTGGCTGCCAAATCACAAAATTTTATCCATAGGTTTGATTGATGGGCGTAATATATGGAAAAATGATTTAGAGCAAAGTTTAGAAATTTTGAACACAATCAGCACAAGAAGAACACAAAATATTTGGTTAGCGCCAACATGCTCTTTATTACATGTCCCTTGTAATTTAGAGTTAGAAACTAAATTAGATAGCAATATTAAGAATTGGCTATCTTTTGGTAAACAAAAATTACAAGAATTAGATATTTTAAAATCTTTTATCAATACAAAGTTATCTGACGATATTATAGAAAATAATAAACAAGCCATTGAATCAAGAAAAAATAGCACATTAGTCAATAACCCAAATATTAGACAAGATATACAACAAATTTTAAATACTTCTAATGTAGATAAAAGAGATACGGTATTTAAAAACCGCAAAATTGTCCAGCAGAATATTTTAAATTTACCACTTTTACCTACAACTACGATTGGTTCATTCCCGCAAACGCAAGAAGTAAGAGCGATTAGATCCAGCTTTAAAAAACAACAAATAACAGAGCAGGAGTACACAACTAAATTACAGCAATTAACTCAACAAGCCATTAAATTTCAAGAGGAAATCGGGCTAGATGTATTAGTACATGGTGAGTTTGAACGTAATGATATGGTAGAATATTTTGCTGAGTTCTTGCATGGTTTTGCTTTTACACAAAACGGCTGGGTACAGTCATATGGTTCAAGATGTGTAAAACCGCCTGTAATTTATGGTGATGTAGCACGTAAACAACCCATCACGATTGCTTGGAGTAAATTTGCTCAAGAGCAAACTGATAGAATTATGAAAGGTATGTTAACAGGCCCTGTAACTGTATTACATTGGTCATTTATTCGTGATGATCAGCCCAAAGCAGATACTTGCTTGCAAATTGCAGTAGCACTAAGGCATGAAGTGAATGATTTAGAGAGTGCTGGCATAAAAATTATTCAAATTGATGAACCAGCATATAGAGAAGGCTTACCGCTTAGAAAATCAGATTGGGCAAATTATCTAGAGTGGGCAAGTAAAGCGTTTAGGATTTGTGCTAGCGGCGTGGATGATAAAACTCAAATTCATACACATATGTGTTATAGCGAGTTTGGTGATATTTTACCAGCTATTGCAGCTATGGATGCTGATGTTATTAGTATTGAAACTACACGATCGAACATGGATTTGTTAGATAGTTTTGTAGATTTTAAATATCCAAATGATATTGGACCTGGAGTTTGGGATATACATTCTCCGCGTATACCAAGTGTTAGCGAAATACAATCTTTAATTCAAAAAGCTATTGATGTATTACCAATAGAAAATTTATGGATTAATCCTGACTGCGGTTTAAAAACTAGAAATTGGGAAGAAACTAAACAAGCTTTAATTAATTTGGTTGCAGCGACTGAAAATATTCGACAAAGCGTTAGTGTTGATTAAAATAGTTAATAAATTAATATGTAAAAGTTAATAGAAATGTTTTAGGCAATACCTCGCTACTCGGCGGCGAGGTTGTTTATTTTTTTTTAAATATCAGCACATTTTTAAATCATCTATTTGTTAGTTAGCACTCTTCTCTATTATTTTATCTAATAAATCAATAAAATAATTTGAAATACTCAATATATTTTGTATTGACTCAATACTTTTTTGTTGATATATTTCTGAGGAATTATGAGAATTTTGTTGATGTTCTATCCAGCTGATGTTTCCTTGGATTTCGAGTTCTGGATAATAGCAAATTCTTTTGTCTTTATCTATTTCTTTAACTATATTTGTAATTTTAATTGAATCGCTAATTTTAGGCATATTTTTGAACATTTTCCAAGAGTATTCAATATTCGTATCAATATCTATAGTTTGGATTTTACTAATTTTATTTATAGCTTCTAATGACAGTTTTTGTATTTGAACATATTCTTCTTTAGCATTGTGAATTTCTTCTTTAGTATAAAATTCATTATTCATTAAATTATGTAATATTGTTTTAATGGAATCTATAAAATTTTTTATAATCTTTTTGGTAGGTTCACTTTTTATAGTTAAATTTGATATATCAGGCAAGCTTGATGTTGTATTATTTTGTGGAGTTTGTATTTGATTTTCTGTATATACTGGCTGATTTCTTAATTTATCTAATTGATAATTATTTCTATGTTTTCCGCAAGTTAAAGATACTTGACCATCTATAGCTTTTTTTTCTAAATCTGTAAGTAGTAAGGGCAATTTAATATCTTTGTTACACATTTTACTTAAACATTTCATCATTAATCCTTTTAAATATTTTAAAATTTAAAGGATATTATATTCTTTACTAAATTAATTAGCAATTTATCCCAAATTATAATAAACTTATTACAAGTTTTTTTATATCAAATATCCTATGCGATTACAAAATATTACAACATGGCTAAAAAGTTTAGATAGTAAATATAATTTCGATTTTGACTCTATAGCAGCTGCTTCTAATGATGCAAGTTTTAGGCGTTATTTTAGAATTTCATCAAATAATATCACTTATATTATAATGGACGCTCCTCCTGAGTTTGAAGATTGTACAAGCTTTATAAATGTTGCTGAACTATTAGCTAAAACCAATGTAAATGTTCCTAAAGCTTTAGAAATAAATTTAAAGCAGGGATTTTTATTATTAAGCGACTTGGGATGCACAACATATTTACAAGTTTTAAATCAAGATAATGCTGATTTGTTATATAAAGATGCAAGTAATGCTTTATTAAAAATCCAACTCCAAAGTAAAAATAATATTTTACCTAATTATGATGAACATAAATTAATGCAGGAAATGGAATTATTTAATCAATGGTATATCTCAAAACATTGCAATAAGTCTATAACTGATGAGCAAAAAAATTCACTTTATGATGTATATAATATATTAATTAAAAATAATATGGCACAGAAGAAAGTATACGTACATAGGGATTATCATTGTAGAAATTTGATGTATATGCAGGATAATAACCCTGGGATTTTAGATTTTCAAGATGCTTTATATGGTCCAATTACCTATGATTTAGTTTCTTTATGGCGTGATGCTTATATTGAATGGGATGAAGAACAGCAAATAGATTGGTTAGTACGCTATTGGCAAAATGCCAAACAGCAGGGAATCCAATTAGGGAACTTTGATGATTTTTATATTGATTATGAATTTATGGGTTTGCAAAGACATTTAAAAGTTCTAGGTATTTTTGCAAGATTATATCATCGAGATGGAAAAGATGGATATCTAAAAGATATGCCCTTAGTTTTAAAATATACAAAAAGTGTTGCAAGCAGATATAAATGCTTTAATCAATTACTAAAAATATTAAATGACATTCATGAGACAAATACTAATGTGGGTTATACTTTTTAGACCTTTATACATATAATAAATTATCATTAAATATACGCTAACAATATGGAGCTAATTAATAGAGAGCTAAGCATTATTGAATTTAATAAACGTTTATTAGCTCAAGCACAAAATATCAAGCTGCCTTTATTAGAGAGGCTGAAATATTTATGCATATTATCTAGCAATTTAGATGAGTTTTTTGAAACAAGATATGCAAATATTGTTTTAAGGCTAGAGCAAGATAAAAATACTATAGACGATTGTGGTTTACCATTATTACAAATCAGGGATAGTATTCATTGTGAAATATCAAAATTAGTTGAAGCACAATATATTTGTTATTATACAATAACTACAGAGTTATCTACTCATGGAATATCTTTTCATCAATCTTTTGATTGGAATGATGAACAGAAAAAATGGGCAAAAGATTTTTTTATTAATCATATTTTGCCTGTTTTAATGCCCATTACATTAGATCCAGCACACCCATTTCCTAAAGTATTAAATAAAAGTTTAAACTTTGCTATTACAATTGATGGTCAAGATGTATACAAACGCAAACCAGAATTAATCATTCTACCAGCACCTAGAAGTTTACCACGCTTTGTGCATATGCCTGAGCAAATTTCCGGCAGCAAATATACATATGTATTTCTTTCATCTTTTATCCAAGCTTTTACATCTTTACTATTTCCAGATTTAAATATTAAAGGCTGCTATCAATTTAGGCTTACACGAAATTCTGATGTATTTATTAATAATGATTTAAATAATGTTTTAGATTTACGTATTGAGCTAGAAGGGCATTTAAGTACTAGAAACTTACAAGACGCAATGCGTTTAGAAGTAGCTTATAAAATGCCAAGCGAAATAATAGCTAAGCTGTTACAAACACAAGAAGAAAATATAATTAATGATATATTAGATCCAATTAATATAAATGAAACTATTTATTGGTATAGGGTTGACGGCCCTGTAAATTTAGTGCGTTTATTGCCCTTAATTGATGATTTAAAAATCCCTAGCTTAAAATTTAATCCATATATTCCAAAATATCCTAAAGCTTTAAAAAATGTTAATTGGTTTAATGAGTTAAAAAAAAATGATGTATTAATTCACCTTCCCTATGAAAGCTTCGACACTTTACTGGATTTTTTAAATCAAGCCAGTCAAGATAAAAATGTGGTTTCAATTCAAATGACTTTGTATAGAACTGGTAAAGAATCTCCTATTGTAAAAGCATTAATTAATGCAGCTCAACAAGGAAAAGAAGTAACAGTTATTGTAGAATTATTAGCTAGATTTGATGAGGAAACTAATATTTACTCTTCAAGTGAATTAGAACGTTACGGCGTGCATGTAGTTTATGGAGTTGTGGGCTATAAATGCCATGCTAAACTTTTGTTAATAACTAGAAGTGAGTATGATGAAAATGGCTGGCATTTAGCACATTATACCCAAATCGGAACTGGCAATTATCATGCAAAAACAGCTAAATTTTATACAGATTTTTGCTTTTTTACTTCTAATTCATTAATTTGCCAAGATATACATCAAACTATTAGGTCTATAACAGGGAGTGCCTCGAGTATTAAGCATAACAATATTTTACAATCGCCATTTAATTTGCATGAAAGTTTATTGAACTTAATACAGCAGGAATATTCTAATAATAGCGATAATTTAAATTCAATGACAAGTAAATATAAAAATGGTAGAATAATCATCAAAGTTAATTCTTTAGATGAGCCAAACATTATTAATGCATTATATAAGGCCTCACAATCTGGTGTAAAAATAATTTTAATTGTACGTGGTATATGTGCTATTAGGGCGAAAGTTAAAGGGTTATCAGAAAATATTGAAGTAATTTCTACTATAGGAAAATTTCTAGAGCATCATAGAATTTTTTATTTTTATGCTCAAGGTAAAGAAAAATTATACATTGGAAGCAGCGATTTAATGCATAGAAATTGCTTTAAAAGAATTGAAGTTCTAGTCCCTATTTATAGTAATGCTTTGAAAAAACGTATTATGCAAGAAGGATTAAATCCTCATATAAAGTATAGTGCATGGCATATGGAACCAAATAATGAATATAAAATACATAATAGTAATAAAATTACGCCTCAAGAGTATCTTATAGAAAAATATAATACCTAAAACAAAAAATATTTAACAATTTTTAACAAATTGCTATAGTATGATTTTTTTAATACTGTACAATTAATTTAAAGCATAGAATATTAACGGAGTAAAATACTATGATTTCTTTATTACAATTGGCAAAAAACAATAAGTTTTTTTCTGCAAAAGTAACTAAAGCTAGCATATTAATCGCTATGCTGTCTTGTACTTTGGCTAATGCACAAACGGCAGGATACAATAATGCTTATCAACAGTATTATCAACAGCAAAGTGGTTATTATCAATATAATAATGACGCTAAACAAAATCCAAATTATACTACTCCATATCAATATAATTCATCAAATAACCCAGAAGCTCCTAATGCTTCATTTGATAGAAAAAATATAAGAACAAGTTATGGCAAGGCTTTAGGGCTTAGAAATAAAGATTCATTAGCGCTAAAATCTAGTGTAGCTTTAGTAATTGATCAAGATAATAACAGAGTTTTATATGAAAAAAATACTCATGCTGTTTTACCAATAGCCTCTATTACTAAAGTTATGACTTCCTTAGTTGTTATGGATGCTAAACTACCATTAGATGAAATCTTAACCGTTACCGAGGAAGATGTCGATTATCAAAAAAATACTTCTTCACGCCTAAAAGTAGGGCAAAGGCTAACTAGACAAGAAATGCTTTTATTAGCTTTAATGTCATCTGAAAATAGAGCTGCCTCAGCATTAGGGCGTTATTACCCCGGTGGTAAACCATCTTTTATAGCAGCCATGAACAGAAAAGCTAAATCATTAGGTATGAATGATACAAGATATGTAGATAGCAGTGGTTTATCTAGTCAAAATGTATCAAGTGCTTATGATTTAGGAAGAGTTGTATATGCAGCTTCTCAATATCCTTTAATTAAAAGTTTTTCTACTAATATAAGTTATAATATTTTAGGTATTAATAGTCAGCCCTTGATTTTTAAAAATACTAATAGATTAGTTAGGGCGGGCAACTGGGAAATTGGTATGCAAAAAACTGGCTATATTTCAGAAGCTGGTAAATGTTTAGTGATGCAGGCTAAAGTTCTAGGTCATTCTATTATTATGGTATTTTTAGACTCTTCAGGCAGTGCCGATAGATTTAATGATGCACTGCGTATTAAAGCTTGGCTGGAAAGTGGATTTAATACACAAAATGCTAATAATAAAAATTCTAAGACTAGCTCATAAAATGCTTTATAATGCAAAATTCTAATTCAACTGCACACTTTAATACTGTGCAGTTTTTGCGTTTACAAAACTTAAAAAATAATAGAGAGTTTTTAAGTGAATACATTGAGAAAAATTTACTTCTTCATTTAGAACCAATCACTATTACCCCTAAAAATATATTAAATATTAGTTATGATAAATTTATAGATTTTAAAAAATTAAATATATTTAATAAATATAACATATTTAATTTTGTTCCAGTAAAAATTAATGAGACTAATGTAAATAAAACATATAAATATAATAATTTATTTAATATTTTTTCTAATAAAAATAATTCTAATACTTATTATAGTAATGATATCAATAGCTATCCTGAGGAAATTAAAACTATAAAATTTGATATCATATATAGTAATTTAGCTTTTTCATATTATAAAGATTTGCCAACTATTTTTAAAAACTTATCGGCTTTATTAAAGACTAATGGTCTCATTATATTTAGTTTATTTGGTCTAGGTACTGCTGTAGAATTACCATTTAAACTCTTATTAATTGATATGCATGATATTGGGGATATGTTATTACATAGCGGATTTTCTAGCCCAGTTGTAGATGCCCAAAGATTTAATGTAAATTATAAAACAGCTGATATTAAATCTTTACTTAAAGATTTGCAAGCTTTTAATATATTAATAAACACTAAAAATTACCCTAAAAGTAAATTATTTGATATATTTAAAGATATTAAAAATATAAGTGTTGAATGTATTTATGCTCATGCTTGGAAAAAAGAAACAAATAAAATCCAAAATGATACTAGTATAATAAATATTGATAAAATTATTAATAGAAAAAATTAAATGAACTTCTTAATCAAATAATGCATCTACAAAACTGGATGCATTAAATTGTTGTAAATCATTTATTCCCTCTCCAACACCTATAAAATAAATTGGAATATTATATTCTTTAGCAATTGCTATTATAATTCCCCCCTTTGCAGAGCCGTCTAATTTTGTAATAATTAATCCGCTAAGTTTTACTGCTTCATCAAATATTTTCACTTGCTGTAAGGCATTTTGTCCTGTATTACCATCTATAACTAATAATATTTCATCTATATTCTTATTCAAAGCTTTATCACTAACTCTTTTGACTTTCTTAAGTTCTTCAATTAAATTATTTTGAGTTGGTAATCTGCCGGCAGTATCAATTATAACTACATCACAATTTTTAGCTTTAGCTGATTGAATAGCATCAAAAGCAACAGATGCAGGTTCTCCGCTATTAGAAATAACATTTACATTATTTTGTTTACCCCAAGCTTGTAATTGTTCACTCGCCGCTGCTCTAAAAGTATCTCCAGCTGCTAGCACAATTTTTTGATTACCAGCTTGCAAGTGTTTGCATAATTTACCAATTGAAGTAGTTTTTCCAGCGCCGTTTACTCCAACCATCATTATGCAGGTTATATCTTCTTGAATTTCTAAATTTTTTTCTAATGGCTTTAAAATCTCTATAATTTGCTTTTTGAGAATTATCTTAATATCTTGAGCATTAGGCTGATGGTTTTTTATGTATAGTCTTAAATCTTTCATTATATCTTTAGTAGCATTTATACCTACATCACTTAAAATTAAAGCATCTTCTAATTCTTCTAGCCAACTTTCATCGATATTTATGATGCCAAATAGTTTATTAAATTGCTTTCTTGATTTGCTTAAACCTTTTTTTAATCTAGAAAACCAAGAGATTTTATTAATTACTACTTCATCTTCTTGTAAGATTGGAATTTTATTTTCTGCACTATTATCTATTTCGATGAGTGTTTCTATATTATTATCTACATGCACCTTAGAATATTCTTCGGAAATTTTTACTATTTTATTATTATTTTCTAAATCATTAGTCTCAATTGTGTCAACTTTTTTTTTCTTTTTAAAAAAACTAAACATATATTATCTTTATCAATAAAAAAGCAGCATCTATTTAAAAAATGCTGCATAGGAGTTGTAAATATTAAGATTTTTATATTCTATTATTTATATCAAACTCTCTTAGAGCTTGAATTTGAGTCATAACATTACTAGTATATTTGAAAAACTTTTGCTTCTCTTGTACATTTAGAGGTCTAAATTCCTCACCTAATACTAATAATGGATTCTGTGGAATATTATGTATTCTATATTCATAGTGTAAATGAGGACCTTTAGTAACTCCTGACTCACCAGAATCAGCAATTTTATCGCCTTGTTTAACACTATCGCCTGGTTTAATTCCGTTAAATTCAGACAAGTGAGCATAATACGTAGAAATATTCTTATCATGTTTGATAATAACTATTTTGCCATAACCACTTTGAGTTCCAACAAAATCTACTACACCATCAGCTGATGCATATACTGAAGTACCAATTGGAGCAGCTAAGTCTATCCCTGTATGCTGACGAGAATATCCATGTACTGGATGATGACGCATACCAAATGAAGATGTTACATGAGATACTTCAAGCGGTGATTTAATAAAGCTTCTTTTTAAAGCGTCAGCATCAAATGTATAATATTGTTCCTGTTCAGGATACCAAATAGCTTGATGCGTACCTTTTGAGTTAACTATTTCAGCTGCGATTATTCTGCCATAGCCTACAACTTCATTTTCATTTATATTTCTTTCATAAACTAATCTGAATTTATCGCCTTTTTTGAAATCATAATGAAAATTTATAGTACTTGAAAATATATCTACTGTTTTTTTAATAATATCATCATCAATACCTTCATTTTGTAATGCATTAAAGAAATTCAAATTATTAATAGTGCCTGAACTAACTTCAATTTCTTTACTATGAGGTATAATAGATTTATTAGCAGTTAATTTTCCATTTTCGTCTCGGGAAATATTTAGCCATATGGCATTTGATGCAGTACTATGTATGATAGCTTTTAATGATAATAATTCTTTATTTTCATTAATTTGAGCAGTAATTTTATATTCTGGTCTAGTTTCTAATAAAAATTTTGCTAATGGATTATTTTTTACAAAATTTTCTGCTTGTATATCATCTATACCTAATTTTTGAAATAAGCTTGATAATGTATCTTGTTTTTCTAAATGAGCAATTTGCATATATGATTGATTACTATTTTTCTCTGTTAAAACATTTAATTGAATATTTAAATTTTCTGCAATTCTTTCTTGTGAAACAATAACCGATGTAGGAATATTAGCTACTGCAGCAACTCCTGTTACTGAAATACCAAAGGTAATTGCTACTTTTACTTTTTTCGAACTATAAGAAAAAAGTCTATTGTTAATTATAGATTTTTTTAAGAGTTCTGCGGATTCTTTAACATCCTGCTTGATTAATTCTATAGTTTTAATTGTAGATATTTTTGCAGGCTTTTTATTAGAAATATTTGAGTTAAGTACAAATTCTTTATCTTGCTTTAGAAGTTCAGATAATCTTTGCTTTAAAACATAATCTATCATAGTATTATTAATATTGTAATCAATGTTATTAATTGATAATTCGAAAATATTTTTTGAATATGGTTCAGCAGGATAATTTTTATTTTTATGAATTTTTATTTTTTCAGCAGAAAAACTTTTTTTATACGTCGTTCTATTATTAGATTTAGTATTATCTTTAATACAAACTATTACACTAGGAACAATTATTTTTTTAATTTCGTTGTTTAAATTTTTATTTGTAGATTTTTGAACCGTAGTTTTTTGTTTTATTGGGGCTATAATAATCTTTTGCTTATTAGTTTTATCTCCCATGCATATAAACCTATAAAGTATAATATTTAAATTCTAACATACTTCTTAATATAAAATCAATTCAATAAAATTATCTGGAATTAGTGAATAAATTTCAATGTGTTAGATTGCAATTTGCAATGGCATATTTTACAATACTTTATTAGATTTATGAGATTATATAAATATGTTGTTCAATTCAGCTAAAGATGCGTCTTTTTATTTAAGCTGCCAGTATTTAGCTAAGCCAGAATTACAAGAAATTTTAAATAAAAATAATTATCAAACAATAGATTTAGAAAATATAGAGGAAATATTTAATTTATATTATAAGAAAAATTTTAGCGGATTTACTTCCATTAATTTAAAAGATAATAATATTAATAAAATATCTTATACTCAAAATAGTTTAAGACTATTACGGAATCATATTATTTGTAATCTGATTGAAAGACAATTCCAAAACTTATGCGATTATTTTGAGGTTGTGGAAACAATGAGTCTGTTAGCTGATTTTTGTATTAATAAATTAATTTTATTAAATAATGAACAATTATCAACTTTATATAATCCACCTTTAGATAAAGATGGTAATATTTTAGCACTTATTATTATGGGTATGGGGAAGTTAGGCGGTTTAGAATTAAATGTTTCTTCAGATATTGATTTAGTTTTTTTATTTGAAGAAGATGGTGAAACTTCAAATGCAAATGGTAAAATTTCAATTAGTTATAGTGAGTATTTTGAAAAATTAGGTCAAAGAATTATACAAGGGCTAAATAAAATTAATGAATTTGGTTTTGTATTTAGAGTAGATATGCGTTTAAGACCTTATGGCGATATAGGAAGTATTGTATGTAATATTTCTATGTTTGAAGAATATTTATTAACTCAAGGACGTGCTTGGGAAAGATTTGCTTGGCTTAAAGCTAGACAAATTTACCCAAAAAAAGAAAATTTAAATTTAAGTAAATTAATTCAAACTTTTGTGTATAGAAGATATCTAGATTATACTTTATTAGACTCATTAAAAAATGTACATCAAAAAATTGTTAATGAGCAAAATAAAAAAAATAATGTATTAAATATTAAATTAGGTATTGGAGGCATTCGGGAAATTGAATTTCTTACTCAAGTACAGCAGCTGATTTATGGAGGTCAAAAGCCCATATTACAAAATAAAAAAACTTTAGAAGCATTATCAATTCTAATTGATTTAAATATGATGAATATTAATATTGCACAAAATTTGAGTAATATATATATTCAGTATCGTAATATAGAACATGCTATTCAATATTTAAGAGATGAACATCAGCATAATTTACCAAGTGAGGAAAATAATGAAGATTGGAATAAAATTTTAGCTTTTTTACCTGAATTTAATAGCGTATTATCTTTAAAAGAATGGATTAATTCTAGTAGGGAATTTGTACATAATATTTTTCAGTCAATTTTTTATAAAAAAGAAAATAAGAATATCTTATTTGATTTTGAAAACTTACAGCCTGATAGTAAATTGCATCAATGGCTTATAGAAAATAATTTTCCAATTCCTGCAAAAATAACTGCTCATATTCATAGTTTATTAAATGGTTCTAGATATAGAGTCCTTTCTGATAGTACACAAAGTAATTTTAAACAAGCCTTATATTTAGGTCTAATGAGCTGTGCAAATTTAGAAAATAAAGAAATTTGCTTTATGCGTTATATCGATTTTTTAAATATTATAAGTCAAAGAAAATCATATTTAAATTTAATAATTCAATATTCATTTGTAATCGATAGATTAATCAATATCCTAGATCATTCAATTTGGTTATCGCAATATGTTATAACTCATCCACAAATTATTGATGAATTGCTAAGATCAGTCAGCACTATTACTTTTGATTGGGAACAATATAGCAAAGACTTAGCTTTTAAATTAAATTATTATTCAAACAATATAGAACAGCAGCTTGATATTTTAAGACAAAGTTATCACGGTGAAGTATTTCGTATTTTACTTTATGAATTATCGGGTCAATCAGATGTATTGTATACTGCTGATTTATTGTCTCAATTAGTTGATTGTACTCTAGAAGAAACTATTAACGCTATATGGAATAGCTTAGAGGTAAATGAGCCCATACCTTATTTTTCTATTATTGCTTATGGTAAATTAGGCGGTAAAGAATTAGGTTATGAGTCAGATTTAGATTTAGTATTTTTATATGATGCTCAAAATAGTAAGTTGCTTGATGCCACTACAACTTATTCTTATTTAGCTCGAAAATTATTAACTTGGCTAACCAGCAATACTCCAGCTGGTAAAGTATTTGAGATAGACACGCGTCTTAGACCAAATGGACAATCTGGATTATTGGTGAGTTCTATTCAAGCTTTTGAGGAATATCAAAAACAAAGAGCTAATAATAGTGCTTGGACTTGGGAGCATCAAGCATTAACCAGAGGTAGATTTTGTGCAGGCAATAAAGAAATTGGTAAGAAATTTGAACAGATAAGAAAAGATATTTTATCTTCTGATAGAGATAAAAGTGTCTTAAAGCAGCAAATTATTAATATGAGAAATAAGATTTCTCAAGAAAAAAAATATAATTCAGATGCATTTAATTTAAAATATAGTATAGGCGGCATGATAGATTTAGAATTTTGTGTGCAGTATCTTATATTAGCTTATAGTAATAATTTTCCTGATTTACTTGCAAATTTAGGTAATATTAAATTAATAAATATTGCAGCAGAATCTAATTTAATAGAAAAAGAGATTGCTGATGATGCGGTTAAAGCTTATAAAAAATATAGAAAAACTCAATATGAATTAAGATTAGATAATAAAAAAATCACATTAAAAAAAGAAGGGTTTGAAGATTGTATTAACTCTATAGTTAAATTATGGCATAATATTATTGAAAATAATAATATTTAATATATGCGTAATATTTTAGCTATAGAAAGTTCATGTGATGAGACAGCGGTTGCTATTTATAATTCTACACGAGGTCTTTTAGGGCATAGTCTATTTTCACAAATTAATCTACATAAAGATTATGGAGGAGTAGTTCCTGAGCTAGCTTCAAGAGATCATTTAATTAAGATAACTCCTCTCATACATTCATGTCTAAAAACTGCTAATCTTAA
>Ga0247816_10000727_pt1 | contig 17600 bp, 20 predicted proteins | sample UWRJL209509C1_FD_179930 | JGI IMG/M metagenome (GOLD analysis project Ga0247816, IMG submission 179930) | Plant litter microbial communities from Arlington Agricultural Research Station in Wisconsin, United States - UWRJ-L209-509C-1 | ecosystem: Environmental > Terrestrial > Plant litter >...
TTGGCACCTCGATGTCGGCTCATCTCATCCTGGGGCTGTAGCCGGTCCCAAGGGTATGGCTGTTCGCCATTTAAAGAGGTACGTGAGCTGGGTTTAAAACGTCGTGAGACAGTTTGGTCCCTATCTGCCGTGGGCGTTGGAATTTTGACGGGGGCTGCTCCTAGTACGAGAGGACCGGAGTGGACACACCGCTGATGTACCTGTTGTTTCGCCAGAAGCATCGCAGGGTAGTTATGTGTGGAAGAGATAACCGCTGAAAGCATCTAAGCGGGAAACTTGCCTGGAGATGAGAATTCCCTAGGGGTATAACCCCTCTAAAGAGCCGTTATAGACCATGACGTTGATAGGTTGGGTGTGGAAGTGCAGTAATGCATGAAGCTAACCAATACTAATTGCTCGAGAGGCTTGATTTCATAACTAGTATGTTATAAATCATAAAGCTGTAATTTTAATACAATCAAAAAATATCTACAAAATAACATTCCAAATTTATTGCAAAGGCTATAAGCTTGGTGACGATAGCGAAGTGGAACCACTCCTTCCCATTCCGAACAGGATAGTGAAACGCTTCTACGCTGATGATACTATGCATTCTCGCATGGGAAAGTAAGTAATTGCCAAGCTATTTATTTGAAATCCTCTTAAATAAACATTTAAGAGGATTTTTATGTATCTAGTTTATTTTGTTTTAATTGGAGAGATGCCCGAGTGGCTAAAGGGGGCAGACTGTAAATCTGTTGGCTAACGCCTACGTTGGTTCGAATCCAACTCTCTCCACCATAAAATGCGGGTGTAGCTCAATGGTAGAGCTGAAGCCTTCCAAGCTTAAGACGAGGGTTCGATTCCCTTCGCCCGCTCCAAATTAGCCTATGTGGCTCAGTGGTAGAGCACTCCCTTGGTAAGGGAGAGGTCAGCAGTTCGATTCTGCTCATGGGCACCACTTTTTACACTAGTCTAATTTTATAATAGCAGGTTAAAGGGGTATAGCTCAATTGGCAGAGCGTCGGTCTCCAAAACCGAAGGTTGGGGGTTCGATGCCCTCTGCCCCTGCCACTTCCTAATTATCTTAATCTTTACAAAATCTAAAGGAATATAAAATGTTATTTTCTAAAAAGATTGCAATTGTTTTGATAGCAATTTTTATTTCTCTAACTTTAATTATTAGCAATATTGAAATTAATAATTTTATACCTAATTTTAAATTATTTTTTTCTTTTGGATTAATTTTATTATCAATATGTGTATTTTTATTTTCTCATTTGAAAATAGAGCTAATAAATTATTTAAAAAATTCATATAGCGAAGTTAAAAAGGTAGTATGGCCAGAAAAAAATGAAGTATTTAAAATAACAATAACCATATTTATATTTGTATTAATAATGAGTATATTTTTATGGGCAATAGATACATCACTAGGCTGGTTAGTTTATGATATAATTTTAGGGTGGAGATAATCAATGGATTTTCAAGAAAATAATGTATCGTCTTCAAAAAAATGGTATGTTTTATATGTTGCATCTCGAATGGAGAAAAGTGTTCAAAAAATGTTGTTAGAATCTATAAATTCTTCTCCATTGAAAGATAAATTTGGTGAAATACTAATACCTTCTGAAGAAGTAATAGATATTAAAAGTGGTAAAAAAATCTTAACAGAAAGAAGATTTTTTCCTGGATATATTCTAATTAATATGGAAATGACAGATGAAACATGGTATCTAGTAAAAAATACTAAAAAAGTTACTGGTTTTATAGGCGGGACTAAAAATAAACCTTCTCCTATATCAGAAAAAGAAATATCTTCAATTTTACAGCAAATAAAAGATGGCGCAGAAAAACCAAAGCCTAGAATAGAATTTGAGTTAGAAGAAACTGTAAGAGTAAAAGATGGACCATTTACCGATTTTATTGGAACAGTTCAAGCTTTTAATTATGAAAAATCTAAAGTTCAAATATTAGTAAGTATTTTTGGCAGACAAACTCCAGTTGAATTAGATTTTGCACAAGTTGAAAAAATATAATAATTATATTATAATATTGTTCCATGAGGAGTCTTAGTAGCTGATTAGTGAAAAGATGATTGTACTCGTTTAAAAGGATATATTATGGCAAAGAAAATTGTAGGCTTTATTAAGCTACAAATCCCGGCTGGTAAAGCTAATCCGTCTCCACCTATTGGTCCAGCTCTTGGACAAAGAGGTGTAAATATTATGGAGTTTTGTAAAGCGTTTAATGCTGCAACTCAATCTGTTGAACCAGGTCTTCCTGTTTCTGTAATAATAACAGTTTATGCAGATAAAAGTTTTACATTTATTTTAAAAACAACTCCTGTAAGTGTTTTAATAAAAAAAGCTGCTAAAGTTCAAAAAGGTTCTAGTAGACCGCATTTAGATAAAGTTGGTAAAATAACTCAGGCTCAATTAGAAGAAATCGCTAAATATAAAATGCCTGATTTAAATGCTGCTAGTTTAGAGGCTGCAACTGCAACAATTGCAGGCAGTGCGCGTTCAATGGGTATTTTAGTAGAAGGTTAATTATGAGAAAAATTTCTAAGCGTTTAAAGTTAATTAAATCAAAAATTAACCATGCAAAATTATATACTGTAGCAGAGGCTTTTGCATTACTTAAAGAATGTGCAACAGCCAAGTTTGATGAAGCCGTTGATGTTTCTATTCAATTAGGTGTAGACCCTAAAAAATCTGATCAAGTTGTTCGTGGTGCTGTTGTTATGCCTGCTGGTATTGGTAAAAATACTCGAGTAGCTGTTTTTGCACAAGGCGAAAAAGCTGAACAAGCTAAACAAGCTGGTGCTGATATAGTTGGTATGGAGGATTTAGTAGAGCAAATTAAAAGAGGCGAGATTAATTTTGATGTAGTAGTTGCATCTCCTGATGCTATGAGAATAGTAGGGCAAGTAGCTACTATTTTAGGTCCTCGCGGCTTAATGCCAAATCCAAAAACTGGTACTGTTACTCCAGATGTAGCTCAAGCTGTAAAAAATAGTAAAGCTGGACAGGTGCAGTTTAGAGTAGATAAGGCGGGTATAATTCATGCGACTATTGGCCGTGCTTCTTTTGAAGCAGATAAATTAGAATTAAATTTATCTGCATTACTAGATGCTTTAAATAAAGCAAAGCCAGTTTCTAGCACTAAAGGCATATATATTAAAAGATTGTCTGTGTCTAGTACAATGGGCAGCGGAATTAAAGTTGACCATCACAGTGTTAACGCTTCGAAGTAATTGAATTTAGTACTATGACATCAGTACTGATATTAGCTTATAGCTAGTTTTACAAAAATTTATTTCTAATATATTTTTGTGATGTTACCTAAGACCGCTGGCACATAAAGTTTAATGTTTTAAAGCACCAGCGCAGATGACAATACAAATTCTTAAAGATTATCTTTATCTTTTTTGTTCATCTATTTTTTTTATAATTTTATAAGTTCACTTATAATTTTTTGTTGGAGAAAACCGTGGCATTAAATTACCAAGAAAAAGAGGCTATAGTAGCTGAGGTAGCTAGCCAAGTTGCTACTGCACAAACTTTGGTTTTTGCAGAGTACCGTGGTATTACGGTTGGAGATTTAACGCAATTGCGTAAAAAGGCTCGTGAAGCAGGAGTTTATCTTAGAGTATTAAAAAATACTTTAGTTATTCATGCTGTTAAAAATACTAGCTTTGAGCAGTTATCTAGCCAAATGAAAGGACCTTTAATTTATAGTTTAGGTTCTGATGCTGTAGCGCCCGCTAAAGTTTTAAATGATTTTGCTAAAACAAATGACAAAATCATTATTAAAGCAGGTGTTTACAATGGCAGCTTGTTAAATGAAAGTGCTGTAAAAGAATTAGCATCTATTCCAAGCCGTGAAGAGTTATTGGCGAAATTAGTAGGCGTAATGCAAGCTCCAGTTACTGGATTTGCTAGATGTTTAGCTGCTATAGCAGAAACTAAACAACAACCGCAAGAATAATTTTGCTTATTATATATTTTGTCATAAATTAGGAGAAAAAAATGGCAATTAGTAAAGATGATATTTTAGAAGCTGTAAGCTCTATGTCTGTTATCGATTTAAATGATTTAGTTAAAGCATTTGAAGAAAAGTTTGGTGTTTCAGCAGCTGCTTTATCAGTTGCTGCTCCTACTGCAGCCGCTGTAGTTGAAGAAAAAACAGAGTTTAACGTTATGTTGACTGAAATTGGCGCTAATAAAGTTAGCGTAATTAAAGCAGTTCGTGAAATTACTGGTTTAGGCTTAAAAGAAGCTAAAGATGCTGTAGAAGCTGCTCCAAAAGCAATTTTAGAAGGCGTTGATAAAGCTAAAGGTGAAGAAGCTAAGAAAAAATTAGAAGATGCTGGTGCTAAAGCTGAATTAAAATAATATATATATACTATTATTTAGGCGACAAACTATGTTTAAAATTGTAAATGTAAAAGCTTATTTTATTAATATAGTTTGTAATCAAAGCAATAAATTTACTAAAATAAAATTTAGGGATTTATTGCTTTTTTCTATTTTAGCAATTGTATTTGGATATTTGTTTTCACAATTTTTATTTTTTAATTTTAAGATTGATGCAAATTTAAACTTTCCCACTAATTTTAATTATTATAAAATCTTAGCTAGCTTGTTAGCTTTATTTATTTTTCAGTTTTATTTATTCATTATATATAACAAATTACGTAAAAAAAAATATAGAACTTTATTTGGATTTATGTTTGGTCTAGGCTATTTCTTTTTTGGTTTGTTATGGATTAATGATTCCATGTATATTAATGCAGGCTTAGCTTTAGGTTTATCTTTAAGTGCTTGTTTATTATTTGCTATGTATAATGCATTATTTATAGCATGTGCATTTTTCTTAGCACCAAATATCTTTTTGTTGCCTTTTACTTGGGTATTATTAGAATGGCTAAGAGGAACTTTATTAACTGGTTTCCCATGGCTTAGTATTGGGTATGGATTTCTGGATACGCCTTTTGCTGGATTTGCTAATTACATTGGCGTGTATGGTATTTCATTAGCGGCTTTAGTATGTATAAATTTATTATACTATTCTTGCTTTAAGCATAGTAAAAGAAAATTGTCAATTCTATTTCTAATATTAGTAATAATTTTAACTTGTCTAGTAAATATATATAAACCTAGTTTGAAGCAAAAGTCTAAGTTAAATATTAGAGTTATTCAAGCAGGTATTAAGCAAAATATGAAGTTTGACATAAAATTCATTGAGCAGGGCATAAATCAGCATTTAGATTTAATGCTGCAAAAACAAAAAGTAGATTTAATTATAACGCCTGAAACAGCTTTTCCTGTTATTATTCATCAACTGCCTAAACAAATTTTAGCTGAATTGAATAATTATGCTGCATTAAATAATACAAGTATTTTATTTGGTGCAGCTGGCGTTATAAATAAAAATTATACTAACTCTTTATTTTTCTTACGCCCGAATATTTCTACTTTGCAAATTTATGATAAATATCATTTAGTACCTTTTGGTGAATTTGTACCTATTGGGTTTAAATGGTTTGTTAATAATCTGATTATGCCAATGGGAGATTTTGCTAGAGGAAATTTAGTTCAAAGTAACTTTGAAGTTAAAAATAAAGCTAAATTTTCAGCAAATATTTGTTATGAGTTAATTTTTGGTGAAGAAATGGCGGCTGTCAATCGAGTTAATCAGCCTGATTTTTTTGTTAATAGTACTAATATGGGCTGGTTTGGTAAAGAGGGAATTTATCAGTTTTTGAATATGGGGCGTATGCGTGCTTTAGAATTACAAAAAACTATTATTATTTCTAATAATTCAGGAGTCAGCGCTATTATATTGCCTGATGGTAGTATAAACAAATATATTGATGTTGATAACAGCGGATATTTTGATGATAATATTACTATTTATAAACATTTTAATACATTTTATAGCAATTTTGCTAATTTACCATTACTAAGTTTTATTGCAATAATTTTATTTGTAGGTTATTATCAAAAGAAAAAAAATAAAAAATAGTTATGTATTGTCCTTTTTGCTCTCATGATATTACTCAAGTTTTAGAAACACGTTATCAAGAAGATGATAATAGTATAAAACGTAAAAGAAAGTGCGAATCCTGCCATGGCAAATTTGTTACTTTTGAAAGTGTCCAGCTATCTTTTCCATTAGTTATAAAAAAAGATAATTCAAGACAAGCTTACCAAAGAAAGAAAATTGAAAAATCTTTAATGTTAGCCTTACGTAAAAGACCTATATCTATAGAAACTCTTCATATAACTATTCAATCAATTGAACAAATTTTGCTTTTAATTCCCAAAGAAATTTCTAGTCAAGAAATTGGTATTTTAATAATGGAAGCTTTAAAAAAATTAGATAAAATAGCTTATATCCGTTTTGCTTCGGTTTATAAAAATTTTGAAAATATTTCTGATTTTAAAAGTGTTATGAAAGAACTAGGTAAAAATAATGGATAAATTACTAAAAATTGGTTTTAAAAATATTCCTGTACGTTTAATTTTAGTTGACTTGTCTCACACTTGGCTTCAAGTTAAAGAAAATAATAAAGAATTTATGCCTGCACACGATCTATTAGCTCAAGCCTTAGCAGCAAGTAGTTTATTAATGTCTAATATTAAATTAATAGGTAGTGTATCTTTGCAAATTCGCACAAATAATCATAATTTAACTATGTTGCTGGCTGAATGTAATAGTAATTTTGGAGTTAGAGGAGTTGTAAATTTAAAAGACAGCAGTAATTTAGATTTATCTAATATGGACTCGGCTCATTTTATAGTAAATATTTTACCAAAAAATAAAGATTTAGCTCCATATCAAGGAATTATACCTTTATATATTGGAGAAAATGGCTTTGATATGCAGCAAGCTATTAGCAGCTATATGCAAAATTCTGAGCAAATAGATACTAAAATTTGGTTAGCGAATAATCAAGAAAAAAGTGTTGGAATATTGTTACAAAAAATTCCTATTGAAGGCGGTTATAACCAAGATTTAGAAGAAGATTGGTCAACTATTAGTCAATTAACTCAAACTATTAGACCAAAGGAAATGTTAGAGTGGGACTTATTAACCATAGTTACTCAGTTATTTGATGAATATATTAAGCAAGATAAAGTACTTATATTAGAAGAACATAATATGCATTTTTTTTGTTCATGTACTAAAGAAAAAGCTATAAATGCCTTAAGAATAGCGATAAAAGATGGGTTTGACAGCAATTTTTTTGAAACTAATGATAATATAAATGTTGACTGTGAGTTTTGCAATAAAAAATATAGCTTTAATATGCAAGAATATGATAGAATAGCTAGCTCGGAGACTAATATAAATGTCTCTGGTAATATTCATTAAAAAATAATCAATACGAGGTTGACATGAAAAAATTATTAATTAGTTTAGTAGCTGCTTTATTTGCTACAGGCGTATACGCTAATGCTTCTGCTCCAGCTGCTGTTTCTACAACAACTGTAGTAGCTTCTTCTGCTACTGTAACAAATGCTTCAGGTACGCATACTGCTTCTGCTGTTAAAACTACTACTAAAGTGACTAAAAAAGAAGTTAAAGCAGTTAAAAAAACTGCCAAAGCAAATAAAAAAGCTGTTAAAGCAACGCCAAAAAAAGTAGCTAAAAAAACTGCTAAAAAAGTAGAAAAAGCTAGTTCTACAGAAGCAGCATCTCAAACTAAAGAATAATACTAATCTTTTTTATATTATTCTAAGCATTAAGCATTTTATTAGCGTTATGAGAAATTCTTGATATAATAAATTATCTTAATGCTTATTTTTATGATGTTATCTACAATTACTAAATTATTTTTGTTTATTTTTATCTTAAAAATAAATTTGCTATACGCTCAACCTATCTCACATATTAATATTAAACTTCCACACAGTCATAAATCTTTAAAAGTTATCATTGCTAATACAGATAAATTGCGTCAAATAGGCTTAATGAATATTAAAAACATGCAAAATAATGTAGGTATGTTATTTGTATTTGATGAAATAGATAATCATTGTTTTTGGATGAAAAATACTTATATACCTTTGTCTATTGCTTTTTTAGATGAGAATAAAATTATAGTTGATATACAAGATATGAAAGAATTAGATGAAACTCCGCATTGTTCACTAAATAAAGTCAAATATGCTTTAGAGGTAAAACAAGGATTTTTCAAAGTAAATAAATTAGGCATCAATACAAAACTAAATTTTTAGTTAAATAATTTATTAGAAATTATAGGCTTTTCGGGACTATCTAATAATTCTTCATACATCTTATTTCTTTTCTTAAAATGAAGAGCAAATCCTTTTTGTTGCATATATACTTCAAATAATTCTTTATTTGAGTCTTGCATAGTAGAAAATAAGATCTGAATTTTCATTTTTTCTTGATCATCTATTTTATTAGATTCTAATAAACCTTGATTATTTTTAATAAAATCATCATATTCTTCATTATTTTTTAAAATAAATTTTGGTTTAGTTAATGCTTGTAATAGTAATTCCTGTACTTCGATGTCATCTTGTGAAATTTTTTCTAAATATTGGTTCTCCCCATCGTTTGTTAAAATATTTTCATACTGCTGATTTATTTCATTTTCCATTTTTTCGATTAAAGCTAAATCTTCAATAAGTGTATACTGATCATTTTCATCTAGCTCTATTATTGGTTTTGATCTGCTATAGTGAAGCTCAATTTTAATTTTAACATCTAAAGGAGTTTGAAAGATTTTAGAATATTTTGAATAATTAAAAGAGTATACTTGATTATTATATTGAATAAATCTACCTCTATTTTTGATTATATTAGGCAATTCATAACGTATACTTAAGCCTTGTGCTATTAAATCAGATAAATTTCCTCCAATTGGAAATTGAATAAAACTTGAATGTTTAATAGGATTTTTGGTACTTCTACAGGTATATATTGTAATTTGTTTATAATTATACGGATTAATAGCATTAAAAAATCCTTGTAAATCAAAAGCCGCTTTTTTAGTTTTAGTAGTACTAAATATATCGATTTCATTAGTGCATGCTCTGTATGCTAATTCAAAACTACTTATACGCAAGCTTTTTGGTTGGTCGGATATATTAGCTAAATTCTTTCGGCGTGGCTGTATAGTTGCAAAATATAAATTTTTTATTAATGGTTTTTTCTTATCCAATCCAAGAGCTTTAAGTTTCTCCTCATCATTTAACATCAGCGTAGGATGTTCATGATAAACTTGTATATCATTATAATTATATTTATTATCATAATAAATACTTGCATATGCATCATCTACATACATATATTCTGGACTCCAAAAAGAATAATGATTGGGCGTCATTAAAAATATCTTGGTATTAGCTGGAATTTTAGAAAATTTTCTTAGTTTATAATCTGTATTATTATAAGTACTTCCGTGCGAATCAATCATAATTCTATCATTATCTATATTAGTATTATTTTTTTTTATACATTTTAAAATAGAGCCGACTTTTATATTTTTTCTAGAAGAGTTTTTTAAATGAAGCGGAATATTAATAACTCTATATTGATCCATTTGATAATTTTCATTTTGTATAATTAAATCTAATACTTTAATAATTTTTTTTACATGGTTATGTTTTAACATAATTTTTTGAGCTAAAATATCTTCATAGTTATTGTTTATTTTTAGCTGTCCCCAATGGGAATATCCATTTGTTAACATATTAGCAGTTAAGGAATAATAGTCTTTATCATTAATACTCAATTGTTGAGGGGTAAAAGTTCCAAAAGGTATATTTTGAAGTTCAAGTAAAGAATTGGCTGTCTTCATAAAATATCTCAAATTTAATTAATTTATATAGTAAAGTAGGTGTATTCAAATAAATAATTATGCTAAGTATCCCCCTCATAATATGTAAGCGAAAACATACTAATAAATATTACAAAAAATAAATAAAATATGTATTTTTTATACGATCAATATTAATATTTTAGCACCTGACACTAGCTTACGTATTATGAGGGGGATACTTAGCATAATTTTAATACATAAATTTATTTTGTAACTAATATTGATTGTTCTTCTAAATTTTGCCATCTATTTAATTTAAGCATTAAGTCCTCTTCAATTTTTGCATATCTTATAGCCATTAAATTAGCTTTATCTACATCAGTTTCATATAAAATTTTGAGTTCTGCACTTATTTGAGCTTGTTCTAGCTCTAGTTTTTCAATTTCTTTAGGCAGTAGCTCAAGTTCTCTTTGTTCGTTATAGCTTAGTTTATTACTACGGTTCTGAGTTTTTTCTTTATCATTAAGCTGTTTTAAGACTTTGTTTTTATCTTTAATAACTTCTTTTTTTAATTGGGGTATATAGTTTGTTTGACGTATCCAATCTTCATAACCGCCGACATATGCACGCCAATTACCATTTTCAGTTGGTGCTACGATATAGTTTACAATATTATCTAAAAAATATCTATCATGTGAGATAAGTAAGACTGTACCCTCATAGTCGTCAATTTTTTCTTCTAATAATTCTAAAGTTTGAATATCCAAATCATTAGTTGGTTCATCAAGCACTAAAATATTACTAGGCCGTGCAAAAATTCTAGCTAGTAATAGACGATTACGCTCTCCGCCTGATAAACTTGAAACAGGACTTTCAGCACGCTGGGGGCTAAATAAAAAATCATTAAGATAAGAAATTACATGTTTGCGTCTACCATTAATCTCAATCCATTCGCTGCCTGGACTAATAGTATGTGCTAAAGTTTTACTAGCATCAAGCTGTTCACGCATTTGATCAAAATAAGCTATTTGTAAGTTTGTTCCCAACTTTATCCGACCGCTGTCAGGAGCTAGAACACCAAGTAAAATTTTAACTAATGTACTTTTACCAATACCATTATTGCCAATAATACCTACTCTATCGCCGCGCATTATATTAATACTTAAATCTTTTACTAAATGACGATTGCCAAATGATTTATTAACCTCATTCAATTCTGCTACAATTTTACCAGATTTTTCGCCTTGAGAAACTTCAAGTTTAATATTACCTTGAATATTTCTACGTTGAGAAAAATCACTACGCATTTCTTTTAAACGGTTAATTCTAGCTACACTTTTAGTTCTTCTGGCTTCTACACCTTTTCTGATCCATACTTCTTCTTGTGACATTAGCTTATCAAATTTAGCATTTTCCACACTTTCATTATGTAGTAATTCTTGCTTTTTCTCTTGATAATAAGCAAAATTACCTTCAAAAGTTGTCAATTTTGATCTATCTAATTCGATAATTTTAGTACAAACTTTATCTAAAAAATATCTATCATGCGAAATTAAAACAATTGCTCCTTTAAAGCTGGTTAATGTTTCTTCTAACCAAGCAATACCGTTTATATCTAAATGATTAGTCGGCTCATCAAGTAATAAAATATCAGGGTTTTGTACTAAACTTGAAGCAATCGAAATACGTTTTTTCTCTCCGCCGGATAATCCTTGAACCGAATTTTCTGGGTTTAAACCTATAATTTGTGCAATATTATTAATTTTATGCGGTAAATCCCAAATTTTTTCATTATCTAAAATGGTTTGAATCTCCATAATTTTAGGTGAATCATGGTCAGTTTCGAGTAAATGCTGATAATCTAATAAGTGTTGATAACTAGGAATTCCATAAGCAATAGCTTGGAAAATAGTTTTACTGCTGCCAAAAACGCTTTCTTGCTGTACATAAGCTACTTTTATGCCATTTTTCTTTTTCACATCACCGTTATCGGGGATAATTATACCTGAAATTATTTTAAGAAGAGATGATTTGCCTGTACCATTTCTGCCAATTAAACCAACTCTATCATTTTGCTCAATAGAAAAATTGGTCATGTTTAATAATGCTACGTCTCCAAAAGACAGAGATAGATCTTGGGCTGAAAATATTGCCATAATGTACTTAGGTGTCTAAAAAATTAACTTAAGTTATTATAAAAGATTAGAGGGGATATATAAAGGACAAATTAAGTTTTTATTATTTTATATAAGGTAAAATTATATCGATATCATCATCTTTAAAGTCTTTTGTATTCCTTGTAACTAAAGGTATTTTGTAATATTTAGATGTGGCTAAAATAATAGCATCAGGTAATTTAAGTTTAGGTGTTCTATATTTTCTTATATTTATAGTTAAGTCAATTATATTTTGATTTAATTGATATATAGTAAAACTACTTTTTAACCAATTTTCTGTGTCTTGTTTGTCCTGTTCATCGGTGCCGACTAATGCTTCCATATATGTTATAACACTGATGCAAAATCATCATGTTTTTCAAATTCTACTCTAGATGGTTCATATGCATTTAAATAATCAATTATTATATTTGTATCAAATAAAACTAGCATTTTATTCCTATTCACTTCTTAATTTTTCTTGATATTCTAATCCGTCTATATTTTTATTTTTCCATAGACCAAAACCTTTTTTTATGTTTTGTTTTTTATTATTTATATTTTTTATTGCATTATCTAAAATATTACGAATAACTTCTATTCTAGATATATTTTCCATATTAGAAATATTTTTTATTGCTTCAATAGTTTGCTTAGGTAAATCGAGAAAATCTAACCAATTATCAATTGGATCTTGTATCTTTGAAGTAGAAATTGATGCAGATTCAAAGTTAGAATTATTATTTTTAACTTTAACTCTAGCTTTGCTTATTATACATTTAACATTAGGTGCAACAGAGTGAACAACTGCACCAGCAGTTTTTGTACGATTTTGAGCTGTAGGATTTTTTCTTGAATGCGGTAAATGATTTAATTTTTTCATATATAAAAATATTTAATATATAAATCTAGTATATATATTAAATTATGGTTAATCAATTATAAATCTTTAAATTGATTTAGATTTTTTTTTACGTAAATATTTATACTCGTCATAAGCTTTATTAAATCTTGGTTTCCACCATTTGAAAAATATTATAGAGTTAAAAATTATACCTAGAATAATTTCAATACTTAATAGTATATTATTGTGTTTCATATTCACTAAAGCAAAATATATACAAGTGAAAATAAGCAATAAGTTAATTAATGCAATATATATTATTTCACACATAGAAACCATTAAATCTAATATAGCATCAAATAGAGTTACTTCCAGTACATTAACAATTTTAGTATCACAAATCCGCCCTTGAATTTTAAGATTATGGCAATTATCAAAATTAGCGATTAACATTTTTAATGTAAATATTTCTTGGGGATTAATTAAAAAAGGCTGAATAGTTAATATATTATCTTTACTTTCAAAATTTAAATTTAAATCTTGCTCAACAATTTCGCAGGATAATATTTTAGAATTTATACCTGTATTGATTATAATATCACTTTGATATTCGTTAGGCTTAAGACTTTGATTTCCTCTATATCTAAATTTTATTTCTAATAAATCTAGTTTTTGATAGTTTGAATTATTATAAGCGGCTGATATATCTTTATGTTTAATTTGATAACAGTTAAAAATATTGGTGTGAATGCATTTATAACGTATTTTTTTAGCATTACTTTGTTTTTTAATGATACAAATAGGTATTATAATGCCGCCAATTATAGGAATAATAAAATTAGTAATAATAGTAAAAGCTTTGGAGCTAAATATACCTAAAAGATTCATAATTATCTAACGCTGGTTAAATCTATTGTTTAAGTATAGAAAATAACAGTTAAATTACAAATTTTATTTATGTTAAGCAGCTTTAAGTTTCCTTGAGTTGCCATACTTCCAATGAATGTAAGAATAGCAATTACTGCTCCGCCATTTATAAGACCACAAAATTTTATTCCTTCTGTAGAAATACTAATTAAAGATTTATAAGTTTCTATAGATGTTTCATCTTTAGTTATCATTAGTTTTTCCCCAAGAATAGCCAAACTCTCCGCAGTTTCTTTCTATAGAATTTAAAGCTTCATCAGCAGTATAAGATTTGTTTTTATAGCCATTTATATTTGATGTAATAATTGCTCTACAATTTTTAGGTAATCCACTTTCCCCATATATAAGACTGGAATTACTATCTTTATTATTACAACCAGATAGTATACTTACAATTAATATTAGAATAGAAAAGTTTTTCAAATATCTCATATATTATTTTTTAAACAAAAATCCCTTGTATACTCTCTCTAACCTCTATAATCGCCTCTTCTAATTTATTAATTTCAGTTCCTCCGCCTTGTGCCATATCAGCTCGTCCGCCGCCTTTACCGCCAAGTTTAAATGAAATTTGATTAGCAATTTCATTAGCTTTAATTTTATCAGTTAATGCCTTATCAATACTTACTATAATATTAGCTTTTTCATTGTCTTTAGCGTAAAGAATAATAATACTATTGGCTATTTTATGTTTTAACATATCAGCGATATCACGTAAATTGCCCCTAGGAATATTAGCAATTAAAAGTTTAATATTACCGATTACAATAGCTTTATCAACTAAATTAGCATTTTCTAACATGGCTAATTGATTTTGCGTTAGTAATAATTCTTTTTGGGTTTGCTTTAAATTATCTTGTAAAGCTTCAACTTTAGTATCAATTGTATTTAATGGAGTTTTAAGCATGTTGGAAATTTTGTATGCATGCAGTTCTAATTCTTGTAAGTAGTTTAATGCATTAAAACCTGTAATTCCTTCAATACGGCGTATACCTGATGAAATTCCGCTTTGGGTTAAAATTTTAAATAATCCAATATCCCCCGTACCCTGAACATGCGTGCCGCCGCATAGCTCAATACTATCGCCAATATTTAAAACACGTACTTCATCGCCGTATTTCTCACCAAACAATGCCATAGCTCCAGCTTGTTTAGCTTGTTCAATATGCATAATCTTAGAAGAGGTAGGTAAATTTTGTAGAATTTGGGTATTAACTATCTGTTCAATTTGCATAATTTCATCAAGCGTTAAGGCTTTGTTATGCGAAAAATCAAAGCGTAATTTATGCTCATCTACTAATGAGCCTTTTTGCTGTACATGCGAACCTAACACTACATGCAAAGCTTTATGCAGTAAATGAGTTGCTGAATGATTTCTTTGAGTAGCTAAGCGTAATTCACTATCTACTACCGCATTAATATTTTGTCCAACACTTAATACACCTTGCAGTAGTATTCCGTGGTGAGCGATTACATCATTAGCTAATTTTTGTGTATCTGTAACTTTAAAAATATTATTATCATTAACCAGTATTCCTCTATCGCCAACTTGTCCGCCGCTTTCGCCGTAAAATGGAGTTTCGGTTAAAATAATAATAGCATTTTCTTGAGTTGATAAATTTTTAACTGACACATCTTGAGCATAGATTGCTATAATACTTGATGGATTTTCTAGAGTTGTATAGCCATGAAATTTAGTGGTTTGTCCATGATAGTCAATTTGATTAGCTGATTTAAATTTACCGTGCGTACGTGCTTGGGTACGCTGTTTTTCCATATATTCATCAAATTCTTCTTCATTAACGTATAGATTTTTTTCGCGGCAAATATCAGCGGTTAAATCTAAAGGGAAACCGTAAGTATCATGCAGTTTAAAGGCTATGCCGCCGCTTAAAACACCGCTGGCTGGTAGATTTTTAACGGCCGTCTCTAAAATATCCATGCCATTGAATAGTGTTTCAAAAAAACGTTCTTCTTCTTGTTGTAAGGTATTAATAATATGTTGTTGATTATTAACTAATTCAGGATAAGCTTGTCCCATTTCTTTGACTAAATTGGGGACTAATTTATATAAAAATGCTTCTCTAACATTTAATTTATAGCCATGCCTTATCGCACGTCTTATAATACGGCGTAAAACATAACTACGCCCTTCATTGCTTGGCAGCACCCCGTCAATAATTAAAAAACTGCTTGAACGTAAATGATCCGCGATTACTTTTAAGGAATTATTATCTAAATTAGTACAATGCGTAATATCAGATACTGCTTGAATTAAATTAACAAATAAATCAATCTCATAGTTTGAATGAACTTTTTGTAGTACCGCAGCTAATCTTTCTAGCCCCATGCCTGTGTCTATGCAGGGTTTTGGTAATGGAGTTAATTTACCGCTTTCATCACGGTTAAACTGCATAAAAACTAAATTCCAAATCTCAGTATATCTATCTCCGTCTTCATCAGGACTACCGGGAGGTCCGCCGTATATTTCTTCACCATGATCATAAAAAATTTCACTGCACGGACCGCATGGACCTGTATCGCCCATTTGCCAAAAATTATCGCTAGCATAGCGCGCGCCTTTATTATCTCCTATACGAATAATGCGTTCAATAGGTACACCAATATCATTTTGCCAAATATTGTAAGCCTCATCATCATCAATATAAACAGTAACCCATAATTTATCAGCAGGCAGCATATATACCGTAGTTAATAATTCCCATGCAAAATAAATTGCTTCTTTTTTAAAGTAATCGCCAAAAGAAAAGTTGCCCAGCATTTCAAAAAATGTATGATGCCTTGAAGTATAGCCCACATTTTCAAGATCATTATGCTTGCCGCCTGCACGTACACTTCTTTGAGATGATGCTGCACGAATATAAGTTTTTTGTTCTTTGCCTAAAAAGACATCTTTAAAGGGTACCATACCAGAATTGGTAAATAGTAAAGTTGGGTCATTATGCGGAATAAGAGAAGCAGACGGTACAATAGTATGTTCTTTTTGAGCAAAAAAGTTTAAAAATGCTTGGCGTATCTCATTAACTGTCATAACAAACCCTGATATCTATGCTTTGATTAATGCAGTTATTATATCATGATTATAGTAAAATATAGCTAGTAAACTCAGTTTGTATACCCATTTATAAGTCAAAATTAAATTAAAATTTTGTACCTAATTATAGATAATTTTTCCTAGCTAATTAAGGTAAGTATCCCCCTTATAACAAAGTAAGCTAGTGTCAGGTGCTAAAATATTAATTTATCCTATAAAAAAATACATATTTTGGTTATTTTTTGTAATATTTATTAGTATGTTTTATCTTACGTTGTATAAAGGGATGCTTACCTTAATTATTCAATAGTATTTCCCTAGCTTGTGCCGTTAACGGCTCATGTTGTAGAGATAAATCATTATTATCAAATTTAATATAATCAAGTTTAGGCTTTAGCTGTAAAAGTTCCTTAGAATCTAAAGTATCAATAAATGTATTCAGATGTTTAGCTTTTGTTAGTACAATTTTATCTTCAAAAAAAGCTTGTTTAAATAAATTTTGTGTACTTTGATTCAAACTACTAAACCAAGCAAATTCAATATTATCTAAATAATAAAAATTTGCTAAAAATTTTTCATCAATCACACTTACTCGTTGTAATTGCGTTAACAGCATAAATAATTCTGGATGTTTAGGCTGAATATTTAAATTGATTAATTCATCTGCAAATAATTTTAATTTATTGCTGTTAATAGCAGAAGAAAATGAGTATCTAACACACTGTAAATCAATACATAAACCAGCAAATTTTTTAATTTGCTCATCACTCATATTATTGAATAAATTAGGTTGATATATCACTGTATTAAGTTTAATTTCTAACTCTAAAAACT
>Ga0247816_10000728_pt1 | contig 17599 bp, 16 predicted proteins | sample UWRJL209509C1_FD_179930 | JGI IMG/M metagenome (GOLD analysis project Ga0247816, IMG submission 179930) | Plant litter microbial communities from Arlington Agricultural Research Station in Wisconsin, United States - UWRJ-L209-509C-1 | ecosystem: Environmental > Terrestrial > Plant litter >...
TTTACCAAAGGTGAGGTAGGTATAGCTGAAAACCGTAAAATCAGCAATCAGTTTTTTCAGTAATTTCCGTGCTATGTGCAGCCTGCTGCTGTCACGTGTCAAAGGCAGCGTACCCCAGTCTACAGTCTCATTGTCCCTGCTTGCTATAAAGTATTTTCTTTCATTCAACGCATCACCGGCAGGCTGGTTAAAAAAGTCGAAACTTGCCAGTCCGCTTACCAGCTCAATGTAGTGAGGCTGGTTATTCTGCGTAGATGCGCCCGTACTAAACTTTCCTACTTTTTGCGAAAGTGAATCGCCTATCAGATAATACTGGTCAAAACCCAGTTCCTTATCATTATAGTACTGCAGTGCCGCTTTAGTGGCAATCGGGAAGTCGCTCGCCGTAACAAACATAGATTCGTTCGCTGTATTCTCTACCGAAAAGCTGAAATAGGGCAGCACTAATGCTCCGCCAAGTAATACCTTGCTCTTGTTATCGCCCAGTTTTGCCTTATCATTGAACTTGATCAGTTGGTTGGCCCCTAGGGTAGGGAACCCTGCGGCTCCCGTACCACCGAAAATAGAACCTACAATGTAAACCCGCAGGTCGTTTTCGCCGAGTGATTCTACACCGTCCCATAATAATTTGAACGGATATTCATCCATCGGCGGATCGGCCATTACGACGGCGCCAATAGAAGGGTGACCTCTAAAGCCGCGTTCCAGGCTTGTTTTCAGTTCCTGATCGGTAAACAGTACATTTGCCAGATCGGCCAGATCACGGTTATTTTGATAAATATTATCATAATTGATATACTTGCCCAGCGTATAATAACTATCCTCGAATATATTCCATACAAAAGGCTCATCACCCTGTGGGATAATGATCTCGGTTTTAAAACAAGAATTTGGACGGTCTGGCGCCTTTTCCCACTTCTCCCTGAACTCCGTATATTTCTTAATCAGACTCTGTGTCCGTGTCAGGTTACCATTTCCCCGGTCCGGGTCAATCATAAAAATATGCAGCTTATCCGGCCCAAGCCCCGCTGCGCATAAATGCAATACCGATTCAATTACCCTCGAACCAGTACCGCCTATACCAATCAATACGTTTTTCTGCATAGTTATTTACCAAATGGGATGAATTGTACACTGCGCGGCGACATCAAAAAGGTGGTCAGCCAAAACAGTACAAAAGTGAGCAAAGCATTAATCGCGAAATAGATGATGAACCAGGAAGCTTCAATTCCTTCAGAAATATTCAGCATGATGATCGTTAACGTAAGCGCCACAGAAACCACCAGTTCGATAATAAAAAAGATAGTCCATTTTCCTTTTGCCTTTTTTAGTTCACCGGCAGTGCTTTCCTGGTTGCCATAATAATACCAGTAACTGGTTAAAATGATAGTGATTAAAGCACCAGCTCCAAAAATGATTTGCAATAAAGTGGCGAGGTCGGCCGGGTCCTTTTCTGCAAGATTGGGGCTCTCACTTAAATAAGGGCCCATTAAAACGGCGAATACAACCCAGAAAATAGCTACGATGGCAGCAGTAAGGAAATAATTAACAGGACTCTTGTTCATATGATTATTCAGTTTTAAAGATTATTTTTTTATGATGTTGATATAAAACTTAGCCAGTTTCGGCTGTATAAACGTAGTATGGTTACTAGAAATATCGGTCAGCAATTTATCCAGGTTCAACGTTTTGTCTTCATTTACGCCCTGTGCATAAACATTCGTGTTTTTATCCAATACCCATTTAGGCATTAGCTGCGGAACGGTATTGTCCAGTGTTACATAAACCAGGTATCCATACTTTCCGGCTGCTTCCCCGTTTTTCAGTTTGATATTCCCGGTAATACGGTTACCAGTGAGCTTCATGTTTTCTATGCTCACCTTATCATTTGCAGGAATAGAATCCTTCTGACCAGAACTTTTTTCAAAGACCATTAATTTCAGGTTGTTTTCTTTGAATAGGGGAATATTTGGATTGGTATTCAATTTAAGATCAAGATTAAATACCGCATCAGACTCTTTAGTTTTCATCGTGAAACTGAAGACCGTTCCATAATCTTTTTTCTTCCATTCCGACGGCAGGCTCTGCTTATTGACCGTTTTGCATTTTTTATCCTTTACCAGGCTCACCTCGTAACTTTCTGTAGGGCGGTTAGCGATTAGTAAAAATTGCGTAGAAGCGATGTACGGTTTGTTTTTCAGTGTTTTAAAAAGCAAATCGATATTTTGCTTATCTCCAAAAACAAGCACATACAAAGGTCTTGTGCCATTTTTTACATTCACAAAGGGGAATACATCGCCCACAATCCCATTAAAAGAACTATTCAGGCTAATCAATCCGGCTTCCACCTTTTTCTTGAAACAGTAATCCTTAATGGCACCAACCACCAGGTTTACATCGCTGTTTTTATAAAAGAGATCAGTGATCAGGATACTTACCCTTTTTGGATCAGTCTTTTTAACCGCCTCTGCAAAATTGGTCTGTGTACTCAAAACCGGATCCGAGTACATTACAGGAGAAGTTTTTCCGGAAGTGAAGTCCTCTCTTGAAATTGCTGCTACGCTTCTTCCGTATTTGTAATATTTCATATCGGTACTTTTCCATACGTTGGTACAGGTAGCCTCTATGTCATCCAGGAGGCGACTGTAATTTGTAGTGCCCGGAGATACAAAACCCTTCATAGAAGTGGTTACATCGAGGTAAACGTCCACATTCAGCTTGTCGCTTAATAGTGTTTTTCCTGTTCCTGTAATCTCATCCTTGCTAAAATCCCAGTTTACATCAGGCACCTGTTTACAGCCAAATGATAGGAGAGCTAAGAAGATAATGGGTATTTTAGTTAAAAGCTGTTTTTTAAAAACCATAGAATGTTAAATTTTACTTGGGAATCTCTGTTAAGATTGGATTATCTGAATTTTTCAAATTCCATAAACTGGCTGATCAAATCAATATTTTTCGGGCCAATGGTGATGTGTTTTGATACTTTATTATATTTTACGGCAATGGTAATCCCTCCTGCATCGCCGGTAAGGCAATCTTCTTTTTTATTGTAATGAAGTTCAGAAAGGTTAGCGAACAGGCCTTCAGATTCAATTTCGTAATGATCTCCGCTTTTTTTGATCGTTATCGGTTTTAAATCTCCTGTCAGCACAGCGCTTACTGGTCGCCATTTACCAGTAAATTTCTTTGCCGGTGATGTACAGGAAGAGGTAAGCAATACATTACACAGCACTAAAATAAGTGCAGCGGTGTTTTTCATTTGGTAGATTTGTAAACCCATGCTAGCTCATTTGGTTTTAGGTACAACGTGTTGTTCTGAAACAATTTACCGTATGAAATATCAGCATATTTTTTTATAAAATCTAAATAAAGAGAATTTATTAATCTTTTATAAATAATTTTTTACCCGATATTATTCGTTGTTTCTTTACAAATTTATCGCAGGAATTACTTCAAAAAATAACCACTTATAGTTATTTTGATTGTAAACATAAAGGTTGTGAAATGCCATATATTGCTTATTTTCTGCTAATATGACAAATGATGAAGGGTTTTGTTACAACTATAAAACCTTACGGAATATCAAATGGCTAAACAAAATTGGATTGTCTGGGATAACTTGAATGATAACTATACTGATATCCTTTGGGATAGGATAAAAAGGAGGCTAAACATTTAAAAGGTTTAGCCTCAATAATAGTTCAAAGCAGATCTGTTGGTCTGCTTGTTATATATTTAACTGCAATGCTGGTTAGTTGTTAGATCCTGCTTTCTAATGGATAATTCTTCTCAATAACTATTTACTCGTACTTCAACGCATCCACTGGGTTTGCTTTTGCCGTTCTATATGCCTGTAGACTGACCGTGATCAGGGTAATCAATATGGATATCACGGTAGCAATTACAAACGGCCAGATGGTTATTGTGGTACGGAAAGCGAAGCCGTTCAGCCAGTTTTTCGACAAAGCATAGGCGATTGGGATAGCAATGATGTTGGCTGCAATCACTAGTCCTAAAAAACCTTTATTGATCAGCTTTAAAATATCTCCGGTATCGGCCCCCAGCACCTTTCTAACCCCAATTTCTTTGGTGCGTTCCTGCACAGTAAATGAAGCCAATGCAAACAAACCGATAACGGCCAGGGCAAGTGTCACATAGGTGAAAATGTTAAACACCTTGTCCAGTCGTACATACTGAACATATACCTTCGCAAAACTCTGGTCGAGCCAGGTATATTGAAACGGAAAGGGTTCCAATGCTTCCCAGGTTTGCTTTACCTCATCCAGTGTTTGCTGGATATGATCACCGCCAATTTTCAGGATCATATTGTTGGCGCCGTTAGTATTGTTTCCTTCCAGCATAAATGCAGTAGGATCTGCCCCGTTTTCCATTCCTTTCTGTACATGGTCTTTTACTACCCCAACTATCGTTCTGTCTTCGATCCATTTATGTCCGATCAATTTTTGTAAGCCATATTTTTTTACTGCTGTTTCGTTCACGATGATCCCGGCAGTGTCTGTTCCAAATTTATCAGAAAACACACGTCCTTCTTTGGCGGGCATACCCAGCACTTCAAAGTAATCATAATCGACCGTAACTACGCTCAGGTTTTGTACCAACTGATCATGGAAGTCCCTTCCTATCACCTGCATGTCCTGTGAGCCCGGATAAGAATTTACCCTGCTCACTGCTTTTACACCAGCAATTTTTTCCAGCCTGGCTTTCACCTGTGCTATGTTCTTTTTGGTTTCTCCTTTACGGATTTTAAATATTACTACATGCTCCTTATTAAAACCAACATCCTTGTTTTGCATATAGGTTACCTGCTGTTTGATAATCAGCAGGCAGACAATAAAAACCGTTGCCACAATAAACTGGACCGATATCAGTGCTTTGCGCATCCATAAACTGCCGCTGCTTCTGGAGAAGTTTCCTTTTAATACTTTGATCGGTTCATAGTTGACCAGGAAAAATGCAGTATACCCGCCTGCAAACAGCACCACTAACACCAGTACAAAGAAAATCTGGACGGCAAGTATTGCAGGGAATCCAAAACTGAACAGTGTCAGATCAAGGGCCATTATCGAGTTTAAAACAGGCAGCGATACTTCAGCAATTACGAAAGCCAACAGCAAGGCCACCAGGCATTGGATGGCAGTTTCTGTTAAAAAGTATCGGGCAAGGCTTCCCTTTCCGGCACCCATCACTTTCCTTATGCCTGTTTCTTTTGCACGTTTTACCGACCTTGCTATAGATAAATTAGTGAAATTAATACAAGCGATAACGAGTAACAAGGCAGAAAACAGTATCAAGATGGTAACAATCTTTGCATTTCCCCTTTTTGCAGGGTCCTGCGATACTGTCGAATGTAAGTATATGTCAGGGACTGGTGTGAGGTTAACATGCTCTTGTTTCAGCCATGGATTTACCCCGGTAGCAGGAAGCTGGTGCAAAACTCGGTTGATTTTTTCGGTGACCATAGTCATGTCTGTCCCTTCTTTTATTTTTAGATAGGTGTAAAAGTTGCCGTTGTTCCAGCCGTCACCTTGTGATGTCATTTTAATAAAACCATCATGATCAATGTGCTCTGAGGTATTTGGTTGTTCGTAAACACCGGTAATCACATAGGTTTTGGTCCCGTTCATTACAAGTGGTTTTCCCACCGGATTTTCAGTCCCGAAATATTGCTCACTGATTTTACGGGAAATTACTATGTTATCTGCAGACACAAGCACCTTTTTCGGGTCGCCATACAACAATTTGTAAGGAAAAACATCAAACCAGGAACTATCCACCCCCATAATATTTTCGACATAAAAATCCTTGTCACCAGAACTCATTAATCTTTGTTTGATGTCCCAGGTATAATATCGCGCATATGATTCAATTTCGGGTACTGCATTTTTTAATGCAGGGGCAAGTTCTCCCGGGCTGGACGCATATTCTTCCTGGCGGTTGTCACTTTTACTTGAAATGCGGTATACATTGTTTGCGTTTGGGTTCCATGTGTCGTAACTGTATTCGTGGTTCGCGTATAATAAAATCAAGATGAACCCTGCAAATCCAACCGCAAGGCCAAAGATATTTATCGCTGCATACCCTTTGCTTTTCCACAAGTTTCTAAGCGCAATTTTTAGGTTCAGTCTAAACATATGATATCAGTTCGTTTTGTTAATACTATTACTTTGCTGCTAAGTACTAATGATGTGCCAATTGATTTATTAGTTATAACTGTTTGATTATCAATAATAAATTTGTTATGTTTTTATTCAGGTGATCGGATATGAACAGTTGATGAACGCATTCGGACACCTTTAATTTAATATTATGCCCATATAAATTGGCTTGAATGCCCCTCATTGTTGTCACTTTTAAAGGTTTCTTCAGTTAAATTGAATTGGTAAATTTGATAAGGAACTAATCAGTAAAATATATGAGTAACAGAAAAATAGTAATGGAAATTGTCACTGCTTTTGATGAAAATGATGTAGAGACAATTCTGAATAGTGTAACTGATGATATTGTATGGAATATGGTCGGTAACGAGACTGTATCAGGCAAAGAAAACCTGCGTAAGTTTTTTGCCGATCATGCAGATATGAAAATGATATCTTCAACAAAAGACCATATTATTATTGATGGGGATAGTGCGTGTGTAGATGGATATGTACACTGCTCTGACGGCAAGGACAAAAATTTTCATATGAACTACTGTGATATCTACGACATCGAAAAGGAGAAGATCAAAAAGATTACTTCCTATTGTGTAAACATAACGTAAATCATCCTGACAGATCTGCCAGGATGATAAGTAAGTGTAAAGTTTTGTCTTATACGTTTACATGAAATAACACTGTGAGGCGATTTCGAACTCCTCATTAGTAGGTACAACAAGGATTTTAACCTTAGATTCCGCTGTGCTGATATCCAATGTTTCTCCTTTGTACGCAATATTTTTGTCTGGATCCATTGTGATATTCAGGTAATCCATTTCCCTGCAAACTGCCTCGCGCATCGTGCTGTCATTTTCTCCCACACCGGCAGTAAATAAGATCGCATCCAGTCCGTTCAATACTGCTGCATAGGCACCAATAAATTTCCTGATCCGGTAGGCATAGATTTTAAGAGCAAGTATCGCTTCTGCGCTGCCTTCTTCAACCAGTTTCCTGATGTCACGCATATCGCTGGATCCGCCAACGCCCAGTAAACCAGATTGTTTGTTCAGTAATGTACTCAATTGCTCCAATGTGTAACCTGCATGTTCCATCAGGTGCAAAATTACGGACGGATCGATATCGCCAGAACGTGTGCCCATCATCAAACCACTTAGCGGGCCAAAGCCCATACTGGTATCAATTGATTTTCCATCTTTAATTGCGGTGATGCTGCAGCCATTTCCTAAATGTATGCTGATCAGTTTTGCATCGGACTTGCCCAGCCATTTTGCAGCCAGTGCACTTACATATTTGTGGCTGGTGCCATGGAAGCCATACACCCGCATGCCATGTTCTTTGTAATAGTATTCAGGGATGGCGAAACGATAGGCTTCTTCCGGGATCGATTGATGAAAAGCAGTGTCGAAAACCGCAATCTGCTTCGCTAACGGGAAAGTCTGCTCCGCCACTTCTATACATTTATAATGTACAGGGTTGTGCAATGGTGCAAGTGAAAAGAGGTCTTTGATCTGTTTTTTAACTTCCGGGGTAATCAGTGTTGCTCCGGAAAAATGTTCGCCGCCATGAACAACACGGTGGCCAACAGCGGCAATGTCATCAGGACTATCGATTACAGCATGCTCCGGATGGGCGAGCATTAAAAACAATTGTTTTAAGCCATCACCATGGTTGGCAATAAAAAGTTCTTTTTCAATAGTTTTCTTTTCGCTCCCATAATTGATCACATGCTTGATAAATGAACCTTCTATGCCAATCCGCTCCACTAAACCGCTGCAAACAGGTTTGCTTACGGGCATTTTGAAAAGCTGGTATTTCAGGGAACTGCTCCCTGCATTAATTACTAAAATATTCATAAAAGGCAATTAGTTCGTATATGTTGTTGTATCTGTCGTTGGTTTATTTTTAACTCAAATCCTGGCACTGTATCGCAGTAATTACTACGGTATTAAAGATATCATCTACAGTACATCCGCGGCTCAAATCGTTGATCGGTTTGTTTAAACCCTGCAGCATCGGGCCGATGGCTAAGGCACCTGTTTCCCGCTGTACTGCTTTATAAGTATTATTGCCCGTGTTTAAGTCGGGGAAAATCAATACACTTGCCCTTCCGGCTACTTCAGATCCAGGCAGTTTTTGCTGGCCCACTAAAAGATCTACCGCCGCATCATACTGTATCGGTCCTTCAATCTTCAGATCGGGCCGTCTTTCTTTCACAATTGCCGTTGCCTCTCTTACACGCTCTACGTCTTCACCTTCACCGGAACTGCCGGATGAGTAAGAAAGCATCGCAATCCGTGGTTCAATACCAAAACGTGCGCTGCTTTCTGCGGAGGAAATCGCGATTTCGGCCAGTTGCTGTGCCGTAGGATTAGGGTTTACTGCGCAATCTCCAAATATGGCTACCCTTTCCGGCAGGCACATAAAAAAGATAGAAGAAACTACAGATACGCCTGGTTTGGTTTTTACGAATTGCAGCGCAGGGCGGATGGTGTGCTGCGTAGTATGTACCGCACCAGAAACCATTCCATCAGCATCGCCCTTATAAACCATCATCGTTCCATAATAAGAAACGTCGGTCATCATATCCCTGGCCATTTCCATATTTACGTTTTTCGTTTTACGCAGTTCATATAATGTTTCTACGTAATCATCGTAATGTTCAGAAACAGCCGGATTATGGATATGGATGGCATTCAGATCAAGGTTTAACCCCAGCCTTTTAATGGTAGCGCCAATTTCCAGCGGATCGCCCAATAAGGTAATATCTGCAATTTCCTGACTAATCAATCTTTCGGTAGCTTTCAGGATCCGCTCATCGTTTCCTTCTGGCAGTACAATATGTTTTTTCTGGCTTTTGGCCCATTTAACAAGCTGGTACTGGAACATATGCGGTGTAATACCTTCCTGACGGAAAGTAATAATCTTATCGTCCAGCGCCTTCATATCTACATATTTCTCAAATACGTCGATTGCCAGTTCAATTTTCTTTTTGTTTTCTATCGTGATTTTTGAATGGATAGAACCTATGGCCGTAGTGGTTTCGAAAGTCCCTTTTTCCACAGAAATAATAGGAATGATTGTTTGCAGCCCTTCAATTAAACGCAGCATAGGCTCATCCGGTAAACTGCCGGCGGTAAGCACGATGCCCGCTACTTTTGGATAATTGGCAGATAAGTTGGCCTGCAAAGAACCGATGATAATATCACCACGGTCACCCGGTGTTATAATGAGCACATTTTCTTTGATATGGCTTAAAAAGTTTGGCAGCATCATCGCGCCCGTCACAAAATTATCTACCTGGTTCGCCATCAGTTCGGCACCAAATAATACTTTAGCGTTTAATGCATTGGTAATCTCCTGCATTGTGGGGCTTTGCAAACCACTATCCATTGGGATAACGGTGATCATCAATTCTGCCGGCAGCTGGTTGGTTAAACCTAAACGCACTGCGTCAACATCATCAGGAGCAACCATATTGGTTACAATTCCCAAAACCTGCACATCACGCAGCAAAAAGTTCCGGTAAATATTTACCGCTGTCCCCATTACCTGGGCAGGGGTTTTATCCTTTCCTGTAACTACAATGATTACGGGTGCCCCCAGGTTCTTCGCAATCAAAACATTAGATTCAAATTCAAAAGCAATACCTTCTCCTAAAAAGTCACTGCCTTCAATAACGGTAAAATCATAGTTGTCTTCCAGTTTTTTATATTTACTGATAATCGTATTGATCATCTCGCCGGCATTCTCGGTTTCTGACTGATGTAAAACTTGCTGGCGTGTAAAGGCGTAAGTATCTGCGTAAGGGATGGGCAAAGAAAAGTATTCCAATATCGCTTCAATGTGTTTTTCTTTCTCTGCTGGGTTCACTTGTGCGATAATCGGCTTAAAATAACCGACTTTCTGTGTTTTTCCCAGCAGCATATTAACCATTCCAAAAGCGACAACTGATTTCCCGGTGTATGGTTCTGCGGATGCAATAAAGATGTTCTTGGTCATGAGGGAAGTATTTAGTTTACACTAGTAATAACGTAAAAGCAACAAAATATTCCGAAAATAGGTAAAATAAAATGACAAGGGTCATCTGTATAAACAAAAACACCTGCAGTGTTGATCTGCAGGTGTTTTATATGGTGGTCAAGCCAGTAATTGGTAGCAGGGCCTGACAAAAAGATTTTAATCAGCGTTTTATACCAGGCGTTTGCTCACCTGGCTCCAGTTAACTACATTCCACCATGCGGCAACATAGTCAGGCCGTTTATTCTGGTATTTTAAATAATATGCATGTTCCCATACATCAATTGCTAAAAGCGGGGTGCCGCGTACCAGTGCAGTATCCATTAAGGGATTATCCTGGTTCGCTGTGCCTACGATTTTCAACGTTCCCCTATCGTTGATTAACCACGCCCAGCCAGAACCAAATTGTCCTATTGCAGCTTTGCTAAACTCTTCTTTAAACTTATCCAGTGAACCGAATGATTTATCGATTGCTGCCTTCAATTTTGCTGATGGTGCAGAAGGTGTTGGCGACATCGAATCCCAGAAGAAGTTATGGTTCCATACACCTCCACCGTTATTTTTGGCTTTAGGAGACAACTTGGACGACTGTGAAAAGAAGTCGTATGCATTTTTAAAATCAAGTTTCTCTGCGGCTATAGCTTCATTAACATTTTTCACATACGCAGCATGATGCTTGGTATAATGAATTTCCATTGTTGCGGCATCTATATGTGGAGCCAATGCACTAAATGCATAAGGCAATGGGATTTGTGCAAATACAAAAGCTGCTGCATCAGAGCCATCGCCGCTTTTTTTCTGATCAAATGCGAAAATGTCTAATGGGGCAACTGCCGGTATTGCGGCTAATAATAAGGAGTTTTTAAGAAATTTCCTGCGATCGTTATGTTCCATACTATATTTTTTATGAGTTACAACTCTAAGGATTATAAATAACTATTTCAACCAAATTGTTTGAATATAATTCATTATGACAATCTGATTGAAATTAAACTGCTGAGATATGAAATTGCATTACACCAATGTCCTGCATCAATTGAGGTGAAAAATTGGCTATTCGCTCTTCTTTTATAAAACGCATGATCATGCAGGTTTTTAACTTTCGACCGGATATCATCATATGCGGGTTTCCCAACAGGCATTGGTATCTTTGGGTAAAATATTCAATTATCTAACCAGTTTATACAAATTTAGAAGTACAATTCAGCCCATGAAAAAAATAGTAGTTTTAACAGGCGCCGGTATAAGCGCCGAAAGTGGTTTGAAGACCTTTAGAGATACTGACGGGCTTTGGGAGGGATACAACATCGAAGATGTTGCTACGCCCGAAGCCTGGCACCGCAATCCCGGACTGGTACAGCAATTTTATAATGAGCGCAGAAAATCAGTGCTTGAGGCTATCCCCAACAAGGCACATCTGGCGCTGGCGGCATTGCAGGACAAATTTGAGGTGCAAATTATCACACAGAATATCGACGATCTGCATGAAAGGGCGGGATCAGAAAATGTACTGCACCTGCATGGGGTGATTACCCGGTCACAATCTGATCTTAATCCTTCACTGACCTATCCGATAACAGGCTGGGAGATTAAGGCAACGGATGTTTGTGAACTGGGATCGCCTTTACGGCCCCATGTGGTCTGGTTTGGTGAGTCGGTGCCCAATTTGCAGCTTGCGGCAGAATTATGCATGGAGGCCGATGTTTTTGCCGTGATCGGTACCAAACTGGTAGTTTACCCGGCAGCCGGACTGGTAAATTATGCTCCCCGAGAAGCTTTGCGCTACGTGGTAGATGTTGATATCCCTTACTTCAGCGGAGTGCAGCTGGTCAGGAGGATTGAAGCTCCCGCCACTATTGGTGTCCCGATAATGGCAGAAGAACTCCATGCTTATTTTTCTAAGTAATCTAGGGCTTTATATAATGAGGCATCTTTTTTCTGCAGGTAATCTTGTAGGGCAGGGGTAACCGTGATATCTGGTTTAATGCCATATCCTAAAAATTCGCGGTCGTCTGGATAAGTGGCCTTTTGAACAATTCTATGCATTGCCCCCTCCGGATAAATCGAATAGAAAGTTGGCCAGCGCTCCCAAAAAGTGTTCTGGCCAATCGTTTTCATGTGTTTTCGTTATATCAGGAAATCTTATGCGGGAGAGGCGGTATGATGACCAACCAAAATAACGGTGGGATTTATTTTTTGATATCAACTAAGTCAGCATTTTGTAATTTCATAAAATTTTGTACATTTACTGAACACCATTCAGTAGGTTTGTGGTGTTTAATTTTTATAAATGGGAATATCTGAGAGAAAAGAGCGGGAAAAAGGGGAGATGAAAGATCTGATCAGGGCTGCTGCTGTGAAGATGTTCCTGGAAGATGGTTATGCAAAAACCTCTATCCGCAACATTGCTGATGCTATTGAATATAGTCCCGGTACAATTTATCTGTACTTTAAAGATAAGGATGAATTGTTATATGAAGTGCAGGCACACGCGTTTAATCAGTTGCTAACTTATTTTAATCTGCACGCCAATAGCAAAGATCCGGTTAAGAGATTGAAACAGATAGCAAATTCTTACATCAAGTTTGGATTGGATAACCCAGAATTATACGACCTGATGTTTATCATAAGGGCACCTACAAATGTAGATGATCATCACAAAGATAATGGAGAAAAGTCATTTGATTATTTAATAGACTGCCTGAAAAGCTGTATAGAAAAAAAGCTGATCAAAATTAAGGATGTGGGACTAGGAAGTTTACAGATATGGTCTATGGTACATGGTTTGGTGTCACTAAATCTGCGCTGCCGTTTGAAAGTACTTAATATGGACGAAAAGGACTTAAGAACTGTATTAATTACTGCTTCAGAGGATTATATAGATACAATTTTAATATAAGTAAAAGATAAAAAAAATTTACATCAATGATGAACACTGTTCATCAAAAACACAGCAATCATTGTCAGCTAATTTGAACATGATCCAGACCGATACCAAAACCAACTCATAAATATAAAGTATCACACCCCGCATATTTCGATATGTTTTTTTTAAACCATTTACTAAACAGTGTTTATTATGTACACATCATTTACTAAGAAAACTCTTTTGCTCTTTGGAGCGCTATTGTTCTACCGGGACAATGTGGCTGCGCAGGTACAGGTCAGCCAGCTTGATAGTTATATTTCTGCTGCTTTTTCCCAAAACGACGGACTAAAACAGCAGCAGTTTAACCTGGATAAGTCCTTGTATGCGTTAAAAGAGGCAAAGGCCATGTATTTGCCAACGGTGAGCATGCTTGGCAGTTATACGAAATCAGCGGGGGGAAGGACTATTGATATCCCGATAGGGGACCTGGTTAATCCTATTTACACAGCTCTGAACCAGCTTACCAATTCCAGTCAGTATCCCCAGCTTCAAAACCAGACTATTTTACTGAACCCGGATAATTTCTACGATCTTAAAGTACGTACGTCATTACCGTTAATCAATGCAGAAATTCATTATAATAAACTGATTAAACAACAGCTGATCACTAGTCAGCAGGCTGCGGTCAATGTGTATAAAAGAGCGTTGGTAAAAGATATCAAAACTGCTTACTACCATTATTTCCTGGCTTTGCAAAGCATTGCTGCTTACCAGAGTTCGGTAATACTCATCCAGGAAAATATCAGGGTAAATGAAAGCATGCTGCGAAACGGGTTGAGGAATGGAACGGCTTTGCTGCGTTCAAAAACCGAACAGGAAAAGACCAGGGCGTTATTGATCGGAGCGCAGCGCAACAGCCAGAATGCACGTGATTACTTTAATTTTTTATTGAACCGCCCATTAAAAGACTCTATCCTTATCGATAGCAATGCAATGGCGATGATCTTAAGTGCCCCGGACACTACCGCTGGTACGGCGAAAAGGGAAGAATTGGTCCAGTTGCAAACCATGAAAAAGGTTTACCTGCTGGATTTTAAAATGCAGAAGTCGGGTTTTATTCCAAAGCTAAATACCTATGTCGACCTCGGTTCTCAGGGCTTTGATTTTAAAGCGAATGATAAAACCCGCTACTATCTCTGGGGGGTAAACCTGCAATGGGATATTTTTAATGGAGGCCAGCGAAAATACAGAGCAGCACAGTCGCGCGCCAGCCTTAACGCAGCTACTTCTCAATTAGATGAAACCCAGCGCATGCTTAATCTCCAGCTCAGTCAATCTTATAATAATTACGAATCTGCTAAAGCAGCTTATCACAGTACGGTTGCACAGCTGGCATTAGCAACTAAATATTATAACGATCAGCTGAAAGCATATAAAGCGGGCCAGCTCCTGTTCCTCGAACTTGTAGATGCGCAGGACCAGCTTACCGGAGCAAAACTACAGCAGGCGGAAGCATTGGCAAACTTGCAAATCACACTGGCCGAACTCGAACGGGGGCAGGCCACCTATCCGATAGACAGTATAAATTCTAAATAATATCAACATGAAACCTATCAATTACTTTGGCTTATTGCTTTGCATATCTTTTTGTTATGCCTGCAACAGTACTCCTGCAGCTGATAAATCTGCAGCCAATCAAGATATCATCCCTGTTAAAGTGATGCAGCTCCAGCAAGGGCATAACCGTACAAGTATCGCTGTATCCGGTCAGTTTACAACAGACGATGAAGTGATGCTCTCTTTCAAAACCGGTGGGATTATCAATACACTGCTGGTAAAAGAAGGAGATGCCGTTACAAGAGGACAGCTTCTTGCTACGCTTAATCCAACAGAGATTAATGCGCAGGTACAGCAGGCAAAGTTAGCTGTAGAAAAAGCAACCCGTGATTATCAGCGCACGCAGAACTTATACAAAGATAGCGTGGCTACTTTAGAGCAGTTGCAAAATGGTAAAACCTCACTGCAACAAGCACAGCAGCAATTGAGTATGGCCAGTTTTAACCGCCAGTATTCAGAAATACATGCCCCAAAGGATGGTTTCATCTTAAAAAAACTAGCCAATCCTGGTCAGCAGGTTGCCGCAGGAACAGCAATTCTCCAAACCAATGGTGCCGCTTCCGGAAAATGGATGCTCCGCGTAGGGGTAAGCGATCACGAATGGTCACAGCTGCGGTTAAATGATCAGGCGACGATCCAGACAACCGCCTTGCCTGGCCAGCCGCTGCAGGGTATCGTTACCCGTAAAACAGAGGCTGTAGATCCAGTTACGGGAACCTTTACGGTCGACATTTCCCTCACTGGTAGCAAACCGCAGGCTATTGCTGCAGGTATGTTCGGTAAAGCAGTGATTACTCCATCGGCACAACATCAGACAGGCGGCGGAACCTGGCAGATCCCTTATGAGGCATTGCTTGATGGCGATGGGAGTACCGGTTATGTATTCGTGACCGATGATAACAAAACTGCACATAAAGTAAAAGTTACCATTGGTGGTATTGATAAAAATACGGTGACCGTAACAGACGGGTTAGGGCAGTCGCGTTCGCTGATCATTTCTGGCTCGCCATACCTGACCGACAATAGTTTAATTACTCTCAACCACCAATAAAAACTGCAAAATGAAACCTGCATCAGATTGCCTATTTCAAAAAGTAATCATTCTGATGCAAGCTTCATAAACCCATAAAGAAAATATGTACTTATGAAAATTTCAGAATACGCTGTGAAAAACGGCCAGTTTACTTTGGTTATATTTATTATGATCATCGTATTGGGGCTCACCACCATGCTCAGCATGCCACGGTCTGAGGATCCGGAGGTCCATCCGCCATCCTACTTAATTATTGTCAACTATCCCGGAACCAGTCCGAGGGATATTGAAGACCGTGTAATTACCCCCCTCGAAAAAACCATATCCGGGCTTGATGGGATCAAACGCCTCCGCACCAGTATTTCTAACGGTGTGGCTGTATTACATGTGGAATATATCTATAACAGCAATATTGATTCAAAATACCAGGAACTTGTACGGGAGGTAAACAGCAAACGTCCCGAGCTTCCCGCAGATATCAGCAGTATCGAAGTGCAGAAACAGCAGCCCAGCGATGTGAATGTGCTGCAGGTGGCCCTTATCTCTGAAAACGCATCCCGAAGCCGCATGCAGTATTTCGGTGAAAAACTTCAGGATGAACTGGAAAAGGTATCTTCGCTAAAACAGGTAACTATCTACGGCTTGCCGGCACAGCAGGTAAGGATAGAACTGGACCTGGAAAAAATGGCGCAGATGCACCTGCCGCTAAGTTCAGTTTCCAATAGCTTAAAAAGCGAAATGGCCAGCATCCCCGGTGGGAGTATTGATGCCGGGCACCAGACTTTTAATATCAAGACCAACGACTTCCGCACATTGGATGCCGTAAATAATACAGTTGTATCCGCAGTGGGCGGTAAAAATGTCCTGCTGAAAAACATTGCCCATGTATATTATGGTTATGCCGAAGAACAGCACATTACCCGTCTTAATGGCCACCGATGTATCTTTGTTACGGCAGCACAGAAAGATGCTGAAAACATTACCAATACGCAAAAGCAGTACCTTGCAGTGATCAGCAAATTCAAAAAGATGTTGCCTGCAAATATCGATATGGTACAGAATTTTGATCAGGCAGATAACGTTAACCACCGTCTGGAAGGTTTAGGCCATGATTTTATTATAGCGATTTTATTAGTAGCCATTACCTTGCTGCCCCTGGGCTTCAGGCCTGCATTGATCGTGATGATCTCTATTCCGCTTTCGCTGGCCATTGGTATCGTATTGCTGCAGCTGTTTGGCTATAATCTTAACCAGCTGAGTATTGTAGGGTTGGTTGTGGCGCTGGGTTTACTGGTTGATGATAGTATTGTTGTAGTGGAAAATATAGAACGCTGGATGCTCGAAGGGCACGGACGGCTGGAAGCTACCTTAAAGGCAAGCGGGCAAATCGGTATGGCTGTTATAGGCTGTACAGTGATCCTGGTGATTGCGTTCATGCCGCTGGTATTTTTGCCTGAGCAATCGGGAGACTTTATCCGTTCGCTCCCCCTGGCGGTTATATTTTGCGTAATGGCATCTATGCTGGTATCGCTGACTATCATTCCATTCCTGTCCAGCCGTTTATTAAAAAACCATGTGGGCAACCCTGAAGGAAACTTCCTGATGAGAGGATTAAAAAAAGTAATCCATGGCAGTTATGCGCGATTGCTCGACAAGGCGCTTCAAAGGCCTTTTATCACCATCGGTGTTGCCGTTGTATTATTTAGTGCTTCGATCTATATCTTCGGAATTATCGGCTTTAGCCTTTTTCCCTCTTCAGAGAAACCGCAGTTCCTGATTAATATTACCACCGCCAATCAATCTAACCTGCCTTATACGGATACGCTAACCCGTGCAATTGAAAAAGAACTGAAAAAAGAACCGCTAATAAAATACTATGCCACCAAT
>Ga0247816_10000729_pt1 | contig 17597 bp, 19 predicted proteins | sample UWRJL209509C1_FD_179930 | JGI IMG/M metagenome (GOLD analysis project Ga0247816, IMG submission 179930) | Plant litter microbial communities from Arlington Agricultural Research Station in Wisconsin, United States - UWRJ-L209-509C-1 | ecosystem: Environmental > Terrestrial > Plant litter >...
ACTCCAGCATCAACTACAAAGACGGCCTGGCCCTGATGGGCAAGCCCGGCGTGGCCAGGGTGTGGCCGCTGATCGCGGGCATCGACCTGGTGGGCACCGTCGAGTCGAGCGCCGACCCCCGCTGGGCGGCCGGTGACAGGGTGATCCTCAACGGCGCCGGCATCGGCGAAAGCCACCACGGCGGACTCGCCGAGCGGGCCCGCGTCTCTGGCGCCTCCATGGTGCGCCTGCCCGTGGGCGTGAGCGCGTTGCGCGCCGCCGCGGTCGGCACCGCCGGCTTCACGGCCATGCTGGCCGTGCTCGCCCTCGAGCGCGGCGGCGTGACCCCGGAGTCGGGCGACGTGCTGGTGACCGGGGCCGCCGGCGGGGTGGGCTCGATCGCAATAGCGCTTCTCGCGGCGCGCGGCTACCGGGTGGTCGCCTCCACGGGTCGCGGCGAGGAGCTCGGCGACTACCTGCGCGGCCTGGGTGCGGCCGAGATCCTCGACCGGCACACCATCGACGAAGCAGGCAAACCGCTGCAGGCCCAGCGCTGGGCGGGCGCCATCGACTCCGTCGGCAGCTTCACGCTCGCCAACATCCTCGCCCAGACACACCAGGGTGGCGTGGTGGCCTCCTGCGGGCTGGCCCAGGGCGCCGACCTGCCCACGACCGTGATGCCCTTCATCCTGCGGGCCGTCACGCTGGCCGGCATCAATTCGGTCGAGGCGCCCCTGCCGCTCCGCGAAGAGGCCTGGACACGTCTGGCCACCGACCTCGACCTCGAGCTGCTCGACGGCCTCACCTCGGTGATCTCGCTCGAGGAGTCGTTCACGGCCGCGGCCGACATTCTGGCCGGCCGGGTGCACGGCCGCACAGTCGTGGACGTGCGCCGCTGAGGCGACGGGCGAATACGCGGCTAGGCTGGCCAAATGGTCATTTTTGCATCCGTTTTCATCGCTCTCGCGGCGTTGCTGCACGTCTACATTTTTCTCATGGAGAGCGCCTGGTGGACCCGGCCGAAGGTCTGGCAGCGGTTCGGTCTGGCCAGCCAGGCCGACGCCGAGACCACCAAGCCGTTGGCCTATAACCAGGGCTTCTACAACCTGTTCCTGGCCGTGGGCGCCATCGTCGGGCTGTTCCTGTATTTCGGCGGCCCGGCTGATGCCGGCGCGGCCCTGATCCTGTTCAGCACGGCGTCGATGTTCCTCGCCGCCACGGTGCTCACCACCACCGGGCCCGGCCGGGTGAAGTCGGCTCTCACGCAGGGTACGCTGCCGCTGATCGGATTCATCCTCTTCCTGTTCGCCTAGGCAGCCGGCCGCACAGGACCTTGCCGAAAGGACCGTTGTGACCCACGTCATCCTCTTCCACCACGCGCAGGGCCTCACCGAAGGGGTGGCGGAATTCGCACAACGGCTGCGGGACGCCGGCCACGACGTCGTCGTGCCCGACCTTTATGACGGCCGCACCTTCGACACCATCGACTCCGGCGTGGCACACGCCGAGAAGACAGGTTTCGACACCATCATCGAACGCGGCGAACAGGCAGCGGATGCGATGCCGCCGAACACCGTGTACGCCGGCTTTTCGCTGGGCACCCTGCCCGCCCAGAAGCTCGCCCAGACCAGGCAGGGCGCCCTGGGCGCCCTGCTCTTTCACGGCGGGGTGCCTGCCGCCATGTTCGGTTCGGACTGGCCCGCCACGGCTGCCCTGCAAATGCACGTGAGCGCCGAGGACGAGTGGATCGAGCTGCTGGAGGTGGAGGAGCTGGCCGAGAACGCCGGTGCCGCCGAGCTGTTCATCTACCCGGGCCGCGCCCACCTGGTCGCCGACTCCAGCCTCAGCGAATACGACGAGGAGATCGCCGAACTCATCCTGGAGCGGGCGATCGCGTTCCTCGACCGCCTCACCTAGACCCGCGAGAGCGGGCGTGTGGTTGCCTCAGCTGGCTGAGGCAGCCACACGGGCGCTTTCGCGAATCTGGGGCCCCGCGGGTGGCAAGCGGGGTTGCCGGTCTGGCACGATGAGGGGATGACCTCCGACACACCATCCGTTCTGCAGACCGTGGGCGCCCGACTTCGCGAGCTGCGCCTGGCCAGCGGGCGCACCCAGGCGCAGCTCTCCGCGACCACCGGGATCTCCGAGAGCACGCTGTCCCGCCTCGAGTCCGGGCAGCGCAAGCCCACCCTGGAGCTGCTGCTGGCACTCTCGGCGGCCCACGACGTGACCATCGACGACCTGGTGCATTCTCCGACCGACCAGGATCCGCGCCTCGACCAGCGGCCGTTCACCCGCCACGGCCGCACCTTCGTGCCGCTCAGCCGCACCGCGGGCGGGCTGCAGGCCTTCAAGGTGATCATCCCGGGCCGCACTGCCGACGAGCCGCTCGAGCAGCGCACCCACGAGGGATTCGACTGGTTCTACGTGCTGAGCGGTCGTCTGCGCCTGATGCTGGGTGAGCACGACATGATCCTCGGGGTGGGCGAGGTCGCCGAGTTCGACACCCGGGTGCCGCACGCCTTCGGCAGCGCCGGATCCGAGCCGACGGAGATCCTCAGCCTGTTCGGCCAGACCGGCGAGCGCATCCACGTGCGGGCCAGCACCATTCGCTGACCCGGCACCCGTCGAGCACCTACGCTGTCGCCTCCGGCAGGGTGACCGGAGCGGCGACGGGTGCGGCAGCCGGCACGACAACCGGCGTCGCCTTGGGGCGGGCCCGCTTGACCGGCTTGACGGGCGCTGCGGGCTCGACAGTCTCGGCGACATCGGTGGCACCGGTGGCATCGGTGGCGGAGGCAGCGTTGGCGGTCCCGGCAGCCTGGGCACGCCTGGCCGGTGCGGCCTTGGCGGGCTTGGTGGGCGCCGCGGCCTTGACCGTTGCCGGCCGGGTCCGCTTTGCCGGCTTCACGGGTGCGGGCGACGCAGCGGAGCCGGCGGCCGCGTCCACGGTGGTTTCCGTTGCGGCAGCGGCGACGGCGACTCTCTTGGCGCGTTTCGCCGGCTTGGCCGGGGCGGACTCCTCCACGGTGGCCTCGGTGGATTCGGGCCCGGCCGACCCCTCGAGTTCGGGCCCGTCGAGCTCCGGCACGTTCTCGGCGTCGGTGGCTTCGAGCTTGAGGGAGGCGATGAGGTCGGGGGCATGGTTGGTCGACAGGATCACCCGGGCGAAGTCGTCGCCGATCAGGTCGATGACCACGGCCTGGCGGCGGCGTTTGATGGCCAGGAAGTCCTTGCCGCCGTGGAACTTCCACACGCCGACGGCCACGACGAGCGGCACCAGGGCGCCGGGGGCACGAATGCCGCGCACCCAGATCCACGGATCATCCGTGATCGTCACCGACCGGATGTTCTCCCGCTGGATCACCACGTTCTCCCGGCGGAAGGCCAGCGTTTTCTCCGCGGGCGTCAGGTGAATCTCCAGCCGATCGGGATGTACGCGCAAGGAAGCCATTCCCCCAGTCTGCCCGGTCCGGCTGGAAATCCCCCTGTCGCTAACTCACAAAGCCATAACGCCGCAGCCGTGGACCCTGCCCAGCGGCACCGCATCCGCGGCCAACTGGTCCCCATGCGGACATCTGCACCCGGCGCACCGGGCGCACATGTCCGCTTCGGGAACAGTTGGCGGCGGGTTAGGCGGCCGGCGGCCGCGCCTCGGCTGCGGCCTTGGCGGCGGCGGGCAGCGCCTCGAGGATTCTGCCGATCGAGTCGCCGTCGTGGGCGGCGGATACGAACCAGGCTTCGAACACCGACGGCGGCAGGGAGACGCCGCTGGTGAGCATGGAGTGGAAGAAGGGCCCGTACCGGAAGCCCTCCTGACGCTGCACCTCGGCATAGCTGCGCGGCGGCGTGATCGCGGCATCCTGGCCGAACACGAAGCTGAACAGGTTGCCGGCGTGCTGCACGCTGTGCGCCACGCCCTCGGCGAAGAGAGCGTTGGAGACGGCGTCGGAGAGCAGCTCGGCGGTCTCGTCCAGGCGACTGTAGACGGCGGCGTCGGCCGCGGTGAGGGTGGCGATACCGGCGGCCACGGCCACGGGGTTCCCCGAGAGCGTTCCGGCCTGGTAGACCGGGCCGGCCGGGGCGAGGAAGTCCATCACGTCGGCCCGGCCGCCGAGCGCGGCGACGGGCAGGCCGCCGCCGATGACCTTGCCGTAGGTGAAGAGGTCGGGCGTGTAGCTCTCGCCATCCTCGGCCTGCAGCGCCCAGAAGCCGCCCGGGTTGACCCGGAAGCCGGTGAGGACCTCGTCGACGATGAGCAGCGCACCGTATTCGTGCGCGAGGTCGCAGAGGGCCGCGTTGAAGCCGGCATCCGGGGCGACGACGCCCATGTTGGCGGCCGCGGCCTCGGTGATCACGGCGGCGATCTGGCCGGGGTACGCCTCGAACGCGGCGCGCACGGCACCCAGGTCGTTGTACGGCAGCACCAGGGTCTGCGCGGCGGTCGCCGCCGTGACGCCGGCCGAGCCGGGCAGCGCCAGGGTGGCCAGGCCGCTGCCGGCCTCGGCCAGCAGGCCGTCGGAGTGGCCGTGGTAGTGCCCGGCAAACTTGATCAGCAGGTCACGCTGGGTGAAGCCGCGGGCCAGGCGGATGGCCGTCATGGTGGCTTCGGTGCCGGTGGAGACCAGGCGGAGCTTCTCGATCGCGCCGACGCGGCTCTTGATCAGCTCGGCCAGCACGGTCTCGCCGGGGGTGGAGGCGCCGAAGGACAGGCCCAGGGCGGCGGCCTCCTGCACGGCGGCGACCACGGCGGGGTGCGCGTGGCCGAGAATGGCGGGGCCCCAGGAGTTGACCAGGTCGACGTAGTCGCGGCCGTCGGAGTCGGTGACGTAGGCACCCTGCGCCTTCACCAGGAACAACGGGGTGCCGCCGACGGAGCGGAAGGCCCGCACGGGCGAGTTGACGCCGCCGGGGATGGAGAGCTGGGCGCGGGCGAAGAGCTCGTCGTTGTGGGTGGCGGGCGTGTGCGTGGTGCGGGTCATCGGGCATCCGTTTCGGTGAGCCAGGCGGCGAGTTCGACCGCCCAGTAGGTGAGAATGGCGTCGGCGCCGGCCCGGCGGATGCTGAGCACCGACTCCTCGATGGCGCGGCGGCGGTCGATCCAGCCCTGCGCGGCGGCGGCCTCGATCATGGCGTATTCGCCGGAGACCTGGTAGGCCCAGACCGGAACCTCGCTCATCGCGGCGACCTCGGCGAGCACGTCGAGGTAGCTGCCGGCGGGCTTGACCATGACGACGTCGGCGCCCTCGTCGATGTCGATGCGGGCCTCGCGCACGCCCTCGCGACGGTTGGCCGGGTCGAGCTGGTAGGTGCGGCGGTCGCCGACCAGGGTGGACTGCACGGCCTCACGGAACGGGCCGTAGTAGGCGGAGGCGTACTTGGCCGAGTAGGCGAGCACGGCGGTGTCGGCGTAACCGGCGGCGTCGAGGGTGGCGCGCACCGAGGCGACCTGGCCGTCCATCATGCCGGACAGGCCGAGCAGGGCCGAGCCGGCCTGGGCCTGCGCGAGCGCCATGTCGTTGTAGCGCAGCAGGGTGGCGTCGTTGTCGACGGAGCCGTCAGCGGCGAGCACGCCGCAGTGCCCGTGGTCGGTGAATTCGTCGAGGCACAGGTCGGTCTGCACCACCAGGGCGTCGCCCACCTCGGCGACCACGGCGCGGGTGGCGGCGTTCAAAATGCCGTCTGGATCGGTCGCTCCGGTGCCGGTGGCGTCGCGCACCGCGGGCACGCCGAAGAGCATCACGCCGCCGATTCCGGCCGCGGCGGCCTCGGCCACGGCGCGGCGGGCCCCGTCGATGCTGTGTTGCACGATTCCCGGCATCGACGAGATCGGGGTGGACTCGGTGCCCTCGCGCACGAACAGCGGCAGGACGAGCTCGGCGGGGTGGACACGGGTTTCGCTGGCCAGGCGGCGGAGTGCGGGGGTGCTGCGCAGTCGTCGCGGGCGGATGACGGGGTTTATCACCCGACCAGCCTAGGCCTCCAGCCTGAGTGCGGCTCCGGGCCGGTGCACCCGGCTAGGCCTGGGGCGCCCCGGCGAGGTGTCGCTCGCTCGGACGGTCGGCCGTGATCGCGTCGACGATACGCGTCACGCCGAAGTCCCAGGCCTTGTCGACGTCGCCGCCCAGCTTGAAGGTGCCGTTCAACTCCATGCTGATGAAGCCGGTGGCCCACGCGGTCAGGGTGCGGGCGGCCTCGAGGGCGTGCTCAGCACCGGCGAGCTCGCCGGCGGCGCGCAGGATGGCCTCGCTCGCGGCAGCCGCGACAGCGCGGTCGGCGACCGGCGTGCCGGCACCGGGCGTCATGACCAACTGGAAGGCGGCAGGCCGCTCGTGGCCGAACGCCCGGAGGATGTTCGCGAGCAGAACCGGGCTCGCACCGGTGTTCATCCGCCCCGCCAGCTCGGTCAGCGTCGCCTCAGCCACCAGCTGGATCAGCGCGTCCCGGCTCTGCACCCGCTTGTAGAGCGAGGGGGTGCGCACGCCGACCCGCTGGGCGACGGCCTGCATGGTGAGCCCGGCGAGTCCGTCCTGTTCCAGCAGGTCGCGCGCGGCGAGCACGATGGCGTCGAGTGAGGTGCGGTCCGGTGTAGGCATGTTGCCAGTATAGCTATTGACGATAGCCATGATGGCTATGTAGCATAGCCATCATGAAACTAGCCCCCGCTCTCCACCGCATCGGCAACGACATCGTCGCCGTCTATCTCATCGACACCCCAGAGGGGGTGACCATCATCGATGCCGGGCTGGCCGGTCATTGGAGCGAACTGCTCGCCGAACTCACCACAATGGGCCGCACCCTGTCCGACGTCAAGGGCCTGATCCTCACCCACGGCGATTCCGATCATCTCGGGTTCGCCGAGCGACTCCGGCGCGACCACGGCGTGCCGGTCTACATCCACCCGGGCGATGCCGACCGGGCGAAAGGCGGTGCGAAGCCCGCCACCTCGAAGCAGACGATGAGACCGGCCGCCGTGCTGACGTTCGCGGCCTACACTCTCCGCAAGGGCGGGCTGCGCACGACCCACCTGACCGAGGTCCTCGAGGCGCGCGACGGCGAGACCCTCGACCTGCCGGGGGACCCACAGATCATCGGGCTGCCCGGCCACTCCGAGGGCAGCATCGCCATCTACGTTCCCGTCGTCGACGCCGTGTTCGTGGGTGACGGTCTCACCACCCGGCACGTTCTCACCGGTCAGGACGGCCCCCAGCCGGCGCCTTTCACCGACGAACCGGACCGGGCGATCGCCTCGCTTCGGGCCCTCGTCGCCACGGGGGCGACCTGGGTGCTGCCCGGTCACGGTGCGCCGTGGAACGGCGGTGTCGAGGCCGCGGTGGTCGCGGTCGAGACGGCGGCACGGAACGCGCGCTAGCCGGCGCGGGCAGAGTGCCGCCGCACCGATGCGGCAACCGGATTGGCGACTCGGCGGCTAGAGGTCGCGCGGCGCCAGCCGCACGAGAGCCTCGATGAGGGACTCGGCGCTGCGTTCGTCGGCGATCACGTCGACACGCAGGCCGATGGCTTCAGCGTCTTTTGCGGTGCGCGGGCCGATGCAGGCGACCAGGGTGGTCTTGGAGATCGGACCGAGCTGGTCCTGCACCTGCTGTGCCACGCTGCCGCTGGTGACCAGGACCGCGTGAACGCGGCCGGCCCTGACGTCGGCGATGACCCGGTCGGAGACCGGGACGCCGACGGTGCGGTAGGCGACGACGGACTCGACGTCGTGGCCGATGCGGCGCAGGCCTTCGGTGAGCAACGGCTTCGCGATCTCGGAGCGCAGGGTGAGCACGCGCAGCGGGATGACGCCGTGCGTGGCGGCCTCCCAGTCGGCGAGCAGGCCCTTGGCCGAGTTGTCCTCCGACGGCACGATGTCCACGTGGTAGCCCGCGGCCACGAGCGCGGCGGCGGTCGTCTCGCCGACCGCGGCGATGCGGGTGCCCGGCGCCACGACGGCGCGGTGCGAGGAGAGCACGTCGACGGTGGTGGCGCTGGTGACGGTCATCCAGTCGAAGTCGCCGGCAGCGAGCTTGGCCAGCGCGGTGTCGAGGGCGGCGGCATCGTCGGTGGGCGCGAAGTTGATCATCGGAGCGACGATCGGCAGCGCACCGCGGCTGCGCAGGTTCGCGGCGACCTGGTCGCCCCAGGGCCCGCCCCGGGGCACGAGAACGCGCCAGCCGGCCAACGGCTTCTCCGGGTTGTGCCGCATGGCGCTCACGACGTCACCGTCAGCGGGGCGAACTCGGCAGCGCCTCCGGCCAGGAGCTCCCTGGCGGCGCGGTCGGCGACGTCCAGGGCGGCATCCTGCAGATCGGCGAGCGAGTGCGATTCGGGGGTCGCCGCGTGCGACGCCGTGATCCGGCGGGTGCCGTCGGGGCTGTAGACGGTGGCGGTGAGGAAGAGCAGGCCGTCGTCGATCACGGCGGTCGCCCCGATCGGGGCGGCGCAGCCGGCCTCGAGCCTGGCGAGCACGTGGCGCTCGGCGGTGACGGTGGCCTGGGTGGTGGCGTGGTTCAGCACGGCGAGGGCCTTGGTGAGCAGCCGGTCCGGCTTGCCCTCCCGCACCTCGATGGCCAGGGCGCCCTGGCCCGGCGCTGTGGGCCAGGCCGAGAGTTCGAGGTAGTCGGTGGCCACGTTCTCGAGCAGGCCGAGCCGGCCCAGACCTGCGGCAGCGAGCACCACGGCGTGCAGAGTCTCGTCGGTGACCAGCGCGAGCCGGGTGCCCACGTTGCCGCGGATGTCGACGACCTCGAGGTCTGGGCGCAGCGCGCGCAACTGCGCGGCCCGGCGCGGCGAACCGGTGCCGACCTTGGCGCCCTCGGGCAGCGTGGTGAGCGTGAAGCCGTCCCTGGCGCAGAGCACGTCCCTGGCGTCGGCGCGTTTGGGTGTCGCGCCGATGACGAGGCCCGCGTACCGGTCGGTGGGCAGATCCTTGAACGAGTGCACGACAACGTCGCACTCGTCGTTCAGCAGCGCCTCGCGCAGAGCGCTGGCGAAAACCCCGGTGCCGCCGAGGCTGGAGAGCGACTCGCGGGACACGTCGCCGTGGGTGGTGATCGGAATGATCTCCACCTCGCCGCCGGTGGCCGCCTGGATGCGGTTGGCCACAGTCGTGGTCTGGGCCATGGCGAGGGCGCTGCCCCGGGTGCCGACGCGGATGACGCTCACGGCGCCATCCCAGCGACCGCCGGCTTGAAGCCGAGGCGCACGTTTTCGCAGCAACCCGGTCGACAGATGTCGTACCAGGGGCCGAGGTCGGTCATGGCCGGACGGTCCTCGGCGGGCACGTCGTTCAGGCGCTCCTCCACGAGGTCGATCAGACCACTCACGTAGACCGGGTCGGCGCCGGGGGTAGGCACACGCACCGAGAACAGGCCGTGTTCCTTGGCCGATTCGGTGGCCTCGTTGTCGAGGTCCCACATGACCTCCATGTGGTCGCTCACGAAGCCGAGCGGCACGATGACCACGGCGCGGATGCCGCGCTCGGGCAGCAACGCGATCGCGTCGTTGATGTCGGGCTCGAGCCAGGGCATGCTGGGCGGGCCGCTGCGGGACTGGTAGACCAGCTGCCACGGGGTGTCGAGGCCCTGCATGACCACGTCGGCGACGGCCAGGTGCTGGGCGGCGTAGGCGCCGTCTGGGCCGAAGCCGCGCTCGGCGGGGCCGCTCTTGGCGGCATCCGTGGACGGGATCGAGTGGGTGCTGAACAGCACCTCCACCTCGGTGGCGAGGTTGATGCCGGGGTTGGCGGCCTCCACATCGGCCAGGCCCTGGCGCACACCGGTGATGAACGGGGTGACGAAGCCGGGGTGATCGAAGAACTGGCGGATCTTGTCGATCTGCACGGTACCGGTGAGGCCGGTCTTCTCCAATGCAGCCGCGAAGTCCTCGCGGTACTGGCGGCAGCCGGAGTAGGAGCTGTAGGCGCTGGTCGCGATGGCGAGCAGGCGGTCCTGACCGTTCTCGTGCGCTTCGGCGATGGTGTCGGCCAGGTAGGGCGCCCAGTTGCGGTTGCCCCAGATCACCGGCAGGGTGATGCCCCGGCGGTCGAGCTCGGCCTGCAGGGCGGCGCGCAGCACGCGGTTCTGCTGGTTGATCGGGCTGATGCCGCCGAAGTGGCGGTAGTGCACCGCGACCTCCTCGAGGCGGGCCTCCGGGATGCCGCGGCCCCCGGTGACGTTGCGCAGGAACGGGATCACATCATCCTGGCCCTCAGGCCCGCCGAAGCCGGCGAGCAGGATGGCGTCGTAGCTCGTCATTACTGCAGGACCTCCACGAGTTCGGCGGTGGTGATGCGACGGCCCGTGTAGAACGGCACCTCTTCGCGCACGTGCATGCGCGCGTCGGTGGCGCGGAGTTCGCGCATCAGGTCGACCAGCTCGGTCAGTTCGTCCGACTCGATCGGCAGCAGCCACTCGTAGTCGCCCAGGGCGAACGACGAGACCGTGTTGGCGATGGCCCCGCGGAACGCGGCGCCCTTGCGACCGTGGTCGGCGAGCATCTTGCTGCGCTCGGCCTCCGGCAGCAGGTACCACTCGTAGCTGCGCACGAACGGGTAGACCGTGAGCCAGCCCTTGGGCTCGACTCCGCGCAGGAAGCCGGGCACGTGGCTCTTGTTGAACTCGGCGTCGCGGTGCACGCCCATGGCGTTCCAGGTGGGCAGCAGGCTCTTGAGCAGGCGGCTGCGACGGAGTTCCCGGTTGGCCCACTGCAGGGTCTGGGCCTCGTCGGCGTGCGTCCAGAGCATCACGTCGGCGTCGGCACGGAGGCCGGAGACGTCGTAGATGCCGCGCAGGGTCACGCCCTCGGCTTCGACGAGGGCGATGATGTCATCGAGCTCGTCGACGAACCGGGGTACGTCGCGCCCGTCGAGGTCGTCGGGGTTGGCCGGGTCCTTGCGCAGCACCGTGAAGAGGGTGAATCCGGAGGGCGAGGCCTCGGTGGATTCAGCCTCGGAGGAGGTGTGTGAAGCGGGGGTGGGCGTGGTCATGTCTACTGCCTCTCCGGCAGCCGGGTGAGTCATGTGTACTAGTCTCTACCGCTTTGCCCGGAGAGCCAAAAGTAGACCCGCCCACCCGGCCGTTCAGCGGCGGTCGAGGACCGTTTTGACGCCCCACCAGACGACGGTGCCCACCGTGGCGGCGGCGCCCAGGGCGATGCCGGCCAGGGCGAGGGGGTTGTCGTCGCCGAGCCTGTGCAGCCCGAGGGTGAAGCGCCGGGTGTTGATCTTGACCTGCTTGGGCACGTTGAGCTTGTACTCGATCGCGTCGAGCGTGCCGGCGAGTGCGGCTCGCGCCCGGTCGGCTTCGGCGCGCAGCTCGGCGGTGCTGTGGTGTTCCGGCGTGGTCTCCGGGGTCTTGTCAGTGCTCATACTGGCCAACTCCCTTGAATGCGTCGACGTCCTTCTGGATGCTCGCGGTCACGCCGTCGGGATCGTGGCGGGTGCCCTTCTTGACCCGGTTGAGCCCGATCAACGCCAGGATCACCGCGATCAGGAGCAGCGCGACGGCAACGATGAGCGCGGCCAGCCAGAGCGGCAGCACGAGGTCGAGCGCGATCACGGCCAGCGCGATGAAGACGATGACCGCGAAGAACGCGAACACCGCCGCTCCGATGAACAGGCCCAGGCCGATACCGACGTTCTTGGCCTTGCCGGAGATGTCGGCCTTGAAGGCGTCGATCTCGGCCTTGACCAGATCAGTGATCTGACCCGGAAGCTCGCTGAGGAGCGTGAACAGTGACTGCTTGCTCTTGGGGTTGTACCCGCTGTTGCTCACTGGCATCCTTCCTTGGACTGTCGTCGGCGAGATTACTGCGTTGCAGTGGTGTCGTCGGTGGACTTCGCGGACTCCGCAGCGGAGGTCGCCGAGGCCGCGGCGGCCTTGGCGGACTTCGTGGCCGAGGCGGCAGCCTTGGTGGCGGCGGTGGCTGAACCGGCGACGGTGCCGGACGTCTGGGCGCCCTTGGCCTTGTCGGTCTTGTTCGCCACGGCCGAGGCGACCTTCTTGCCCGCGTCGAACAGGGCGCCGGGAACGTCGCCGACGCGCTCGAGCGCGAAGTCCTTGACCTCGTTCACGCGCTTCTGCACGGGCGGCCGGTTCCACAGGTCTGAGGCGGCCGACGCGATCTGGTCGTAGCGCTTACGTCCGGCGCGTGCACCCAGCACGTAGCCGACGAGCCCACCCGTGATGAAAAGAAGCTTTCCCCGCATTGTGACTCCATTCCTTTGCGTTCATGTGTTGCCAGCGTAACCCCCCAGCCCGGGGAGGAACATGTGTGCCGGGCCCAAAACAGTCCTGATCAGAGGTCTAGCACTGCCCGTCTGCCACGGATACCCGCAGCGAGCGCGTCGGGGATCACGGAGGCCAGCCCGGTGCCGGCGAGCCAGCCGCCGGTGACGTCGAGCCCGGGCGTGTTGTCGACGACATCGCGCACCCGGCGGATGCGCTCGGGCGCGCCGATCGTGGCCGGCGACAGGCTGTCGCGCCACAGGGTGCGGGCGAACCCGGCCACGTGGGCTGCGGCGAGGTCCACGCCCAGGATCGCGGCCGCATCCCGCAGGGCCAGCGCCTGCAGCTCGTCATCGCTGAGGCCGAGGGTGGGCACCGGCGCCCCGGCGCGCCCGTAGGACAGCCGGATGACGTGCCGGCCGGGCGGGGTGAGGGCGTCGAGCCAGGCCCATTTGGCGGTGACGTGCGTGATGGCCTTGGCGGTGACACCTGGCGTGCCCTCGGCCACGAGCGCGCCGGTGCCGCGGGGGTGGGCATCGAGCGCCGGGGCGTCGAGCACCAGGGTCGCGAGTTCCACGGCGGCCGGCACCGGCCAGTCCAGGGCGGCGAGGGACGCGAACTCGGTGCCGAGCGGGGCGAGCAGTCCCAGGGCGGCGGCCGCGGGCACGGCAAGGATGATGTGCCGGGCTTCGAGGGTGCGCGGCTCGTCGGCCGGGGCCGTGCCTGCGGCGCCGTCGCGGTCGGCCGGGGCATCGGCATCCGGTGCCGGGGCGAGCTGCACGGCCCAGGTGCGGGTGGTCGTCTCGGTGCCGTCGTCAGCGGTCGCCCGCACGTCGACCGGGCTGAAGCCGGCCGCGGCGGTATTGGTGCGGATCTCGACGTCGTAGAGTCCGAGGTCGGTGACCAGGGCGTCGACCAGGCGGTGCATGCCGCCGTTCAGCCCCCGCACGGCCGAGCCGGCCGGCGCGGCGATGCGCATCGCCGTGACGGCACCGGAGAGGGAACCCGCCGTGGTGAGGGCGCGGTTGAGCCCGGGAGCGACGACGTCGACCTCGAGGTCGTCGGCCGCGGTGGCGTAAACCCCGCCGGCGACCGGGTTGACCAGGCGTTCGAGCACCTTGGCGCCCATCCGCTTGCCCACGAGAGCGCCGAGGCTGTTCTCGCGGCCGATCTTGAGCACCGGGATCAGCCTGTCGGCGTAGGCGCGCAGGGCACCGGACCAGCCGATGGCGCGGCGGACGTCTTCGGCCAACGGCGACCCGGGGATGCCGAGCACGCCGGCCTTGGGCAGCGGCACCGACATGGGTGCGCCACCGGGGCGGTGCGGCGGCAGGTGCAGCCAGGCTCCGGCCGGATCGGGGGCCACGATCTCCTCGGTGAGGCCGAGGTTGGCGATGAACGCCGCCACGGTGTTGCCGCGCACAGCGAAGCTCTCAGCGCCCGCGTCGAGCGGAAGCCCCGCGACCTCATGACCGGCGACGGCTCCGCCGACCGTGGCGGCGGCCTCCAGCACGACAACGCTGAGCCCGAGGTGGGCGCACTCGCGGGCGGCCACCAAACCGGCGACACCTCCGCCGATGACCAGGACGTCCTTCATGACCTTGCTTTCCGCCGGCGGTGGCGCCGGCACTCGGGAGCGGCTCTAGGAAGCGGTGGAGGCGGTCGCGGTGGTTTCGTGCACGAACTCCACCAGCCGGGTGAGCACGTCGGGGTTCGTCTCCGGCGGCACGCCGTGGCCGAGGTTGAGCACGTGCGACGGCGCCGTGCGGCCGCGCTCGAGCACGTCGAGAACGTGCGCCTCGAGCACCGGCCAGGGCGCGTTCAGCAGGGCGGGGTCGATGTTGCCCTGCACGGGCACCACCCCGCCGAGCCGTCGGCTGGCCTCGTCGAGCGGCACCCTGTAGTCCACGCCGACGACGTCGGCGCCGATGCCGTGCATGGCCTTGAGCAGTTCGCCGGTACCCACGCCGAAGTGCACGACGGGCACATTGCGGCGGATGGTTTCAGGGTCGGCGGCCTCGTCGCCGACGGTCTCGGCATAGGTGAGGTCGCGCACGTGGGCGATCGCGGCCGTGGAGGCGGGGGCGACGAAGCGGGTGTAGTCGTCGAGCGACAGGGCGCCGGCCCAGGAGTCGAACAGCTGCGCGGCGCTGGCGCCGGCCAGCACCTGGGCGCGGAGGAACCGGCCGGTGACGTCGGCGGTCCAGGCCATCAGGGCCGCCCAGGCGTCAGGGTCGGAGTGCATGAGGGTGCGGGCGTGGATGTGGTCCTTGGACGGGCCGCCCTCGACGATGTAGGCGGCCAGGGTGAACGGCGCCCCGGCGAAGCCGATCAGCGGGGTCGAGCCCAGCGCGGCGACGGTGAGCGCCACGGCCTCGCTGATGGGGGCGAGTGCGGTGTCGAGCACGGCGGGGTCGAGCGCGATGAGGCGGTCCACATCCGCTCGGCTGCGCACGGCCTGGGCGAGCACCGGGCCCTTGCCCGCCACGATCTCCACGTCGACGCCCACGAGCTTGAGCGGCACGACGATGTCGCTGAACAGGATGCCGGCGTCGACACCGTGCCGGCGGATCGGCTGCAGGGTGATCTCGCTGGCCATGGCCGGGTCCAGGCAGGCGTCGAGCATCCGCGTGCCCACCCGCAGTTCGCGGTATTCGGGCAGCGAACGACCGGCCTGGCGCATGAACCACACCGGGGTCACGGCGGGGCGGGTGCCCTGGTAGGCCCGCACCAGGCGGGAGTCCGAGGTGAGGCCGGAAGAAAGTGGGTGCGTCGTCTCGAGGTTCATCACGCTCGATTGTCCTCTACATCGGCTGAGAGATGCGATTCGAGGTGTTGTTCGACACAACGTAGAATCAAGCGGTGTTGATTTGTCTGTCCGCGAACCACAAGAACTCGAGTTTCGACGTGCTCGAAAAGCTGTCTGTGGGCGCGGACGCTGCGGCGGGCGGGATGCTCACGGGCCACGATGCCCTCAGTGGGGCCGTTGTCGTGGCCACCTGCAACCGTTTCGAGGCCTACCTCGACCTCGACGAGCCGTTCGGGGTCTCCCCTCTTCCCGCGGTTTATGCCGCGATCGATGCCGTGAGCGCGAGCACCGGTGTGAGCGCCGACCTGCTGCGCGACACCCTCGACCTCGTGCACGGCAACGGCGTGGCCGAGCACCTCTTCGCCGTGACCAGCGGGCTCGAGTCCGTCGTGGTCGGCGAGGGCGAGATCGCCGGCCAGGTGCGCCGCTCCCTCGAGGAGGCCCGCGCCGCCGGCACCACCAGCCCCGAGCTGGAGCGCCTGTTCCAGCGGGCCTCGCAGACCTCCCGCGGCGTGAAGAACCGCACCGGCATCGGCGCCGCCGGCCGCTCCCTCGTGCGCCTCGCCCTCGAACTGGCCGAGAGCCGGGTCACCGACTGGGCGCACACCAGGGTGCTGCTCGTGGGCACCGGCCGGTACGCCGGCGCCTCGCTGGCGGCCCTGCGCGACCTCGGCGTCACCGACGTGCGGGTGTACTCGCCGTCCGGCCGCGCCGCCAAGTTCGCCGCCGCGCACGACATCGGGGCCGTGGCGACGGATGCCGAGGCCCTGGCTGCCGAGACCGCCCTGGCCGACCTCATTCTCACCTGCACCACCGTGGAGCACCACGTGATCGATGCGGGCATCCTCACCGCCGGCCGCGCGCTGGTGGCCGCGCAGCACGCCGCCGAGGTCCCTGCCCTGGTTGCCGGCTCGGATGCCGGGCGCTCCTGCCCGGTCGGCGCCGAACCCGACGCCGCCCGCCAGCTGGTCATCGACCTCGGCCTGCCCCGGAACGTCGACCCTGACGTGAGCGACGTGCCCGGCGTGGAGCTGCTCGACCTCGAGACCATCCGCATCCACGCGCCCCTTGAGCAGCTGAACGCCACCAGCGAGGCCCGCAAGCTGGTGGGTCGCGCGGCCAAGAAGTTCTCCGCGGTGGCCGAGGAGCAGAGCCTGGCGCCGGCCGTCGTGGCGCTGCGCTCCCACATCTTCGACATCCTCGACGGTGAGATCGAACGCGCCCGCAAGCGCGGCGACACCAGCGAGCAGACCGAGTCGGCACTGCGGCACCTCGCCGGCGTGCTGCTGCACACCCCCATGGTGCGCTCCCGCGAGCTGGCCCGCGCCGGCGACCAGGAGGCGTTCCTCGGCGGCCTCGACGCCCTGTTCGGCATCGAGGTGGCCCTGCCCGATTCGGCGGTCCCACCCGTCGAGCTGCCGGGGTCGACCGACGTCGCCGACGCCGCCTCCTGACGTGCGTCCGACGGGGGCTCCGCACGGTGCTGAGCCGAGCGTGGTTCTGAGCGGAGCGTGGGTCTGAGATGAAGGCCGTCTGGTTCGATCAATTCGGCGTGCTGCCGGTCGTGCGTGACGTGGCCGACCCCGAACCCAGCGCCGCCGGCGTGGTGGTGCGGGTGGAGGCCACCGGACTCTGCCGCAGCGACTGGCACGGCTGGCTCGGGCACGACCCTGACATCGCCCTGCCGCACGTTCCCGGCCACGAACTCGTCGGCGTGATCGACGCCGTCGGGCCGCTGGTGACGAGGTTCGCGGTGGGCCAGCGGGTCACCGTGCCGTTCGTCTGCGCCTGCGGCGACTGCCCCGAGTGCGCCGGCGGCAACGCCCAGGTGTGCCGCAACCAGACCCAGCCCGGCTTCACGCACTGGGGCTCCTACGCCGAACGGGTGGCGCTGCACAACGCCGACGTCAACCTGATCGCGGTGCCGGACGACCTCGACGCGGGCGCCGCCGCCCTGCTCGGCTGCCGGTTCGCCACCTCGTACCGCGGCCTGGTGCACCAGGCGAAGCTCGCGGCCGGCGAAACCCTCGTGGTGATCGGCTGTGGCGGCGTCGGCCTCTCCGCCGTGATGATCGGTGCGGCGCTCGGCGCCCGGGTGATCGCCGTGGACATCAGCGTGGACGCCCTCGCCTCCGCCGCCCGGGCCGGGGCCACCTTCACGGTCAACTCCAGCGGCATGACCGACCCCGAGGTGGTGGAGCGGGTGCGCCTGCTCTCCGACGGGGGTGCCCAGGTGTCGGTGGAGGCGCTCGGCCGGGAGAGCACGGTGGCCATCGCCATCCGCTCGCTGGCCACCCGCGGCCGGCACGTGCAGATCGGCCTGCTCGCCGAAGACCCGGTGCTGCCGCTCGGCGTGGTGATCGGCCGTGAACTGGCCGTGCTCGGCAGCCACGGCATGCCCGCAAGCGACTACCCCGAGCTGCTGGCGCTCGTGGCCAGCGGCCGGTTGCGCCCGCAAGACCTGATCAGCCAGCGTATCGGCCTGGCGGATGCCCCTGCGGCCCTGGCCGCGATGTCGGCGCCCCTGCCCGCCGCGGGCGTCACCCTGATCGCCCTGACGCTGCCCTAGCGCGCCGGGTGGC
>Ga0247816_10000730_pt1 | contig 17588 bp, 13 predicted proteins | sample UWRJL209509C1_FD_179930 | JGI IMG/M metagenome (GOLD analysis project Ga0247816, IMG submission 179930) | Plant litter microbial communities from Arlington Agricultural Research Station in Wisconsin, United States - UWRJ-L209-509C-1 | ecosystem: Environmental > Terrestrial > Plant litter >...
TCTGATTGGAGTTACAAAGTTTTTCAGGGACAGGCAATGTTTTGAAATGCTGGGTAAAGACATCCTTCCAGATATTATCAAAGGCAAATCAGGCAAAGATACCATCAAAGTATGGGTGTGTGCCTGCAGTACCGGTCAGGAGGCTTACTCAATAGCCATCAGCATCAACGAATGCATGGAAAGGCTGGATAAAAATATAGAGGTAAAAGTTTTTGCCACTGATATTGACGAAGAGAGTATTGAAATCGCGGCCAGGAATCAATACCCTTTAAGTATAGCCAAGGAAATTTCGCCGGCTATTCTGAAGAAATACTTTGTGAGGGAGGGTAAGTTTTACAGTGTTATCCCTGAGATCAGAAAACAAATAGTTTTTGCAAAGCACGATGTAACAAAGTCTCCGCCATTTATAAAAAATGACCTGGTCAGTTGCAGGAATATGCTGATCTATATGAACAATATCCTTCAGGATAAAATTCTGTCTACCTTTCATTTTTCTTTAAATGATGGTGGATACCTTTTTCTAGGTTCCAGCGAAACGGCTAATCCTATTAAAGAAGGTATCACCGAGATCTCTGGCAAGTGGAAGTTTTATCAGAAATCCGGAAAAATTAACTATTCATCATTTAATACTTACAATACAGGCGGGAGATTGCTTTCTCAACAGGAAAGAAGCAAAAGGACTGCAGTTACTGAACAACCGCTTACCGAAATTGAAAAGCGCTTTAACAAATTCATCACAGCAGACCTTGGTTACGTTGGTGTTTTTATTGATAAAGAATACGTCATACAAGAAGCGCTTGGTAATTATAGGCGGTTTCTGTCCTTGCCCGATCAAAAAATTGAGCTGAACATCCTTAAAATGGTACCTAAGGAAATTTCTATTGTGCTGAATACTGCATTAAGGAAGGTGTGGAAAGAGAAAATCAAGGTTCAGATCAACAGGCTGCGCATCCACCGGGCTGAAAATGATGTGTACCTGAATGTATCTATCCAGCCCCCCGGCCCTGAAGACACTTACACTATGGTGATTTTCTCTGAAAGTATAGCAGAGATTATCCCCGAAAAGGAAGAACTGAACCTGGCAGTTTTATCGGGTGATCAACACCATGAATATATTTACGAGCTCGAGGCCGAGTTGAATGAAACGCGCAGCAACCTGCAGATGGCAGTGGAAGAAATGGAGACTACAAATGAAGAATTGCAGTCTACCAATGAAGAGCTTTTATCGGCCAACGAAGAGCTACAATCCAGTAACGAGGAACTTCAATCCCTTAATGAAGAGCTACATACTTTAAATACAGAACATCAGATAAAGATCAAGGAATTGGTTGACCTGAATGATGACCTTGACAATTATTTCAGAAGCACAGACATTGGACAGGTGTTTTTGGACGCCGGACTTTATATAAGAAAGTTTAATCCTGCTGCTACGAGCATGGTGAATTTGATTGACGCTGATATTGGTAGGTCAATCGAACATATTTCCAACAATATCAAAGCAGATAATCTTTCTGCAGATATCCGTTCCGTATTGCTTTCTGGTCATATCATTGAAAAAGAGGTGCTCCTTAAAAGTGGCGACAGAAGCCTAATGCGCATTATGCCCTATTTGAGAAAAGACAGGCGAAATGATGGGGTGGTAATCACTTTTGTTGACATATCCCGCATTACAGAACTGAACAATATTATCAGCGGGGTATTCAATGCCAGCTTGAACGGTATCCTTGCTTTTACCGCTGTTCGTAATCAGGACCACTTTATTACCGACTTTAAATGTGTTTCCAGCAATGATGCTGCAATACGTTTACTGGTAAGGAGCAAAGAGGACATTAAAGACGCGCTGTTGGTAAAACAACTTCCCGAGCTTTGCGAGGGCAATCTGTTTCAAAAATATATAAATCTGGTAGAAAAGGGTATTGCGATCGAACATGAATTTTCACTGCATGAGCGATGGTACCAGATGGTGGCGGTAAAAATGTCTGACGGTTTTGCCGCAACGCTGACAGACACCACAGATCAAAAAGCTGCGGCGCTAAAATTAAGAAAGAATTATAACGAGCTTATCGCAACCAGAGAAACGCTCAAAAAGCTGAATACCGATCTTGAACATAAGGTTAGCGAACGTACGCGTGAGCTTTCTGAAAGCGAAGAAAGGTTTAATCAGGTATCCCGGGCCACTAACGATACAATATGGGACTGGAGCCTGGTGAGCAATACCATGTGGCGCAGTGACAACTTCACCTCCATGTTTGGTTATGATGCAAACAGTGAAAGTAGTACGATTGGTTTTTGGTTTGATAAGATACATCAGGACGATGTAGCGGCTGTAAAAGAAAGTGTTTTCGGTGCCATCAACGATAATAAAAAGCAGTGGTCTGCGGAGTACAGGGTTAAAAAAGCTGACGGTAGTTATGCGATAATTCTGGACCGGGGAACAATTATGCACGATGATTTTAACACCCCTTTCCGGATGGTTGGCACCATGGTAGATATTACCAAACTTATTGAGGCAGAAACCAAACTGAGCTCCAGTGAACGGAAATTCAGGAAGGTGTTTGATTCCAATGTAATCGGTATGGTGTTTTCCGATCTGGAAACGGGCCTCATCGAAGATGCAAACGATGCATATCTGGATATGATTGGTTATAAGAGGGATGACCTTTCCAATTCACTTTATCTGAATAATATTACTCCGCCCGAATTTCTGCACATTACTGAAGAAGCCCTTTCACAGGTCAGAAACCATGGTGTTAGTCATCCGTTTGAAAAAGAATTTATATGTAAAAACGGCAGTCGTATTTCGGTGCTTGTAGGTTCTGCCATCCTGGATGAATCTAACGACACCGAACTGGTCACTTATGTGATCAACATTACTGAGCAGAAACGCATGGAAGAACGCCGTAATGAGTTGCAAAAACTGATCAAAAAACAACAGGATGAGTTTTACAGTATTTTTAAAAATGCGCCAGCGTTAATCAGTATCAGAAGAGGGGCCGATCTGGTATATGAGTTTGTCAATAATGCTTTTATTGATTTCAATGGAGAAGCAGAATATCTTGGAAAGCCATCGGCTGCGCCTGGATTATATACCAGCGATCCTGAAATTCAGAAAATTGAAGACCGCGTGCTGCAAACCGGCGAAACATATGTAGAGAAAACCCATCATTTTATAAAGTCTGATCCGCTAACCAATGAAATAAAAGAACATTGGTTTGATTACATACATGCTCCTGTTTTTGCAGATAATGGTGAGATAGATGGTATTGCATTCTTTGGCTTTGAGGTAACTGATCTCATCAAAGCACAGCAGGCCACGAAGGAACTGATGCTGAGAAAGGATGAATTTATGAGTATCGCGAGCCACGAACTGAAAACACCAATCACCAGTATACAGGGCTTTTTACAGCTGGCACTAAGACTGGCACAAAAAAGTAATTCAGGTAGTCCGATGCTCGGATTTATTGAGAAGGCAACCAGACAGTTAGGTAACCTGACCTCTTTGGTAAACGATCTGCTGGACGTCACGAAGATACAGGCAGGCAAAATGCAGTTCAATTTTTCGCGGTTTAACCTCAAAAAATTACTTGAAGAATGTATTGGCGATATTCATGGTGCAGATAACAGTACCATCATCCTCGAGAAAGCTGATGATATCGAAGTTTATGGAGACCAGCACAGAATAGAACAGGTCATCCATAATTTTCTGTCCAATGCAATTAAGTATTCTCCAAATACTAAGACTGCAGTAGTATATACAGAAATAATTGGCGATGATATTAGGGTCACGGTAAAAGATTTCGGAATTGGTATACCCAAGAGTAAGACCAAACAAGTATTTGACCGGTTTTTCCGGGTAGTCGATGCTACTTCAATGATTTCCGGACTGGGGTTAGGTCTGTACATTTCCGCAGAAATTATCAGCAGGCACCGTGGAACAATAGGTGTAGATAGTATAGAGAATGAGGGTTCGGAGTTTTGGTTCCAAATCCCTATAGAAAATAATTAAATTTCAAATGCCATTAGAAGCTGTTGCTTACATCCTGAAAGATGCACCTATGAAATAGGTATTTGATGCATCATATTGGATACCATAGTTCAGGCCGGCATCCAGTTTGAGATTATCAAGTATATCCAGTTGCATGGCAGCATTCAAAAAGTTTGACCAGTGATGTTTTTTGAGGTCGTAGCTATAATAGGTTTCTGCAATTCCTTGCAAATGTTTCAGCAACTCGTGACTCACTGTGAGGGATTGTAGAAATTCGTTGTGCATCTGTCTCCCTTCGTTGTCTTTAAGGCGGCTGCCTTCAAGTTCCATCCCGAGTTTCCAATCATGGGGCAGCTTGATTTGAAAAGGAATGATAATACCGCCTTCATATCGGCTTTCATCGTCCAGTTTTGACGTAGGGAATTTTAAAAAGGGTAAAACTGCAATCGCAAAATTACCATGGTCGTTACCGGTCAGATTTTGTTTAACGCGCAAAGTTAAGTCACCAATGCCCTCGGATTTAGAACGTTCGCCACTTTCCACATCCGTTTCACGCTGTATGCCATAAGACGGTAGGTTCACCTGTACTGAAGTACTATTAGTTAGCCCGATTTTTACGTTCAACTGATTAAGTAATGTAGTTTTTGTGAGCGTGCTTTCAGACTTCTCCTTCTCAAATTTCATCAGGTCTGTTTCCAATTGAAAATGCCCTGCATCTACAGTGAAAGGTGATTCTGTAACATCTGGGCGATCGGTATCCATATCCCTCATCTCAGTTTTCGGCGTAGGCCTGAAAAGGTTGTATTTACTTTTAACGGGTTGCTGCGCCGCAAGGGACAAAGGCAACATGCAGGAGAGGATAATTAAGCTTAGTTTCATCTGCAGCAACAACCTTTTTTGAGCGAAAATGTTTGTCCAAAACAGTTATAGATCATATTCCTTTTCTATAACAGACATAATAAGTTCCCTTACGGTGACGCCGCGCTGGGCACCAAGTATTTTTAATGTTTTCAGTGCACTTTTCTTGAGCCTTAAGGGATAAGTGACCGTTTCGTCGTCTGCAGATGTTGACTGGCTCTCAGTTTTTGTAGCTTCTTCTCTTGAAGGTGAATTGAATAAGGCAGATACGCCTCCTAAATTTTTGACATTGTCTTCTATGCCGCTTAAGTTTTTCTTTGCCATAATGTTATATTTTTACTAAAATTTCATCTGTCAGGTCAGCATAGTCCAGCGCTCCGTTAGATGCCGGGGCATATTCAAAAACATCTATTCCCTTTAACTGTGCCTCTACAAGTGCTACGTTTATCCTGATGGAGGTTTTAAACAATTTATCCTCGAAGTACTTTTTAATGCTTCCGGTAATCTGTTCAGTAATTACCCTTCTAGGATTTATTTTGGTAATGAACACACCACCAATCGTAAGGTTTTCATTGTAATGAGTTCTTACATCAGAAATGATAGCTACCAGCCTGTCGATTCCGCGGTAGGCAAAATACTCCGCTTCTAATGGAATTAATACAGTATCCGCTGCAACCAATGCGTTAACGGTAAGCATTCCCAACGCCGGTGCGCAGTCGATCAGTATATAATCATATTTTTGAGGAACTGCTTTTAGCAATCTTTTCACAATAGTCTCTCTTCCCAGTCTGGATACCAGTTCAATTTCCGCACCCAGAAGGTCAAGGGATGAAGGCACAATATCCAGATATTCCGATATAGATACGATAGGGAGAGGTGTATCATTTTTTATGCTATCATAAATAGATGTCTGAACATCCCTTAATCCAAGGCCTTCGGTTAAATTTGATTGCGGATCAATATCAATTAGTAAAGTCTTTTTCTTTGCACGGGCCAGTCCGGCGCCAATATTCAGCGTAGAGGTTGTTTTTCCTGTTCCGCCTTTATGGTTAATAACAGCAATTATCTTCATATCATTATATCTTTATACAATGGTGCAATGATACTAAGATATGTTGATATGGAGATATCTTTTCGCAGATACTTCTCCTAAGATTTAAGGATGTTTTTGAAACTGTTTCTCAAGATCCTTGATTGCAGCATCATATCCCTTCCTGTCTGCAAAAACTAAAGGATTATAGCGGTCGCCTGGTTTGTGTTTACGGTGAAGGGTAAACTGGCTGGCATGTGAAGAAAACCACAGGTCGAACGAAAGTTTTTTCATGGATGAAAGGGTGTATGCATAATCTTTTGCGATGTCTGGATAACCCGCGATTGTCGAAAAGCCCTTTTCAGTGACGATAGTTGGCATGTTGGCTATCAATATACGATATGACCTGTCCTTATCTTTCACATCAAATAAAAAGCTGCAAGATCCTTTAGTGTGACCCGGGTGGTGTAGCATCACAAGCTTCATATCGCCCAGGCTAATCGTATCGCCGTTTTTAAGTAAACGGTCTGCCTTTGCGGGTTGATAAGTGCTTCCATTACCACCAAGCGCATAATCAGAACTTCCTCCGTCAGCCAGAACATCCGAATCTTTTTCATCAACCATGATGCGTGCCCCTGTTGATTGCTTTATGGCGGACACTGCTCCCATATGGTCATAATGTGCCTGTGTGGTTAAAAGTATTTTGGTGTCTGCAAATTTAAAACCCAGTTTTTCTATATTGGCTTTGATTTGCGTTGCTGATGCTGCAAGTCCTGTGTTGATCAGTATGTTGCCCTTTGATGTAGTGATGAGGTAACACGCCAGGTCATACGTACCCACGTAATATAAATTGCCTGCAAGCTGAAAAGGTGTATAAGCCTTGGACCACTCTGCTGGTGTGTCATGTGGTTCTGTCACGGTTTGGGCAGATAGTTGAAGGCTAACGGTAGAGAGGCTTAGCCCAAGTATGGTGATTTTGAAAATATGTTTAATCATATGGATAAATAATTACGAAGATAGGTTTTATTCCACTCCTTACAAATAATTTGAAACTGAGGTTCGCAGAATTAAATTGTAAAAACCATTGTAATATTCTTGTTTTTCTGGCTTAAAGCATCTGGAATATTATGTAAATTGAGTTTTATCATTATAACCTGATATCCTATGTCATTTATCTACAAACAAGCTTTTGTGCTTGGAACACTCATGATTGCTACACTGGTTACCGCTGGTACCGTATATGGGCAGTCCGCCGCAGGTAGTGGTGCCACAGACCCCGTAGAAAAGGAGTCGCCTAATACCAAATACAAATCTGCTTATGCCGGTCAGACCCGCGTTCGGGGCATAAAAACCAAAACACCTTTAACTGTACAGTTGCTGAACAAAACCTTGGAGCATCCATGGGCAATATGTCCGCTGCCTGACGGCCGCTTTCTGGTTACGGAGAAGCTGGGTACAATGTGTATCGTCACCTCCGCAGGAAAAGTAGTTAAAAAGATTACCGGCTTACCTGCCGTGGTTCCCGATGGTCAGGGCGGTTTACTGGATGTTAATATTGATCCGCAGTTTGCCTCTAACAGGATGATTTACTGGGATTATTCTGAGAAAGTTGCAGGTGGTTCATTACTGGCCATTGCTAAAGGAAAACTATCTGCCAATGAAAGTACGGTAGAAAACATAGAGGTCATTTATCGTGCAACTCCAGCCTATAGGGGAAGTCTGCAGTTCGGGTCCCGTATAGTGTTTGATAAAAATGGAAATCTTTTTGTGAGTACTGGTGAGCGCTCCGGTAACGATATCCGTGTGCAGGCTCAGGCATTAAATTCTGCATTGGGCAAAATTATTCATATTACTAAAAATGGAAAAGCTGTTCCTGGAGGCCCGTTTGCTAAAACTGCAGATGCAAGGCCAGAGATTTTTGCATATGGGTTGCGCAGCCCTGAAGGTTTAGCAATGAACCCAATAACAGGCGAATTGTGGGAATCTGAATTTGGACCAAGGGGCGGCGACGAAATAAATATTATACGTGCCGGGGCGAATTATGGATGGCCAGTGATCACATATGGAATAGAATACAGCGGTGGAAAAGTAGGAGATGGAATTCAGCAGAAAGCTAGAATGCAGCAACCTGTTTATTATTGGGACCCTGTTGTTTCACCATCAGGGATTGTGTTTTATAACAACAATGCTATTCCCGAATGGAAAGGCAATTTGTTTGTAGGTGGCCTCAGCAGCATGCATATTGCAAGATTGGTCATTAAAAACAACAAAGTGGTTGCTGAAGAACGGTTGCTCAAAGATGAAGGAGAACGTTTCAGGGCAGTTACCGTAGGCAAAGATGGTGCACTATATGCGGTAACAGATAGCGGAAGGTTTTACAGAGTGGCAAAAAAATAGCACTATAACAAGGTTCTGTAAAAAGAAGTATCTAAATAAACAAGGAGGATCATATTTAATGAATCCTCCTTGTTCGATTTATGCTGTGCCTGCCCTTCGTGGATTACCCGCTCACAGGACTTTTTGTCGTTGTTTTTCTGATTAACAATTTACATATTTTTATGATTTGTTGTATGTAATAATTTTGCACAATCTGTGAGTAATCCACACTCGGGTATTTTTGTATTCGCTGTGTATAAACGATAATAATAGTTAGTATTGTTATCACCTAATAATAATATATTTATGTCGAAAACTATTTAGGGAAGGTCATGTTAATATCTTACTTTAAAATAACCAAATGAACAAAGACTACCCTTTCTATATCAAGGCACCTATAATTTTACTAGGTCTTGTAATCACAGTATATATATTGTATGTTATTCAGGATATTCTTGTCCCCCTGGCTTTTGCTACCCTCATTGCGATTTTGTTGAACCCATTGGCTACGCGACTGGAGAGAATATTTCCGAAAATTGTAAGTATTTCTATTTCAATGCTCATTGCAGTGGTGGTGATCGTATTGCTCTTTTATTTTCTTTCATCGCAGGTCGCACATTTTTTTGACGATCTCGATGCAATCAAACTTAAATTATCGCAGTTGTTCCATACTACCCAACAATGGTTGCAAACGCAGTTCGGCCTTTCATCCAAAAAGCAGGTTCAAATGTTAAATGATGCTGCTAACAGCAGTAAAGCAATGTTGGGCCAGACCTTAAGCGGCGTGCTGGGAATGTTGAGCGTAGTCTTACTGATCCCTGTTTACACCTTTTTGATTATGTTGTACAAAACATTAATCCTTAACTTCTTATTCGAAGTCTTTTCTGAAGAAAACCAAAGTAAAGTATTGGAAATCATTGCAGAAACGAAAGCTGCAATTCAAAGTTATATCGTTGGCTTGCTCATTGAGACTTCTATTGTTGCGGTGATGAACTCGGCAGCTTTGCTGATACTAGGTGTACCTAATGCTATTCTTATCGGGGTTATCGGTGCCATATTAAATCTCTTGCCTTACATCGGCGGTATTATCGCCATCGCCCTTCCTGTACTGATGGCAACAGTTACACTCGACGGTTTTACTACGCAATTGCTCATCATTGCCGCATACACGCTGATCCAGTTTATAGATAATAATATCCTGGTGCCCAGGATTGTTTCTTCTAAGGTTCAGATCAACGCGCTTATTTCTATAGTGATCGTGCTGATGGGTGCGGCTTTATGGGGTGTTTCAGGAATGTTTCTTTCGATTCCATTTATTGCTGTGCTTAAAATTGTTTTTGACCGCATAGATGGGTTAAAACCCTGGGGCAAATTGTTGGGCGACTCTATCCCCACTGAACATATGGGTCAGTTTAAGCGCTTCAGAAAGAGGAAAGTGGTCACCCAATAGGCTTGATTTTAATTTGGGGCATATTACACCATAATAGACCGTAGTATTTCGAAACTATTTTCAAGATACAAAGGTTATATGCAGGATGTAAATAAGTTTACACTAATCTATAATTGATAAGAAAATGGAACAGGAAGATATTAAATATGAACGCTTACAGGAATTAAGCAACAGCGACTTTGAAATTGCAGAAGAACAGCCAGACATCACCGGATGGGAGATTTTCGATTCTTCCGGTGATTATATAGGAGAGGTTGAAGACCTGATCTTCGACAAAGAATCTTATAAAGTACGATATATTGTTACTGATCTTGACGGTTATGAACTTGATGAAGAAAAATATGTACTGATACCTATCGGTCTGGTAACTTTACATGAAACCGATGACGAAGTGCTTTTAACAGAAGCGATTTCTGATAGGTTGCCTTTGCTGCCTGCTTATGAAAAAGGGAAAATTACCCCCGCAGTGGAGTTTGAAATACGTGAAGTCCTTACCGGTACTGCTGAGCATGTGGTAGATGTAATGAACGAACTGCAACAGGAAGATAACTTTTATAACCATGGCCATTTTAATGATGAGGGATACCTCAGAAGACCAAAACTTTGATTTCAACAACCTTTAATTCCTTAAACCTGGAAACAATCTGTGATCAGCTCGCGCTGCGTGATGCAGATCTGGCCAGGGTTATTGTGAAGCATGGATATCCTCCGCTTTGGAGCAGGCCCAATACTTTTGAAAGCCTGGTTCACATTATTCTGGAACAGCAGGTATCAATTGCTTCTGCATTAGCGGCCCTCAATAAACTCAGGGCCCATGTGCAGGAAATCACCCCGGTGAGGATATTATTGTTAACAGATGAGGAATTGAGGGCGTGTTATTTCAGTCGTCAAAAAACCGCATATATCAAATACCTGGCAGAGGCAATCGTGAGTGGCCAGATCGATCTGCCAGGTTTTGAGCACAGAGAAAACGACGAAATCCGCAAAGAACTTACTGCATTGAAGGGGATCGGTAACTGGACCGTAGACGTTTACCTGATGTTTGTGCTGCATCGGGCAGACATTTTTCCTGTCGGTGATCTGGCGGCGGTAAATGCACTCAAAGATTTGAAATCTTTACCATTGGCTACCACCAGGGAAGAGTTGCTGATCATGGCAGACCAATGGAAACCGTATCGTACGGTAGCTACAATGATATTGTGGCATCATTATCTAAGCAAAAGCTAAATCTGAAATCAACTTCTCGCATGATGCAATGTTGATGCAAACAGGGCAATGAAGTACCAGATGGGCGCTGGATTATATTTAGCACTTTATCTAAGGGAATGCTACACAAAATCAACTAGCCCCAAAGAAATTTATACAAATAAATAAATACTACTAAATTAGTATATTATAATATTTGTTTTATATTTGCGTTGCAAACTTTTCAATATGAAAACTTTTACAACTACATTCCCTGATATGTTTATCCCTGATACTGTGCTCTTTCAAAGAGCTTACAGCTGTCAGTCCTGTTGTTGTTAACGCGTTATTATCCCAACCCATTTCTTATTATTTGATGAAAGCAACTCATTTTGCTGCTGTAACACTATGCCGTTTTTTTTGCCGGCACAAAACCTAATAATCATGAATTAAGAATCATATAGAATATAATCACACCGGCAAGGAAGCCTTGCCGGTGATAAAGATAACGGATCAGCGTAACGCCAATCACTAACTGATCCGCATCTGCAGTTTTACGAATAACCAGTATTAACATAAAACATTTAAATATATGGGAATTTTTCTCCAGCACAAACACGTCTATCCCTTAAAAAAATACAGTACTTTAATTTTGCCCGCCCTTTTACTGCTGCTTACACTACCTTTCACTTCCAGATCCCAAAACCAAAGTGTTCCGGTAATCAATTCAAAGTTGTATGGCAAGGTAATAGACGCCGATACCAAAGTGCCGATACCTGGTGTTGTGATACGCATCAAAGGAACAACACACTCAGTAGCTACAAGTGAAACGGGACAATTTAGCTTTATAACCGGCCAAAAGTTTCCATATACGCTCTCAGTCAGTCTCGTAGGCTATGAGAAAGCTGAAATCAGTGTTAGCGGAAGTCCGGTCACTATCCCCCTTAAATCCTCGGTAGGCCAATTGGGGGATGTAGTAATTGTAGGCTACGGAACACAGAAAAAAGGTGATGTTACCGGTTCTATTTCCAAAATCAGTTCTGCTGAAGTAAACAAGACCCCGGTGGCTAGTTTTGACGGACAGCTGCAGGGAAAGGCAGCGGGTGTACAGATAAGTACCAATTCTGGTATCCCCGGTGAAGGAATTTTTGTAAGGGTGAGGGGAACCACCTCTATCAATTCAAGTAGTGACCCGCTATACATTGTAGATGGTGTATTCCTTAATAACACCAGTCTTCAGACAGCAAGTTTGGGTGGAAGGACCACATCGCCACTTGCAGATATAAATCCCTCGGATATAGAAAGTATAGAAGTATTGAAAGATGCCTCTGCCACAGCGATCTACGGCTCAAGGGGAGCAAATGGAGTGGTAATTGTAACTACCAAGCGCGGTAATTACAATGCAAAAACAAAGGTTAATCTGGATGTGTCAAATGGCTGGGTCGAAGCAGACAAATCTACACTGCCCGAACTTGCATCTGGTCCGGAAATGGCTACGCTCGCCAACGAATACTGGATCAATTCCGGTATCGACAGGCCTTCGCTCAACCAGACTTTTAGCAACAGGCCTTTTCGGCCGAGGGCTGAAGGTGGTCAGGGTTTGCCGGAAGAGCAGCAAACTTATGACAGGATAGGTGATATTCTTCAGCATGGGCTGGTGCAGGACTATAATCTCTCCATTCAGGGTGGTGCCGACAAATCAAGGTTTTATGTGGGGGCTGGTCATACCTCTCAGGAAAGCCTCATCAGAGTGCCTACTTTCTCCAGGACAAGTCTTAAGTTTAATTTTGATCATAACTTAAATGACCACATTTCATTTGGATTAAGCAACAGTTTATCAAGAAGTTACCGGAACCAGGCCAGAACTGGTGACGGTCCGCAGGTAAACCTTTGGAATTCTGCTATCAGTACTGCTACCTATACCCCAAAATATGCAGAAGACGGTACTTCAACTGGTGCTGACAATGTATATGTGCTGATGGACAACTACAATGTAAATGCAGTTAGCCTGAGGTATGTGGGAAACGTATATGCTGAAGCAAAACTTGTAGAAGGGCTGAAGTTTAAAACGAATTTCAGTGTAGATTATGATCAATATGACGAATCCGCTTATTGGAACACGCTTACCAGTATCGGAAAAGCAGTAGGAGGTAACGCGACCTCTGCTATTACTCAAAATAGTACCTGGATCAATGAACAAACGCTTACCTACCAAAAAAATATAGGCGAGCATCATTTGAATTTCCTTGTGGGAAACTCATTGCAAAGCAATATACTCAAACTCACTTCGGCTGAAGGTACAGGGTTTGCCAACGATAACTTCCAGGATATTTCCTCTGCATCAATACGCACATCGGGACAAACATGGACCAAATATACACTTGCATCTTTTTTTGGAAGAGCTGACTACAATTATAAAAGCAAATATTATCTTGGTGTAAGCGCACGCACAGACGGTTCATCAAAATTTGGTGACAATAGTAAATGGGGCTATTTCCCTGCTTTCTCAGCAGGATGGCGTATTAAGGAAGAATCTTTCCTGAAGAATACAACCTGGTTAAGTGAATTGAAGCTCCGCGGATCTTTTGGTATAACCGGAAACCAGGCTGGAATCAACAATTTCGCCTCCCAGGGACTATGGACTGGTGGAAGCAGTTATGCTGATGCACCAGGTAGTGCGCTGCCTGGTATAGGCCCAGTACAGTTGGGAAATTCAGATCTGAAATGGGAAAAAACAACACAAACCAATATCGGACTGGATATAGGACTGTTAAAAGACAGGATCTCGCTAACGCTGGACGTCTACAATAAAAAGACTACCGGTTTATTGCTGCAAATGCCAATTGCTTCATCATCAGGATTCTCTACATACTGGGCAAATGAGGGTGAAATGAATAATAAAGGATATGAAGTGAGTATCAATACCTCCAATATCATCACCAATGATTTTACCTGGAAAACCAGTTTGAATTTTGCAGGCAACAGGAACAGGATCACGAAACTGCCTACACAAATTACACAGTATACGCGCGATTGGGTGATCATGAAAGAAGGATATTCGATGAACTCGTTCTGGCTGTATAACCAGTTGTATGTTGATCCAAATACAGGTGCACCAGTGTTTGAAGGCCAGGCAGCCGACGGTACAGTAAGCGCTGCCAACAGGAAAATTCTTGGAAATGCCTACCCTACAATTTTTGGCGGGCTCAATAATAGTTTCAGCTATAAAAATTTCGATCTCAGCTTTCTTTTCACCTTCCAGTATGGCAGCAAAGCCTTAAATCTCAACAGGTATTTCCGCGAGCGGAACCCCAGTAGCGGTGCAGTAGTAGTGAAAGCCCTTGAAAGGTGGCAAAAAGTAGGGGACATCACTGATATTCCCAGATTTACTTCCGTTGGAACAAATTATACGGTAGACCAGAGTTCCAGATATCTTGAAGATGCATCATTTCTTAGGTTAAAACTGCTATCGTTTGGTTATAACCTGCCGCAATCGCTGCTTTCAAAAATTAAAGTTAACCGTATTCGCCTGTATTTTGTGGGCTCTAATTTATTGTTATGGACAAAATATACTGGCGATCCTGAATCCAGTGTTACTTCTAATCCAAACGCTCAGGGCCTTGGCTCATTCGGAACGCCACCTCAACCGCGGGGTTACCAGTTTGGCCTCAACGTAACTCTTTAATTCTTTACACTTAGCATCAAAAAAATGAATACTTCAAAAATACTACTCTTCGGATTATATATATTACTGGTCACTACATCTTTGTCATGCAAAAAGTTTCTGGAGGTTAGTCCTAAAGATTTTGTATCAGACGACGAGACTATCGTTGACGGTGTATCAGCACAAACCGCGGTACGGGGGATATACAGCGCCCTGGAATCTAACGATTACTATGGGTATACCTTTCAGACCCTGGGTTTCTTTTCGGGCGACAATATCCAGTACGTAGGATCTCAGACAGTAAATCAGCAGCTCAGCAATCATGCTGTAATCTCCGATCTTGCTGCACTTTCCAGTTCATGGTCGGCTATTTACAATGTCATAAACAGGGCCAATAATGTTTTGGCAAAAGTGCCCGACCTACCGGTAACTGCCAGCTTTTCTGCAACATTAAAAAATCAGCTACTGGGGGAAGCCTATTTTTTAAGGGCGCTTGGCTATTTCGATCTGGCCAGAACCTGGGGTGGGGTACAATTGGTATTAACGCCAACTGCCTCTGCAACAGATCAAACTAAGGTGCCGCGAAGTACCCTGGCAGAAACTTACGCACAGGTGCTGAAGGATTTGACCCAGGCGGAAAGTCTGTTGCCAGCTACTACCAACAGGATCAGGGCAACTCAGAAAACTGCTTTTGCGCTACATGCGAGGTTTGCCTTGTACCAGGGCGACTGGCAAAATGCCGAGTTAAATGCCAGCAAGCTGATTGCTGATAATAATTATTCTTTAATTGCCCCTTACAACGCTTTTTTTGCAAATAACGCTACTGCTACGCAGGAATCGGTGTTGGAGTTATACTACAATACCAATGCAACCAATACGCAGGGATATAACTGGCAGCCAACAACTCTTGGAGGCGTAGGTTGGGTGATACCATCACCAGCTGTTGCTGCATTGCTCACAGATCCTGTTACTGGAGGAAACAGAAGGGCACTCATTAATACACTTGTGATTTCTGGTGTCACAAGAAATTATGGAAACCTGTATTACAGGACCGCAGGTACAGACCCAGCGTATTTGATACGGTTATCAGAATTGTACCTCATCCGCGCTGAAGCCAGAACACAACAAGACAATTACACAGGTGCTGCGGCCGATCTGAATGCTGTAAGAACAAGGGCAGGGCTTCCTGCTACTGCTGCCCAAACTAAAGCAAATCTATTACTGGCGATAGAAAATGAAAACCGTTTGGAATTTGCTTTTGAAAATCACCGCTGGTACGATCTGATCCGGACGGGCAGGGCAGGCGCGGTGCTGGGGATCACAGATAATAACAAGTTATTGCTGCCAATTCCTTACGCACAATTGCTGATAGATCCTAACCTTAAACAAAATCCCGGATACAACTAATCAAATCTAATCTTTAAAGTATGAGTACGCTAACTACATTACATACAGAAAAGCTGGAATGGAGCGGGTTGGAGATTTTCCTGTTCAGGGCCATCTTTATATTTTTATTGCTTCTGACGATTCCATTTGATCCTGGCTATTATCAAAAGATATTATCTTTTAATCTTTCAAATCTGCACTTTCAGGACCTCTTTCAACTGACTAACTATGTTCCACGTCTGTTCGTTAATTCAAGCTGTGGTATAACGAGTTACGCTGGATGGGGTGCTGCACTGCTGGCTGCCCTTGCAGGAGCGTTTGTTTGGCAGCGCATCAGTTCAGGTACAAAACAAGACAATGGACAGCTATACTATTGGTTGCGGGTGATTGTACGGTACCGCCTCGCTCTCGCGCTGATAGGATACGGTGTGATTAAATTGATTCCGGTACAATTGCCAGGCGCCACTTTAAGTGATCTGCATACTGCTTATGGCGATTTCCTTCCCTGGAAAATCTATTACTTGTCTACAGGTGTGGCCACAGGTGGATATGAACAGACGCTTGGTGCAATAGAACTTGCTGCAGGCCTGCTGCTCATCTGGCGTCCTACAGCTGTTATTGGTGCAGGTATTGCTGCAGCCTTTCTTATCAATATTGTACTTGTCAATTTTGCCTATCAGCTTGGTCAGCATGTGTACAGCGTGTACCTGTTATTGTTGACTGCTTTTATCCTCGCTTATGATACGCCCCGCCTTTTTCAGCTGCTGGTAAAAGAGGGTAAAGCGAGAGCAGATGATTTTGAACCCGTTTTTACTAAAAATGTTTTGCTGTTGCGCTACGCAGTCAAAATATTACTTGCCGTGTTCGTGCTTGCCTATGGAGTGCTCACGTATTTGAGTCATGCAAAGAGCAAATGGCCTTATTCGGATAAGCCCGGGTTAGCAAAAGCCTACGGCGTATACAATGTTAAGGAATTCAGGATGAATAATAAAGTACTGCCCTATTCGGCAACAGATACCACCAGATGGCAGGACGTAGTTTTCGAAAAATGGAATGTGCTAAGTATAAAAGCCAATAAAAATTATCCTATTGATATTAGTTCTCCAGTAATAGAAGCCCAGGCAGACCGTGATCGAAATTTTGAGTCTCAGGGTAATGGCGGCCGTGCCTTCTATAGTTATGTAACCGATAAGCATAAGATTACCATTTTCAATAAGAATATTCCTGCGGATATCGAAGTATATACATTTTCAAGACCTGATTCATCCACTATTGTGCTGGATGGCACTAATAACAGTCACGATACGCTACATGTAGTTCTGGAGAAACTAAACAAAGAATACCTGCTCTTCAAAGGACGCAGAAAACCAGTAAAAGTCTATTAACCACAAGATGATGTTTAAAAACTGAATTATGAACGAATTAATAGTTGCTGCGGTAGACCAGCCAGTTTTGGCACCGCAAAACAATAAAAGGGAATGGAGCAGTGCAGAGAGGTTTCTGTTCAGGGTATCATTTATTTTCTTTACCCTGCTCATCATACCGGTTGAACCCTCCTGGTACAGCAAGCTGTTTTCAGTAAAAACTTTTTTTGCCTTTTTAAATACCCTTACAGGTTATAGGGTTGGCTTTTACAGTCTTCATTCTGATAGTG
>Ga0247816_10000731_pt1 | contig 17584 bp, 13 predicted proteins | sample UWRJL209509C1_FD_179930 | JGI IMG/M metagenome (GOLD analysis project Ga0247816, IMG submission 179930) | Plant litter microbial communities from Arlington Agricultural Research Station in Wisconsin, United States - UWRJ-L209-509C-1 | ecosystem: Environmental > Terrestrial > Plant litter >...
ACAATCATCGCGGCCTCCGCCGCGCAGGAGGAACGACGATGACCACCACGGCCCGCTCCGACGCGACGCTGACGACCGACGTTCCCATGCTCGACCTCGGGTACCAGAACCGGCAGGTGGTCGACGAGGTCGCCGAGGGGTTCGCCCGGGTCATCGACGCCAACGAGTTCATCCTCGGCAGCGACGTCTCCGCGTTCGAGCGGCAGTACGCCGCCTACCTGCACGTCGACCACGTCGTCGGGGTGGGCAACGGCACCGACGCGCTCGTGCTCGCGCTGCGCGCCGCGGGCATCGGCCGGGGCGACGAGGTCGTGCTTCCCACGAACACCTTCGTCGCCACGGCGGAGGCGGTCGCCCTGGTCGGCGGCGTGATCCGGTTCGTCGACTGCGGCCCCGACTACCTGCTCGACGTCGACGCGCTGGGCGCCGCGGTCTCGAGCGAGACGAGGGCCGTCATCGCCGTGCACCTCTACGGCCAGGTCGCTCCGGTGGAGCGCATCCGCGGCATCGTCGGCGACGACGTGGTGATCGTCGAAGACGCGGCGCAGAGCCAGGGCGCCCGCTCGGGCGACCGCTGGGCCGGCGCGCTCGGCGACGTCGCGGCGACGAGTTTCTACCCGGGCAAGAACCTCGGCGCGTTCGGCGACGCCGGCGCGGTCATGACCGGCTCGGCGGCGATCGCCGACCGGGTGCGCGCCCTGCGCAACCACGGCGGACTGCGCAAGTACGAGCACACCGAGATCGGCACCAACTCGCGGCTCGACTCCCTGCAGGCCGTCGTGTTGAACGCGAAGCTGGCCCGACTCGACGGCTGGAACCAAGAGCGCCGCGCCATCGCCACGCGCTACACCGAGGCGCTCGCCGACGTCGACGGCGTGACGGTGCCAACCACGACGCCCGGGGTCGACCACGTCTTCCACCAGTACGTCGTCGAGCTCGACGACCGCGACCGGGTGCTCGACGAACTGAACGCGGTCGGAATCGGGGCTGGCATCCACTACCCCGCCCCCGTGCACCTGCTCCCGGCCTTCGCCGAGGTCTCCCCGGGCGCCGGGGCCTTTCCGGTGGCCGAACGGCAGGCGGGCAGGATCATGTCCCTGCCGATCTACCCCGGCCTCGACGAGGGCGCGCAGGCCCGGGTCGTCGAGCAGCTGGTGGCGCGCTTGTGAACGGGGCGGGCGCTCGTGACTGAGCCGACGCTGACGGCCGCGGGGCGCGGGCCGCAGGGGCTCGGCGACCGCGCGGCAGCCGGCGTGGCCTGGACCGTGCTGCAGAAGTGGGTGGTGCGCATCGGCGGCCTCGTCACCGTGGCTATCCTCGCCCGCCTGCTCGGCCCAGACGACTTCGGGGTCGTCGCCATCGCGATGACGGTGATCCCGCTCATCTACCTGCTCTCCGACCTCGGCTTCTCGACGTACGTCGTGCAGGTGGCGGATGCCTCGCAGCGGGTGCTGAGCACGGCGTTCTGGTACTCGATGTCGGCGGGGGTGCTGCTGGCCGGAGGCCTCGTCGTGCTCGCGCCGACCCTCGGGTCGGCCTTCTCGCTGCCCCAGGTCGCCCCCGTGCTCATCGGACTGTCGCCCGCCGTGCTGCTCGTCTCGCTCGCCTCGATTCCCGTGGCGCTGCTTCGCCGCAGGCTCGCCTTCCGCGCGCTCGCCCTGCAGTCCTTCGCGGCCGGGGCGATCGGCCAGGTCACGGCGATCGCCGTCGCTCTGATGGGCTGGGGCGTCTGGGCGCTCGTGCTGCAACTGCTCGTCAATCAGGCCGTCGTGCTGGTCTTCGCGTGGGTGTCGGCCCGGTGGCATCCGTCGTTCGTCTTCGACCGTGTGCAGTTCGCGACGATGTTCCGGTTCGGCACGAACGTCGTCGGCGTCGAGCTCGTCGCCCTCGCCCGCCTCTGGGCCGAGACGGCGATCGTGGTCTCGACGCTCGGCGTCACCGCTCTCGGTTTTCTCAACATCGCGCAGCGTCTCATCCAGGCGACGCACGACCTCTCCGCCGCCGCGATCCTGCCGGTCTCGACCGTCGTGTTCTCGCAGATCAGGGAGACGGTCGACCGGCTGCGGGCCGGCTACCTGCGCGCCCTCGCCCTGTCGTACGTCGTGGTGATGCCGGTCATGGTGTTCGTCGCGGTCGGCGCGCCGCTCATCGTGCCACTGCTGTTCGGCGACCAGTGGGGGCCGAGCATCGTGCCCGCCCAGGCGCTTGCCGTCGCGGGCATCATGACTCTGGGCGCCATGCTCGACAACGGGCTCTTCTACGGCGTCGGCAAGCCGGGGCGGTGGCTCGTCTACGCGATAGTCATCGACGTGCTCACGGTCGCGACTACGCTCTTCGCCTCCCGCTACGGTCTCGTCGGCATCTCCGTCGGGTTTGTCGTCGTCGCGTTCGTCGCCACGGTCGTGCGCTGGGTGCTCGTCGCGCGGCTGGTCGACTCGACCCCGTGGACGGTCGCGAGACCGTTCGCGCTGGTCGCGATCGCCGGCGTGGTCTCCGCCGCCGGCGGGATCGCCGCGATGGCGATGCTCGCCGAGTTGCCGGCTCTCGTCGTGCTGCTCGTCGTCGGACTCGTGATCGTGGCACTGCACCTCGGCGTCGTGCGGCTGGTGCAGCCGGCGCCGTTCCACGAGCTCGTCGCACTCGTCGTCCGGCGGCTCCGTCGGCGCCGACCCGTCGTGGCGGTGACCCCGTGAGCGGCGCGGCGCGCCAGCGCATCCTGCTCTCGTTGCAGCGGCGGCTCGCGTGGATCCCCGCCCCGCTCCGGCAGCGCGCGCGGGCGCTGCTCGGCCGCGACCTCGAGAGCGAGGCGGTCGTCGACGGCTGGGCGGCACCGCTGATCCCCTCGGCCGCCGCACCCGCGCTCGAGTGGCCCGCCGTGGAAGCCGCGCCCCCCGCCGTGGCGACCGCGGCGACCGGCTCGGCCGGGGGCGCGTCGCAATTGCGCTGTCTCCTGGTCACCGAGTCGGTCGACGCCTCCGGCATGGACGAGTTCGTGGCGTTTCTCGCGCGGCGGCTGCGCCGGCACGGCATACTCACCGCGGTCATGGTGGCGTCGGATGACCCGGCGAAAGGCATCGGCGGCATCGGCCGCGCGCTCGCCGACGAGGGCATCGAGGTGGTCGACCCGAAGCGCGCGGCCGGACCCGCCTGGATGAGAGCCTGGCGGCCCGACGTGCTCAGCATCCACGGTTCTGCCGACTGGCCCCTCGAGGCGGCGGCCGAACTCGGCATCCCCGCGGTCGAGACGCTGCACGGCATGCACAACCTCTTCGGGGCGGCGCCCGCCGACGTGGTGCGCAGGAGAAGCCTCGTCTCCGGCCTGATCAGCGTGAGCGAGATGGTGCGGCTGCAGTACCTCGCCCTCGACCGCGAGCTCGACCCGGCGCGCATCCTGACTATCCCGAACGGGGTCGACTCGCACCGGGTGCAGTCGGTCGACCGCGCCCGGGCGCGGGCCGCACTCGGCCTCACCGACGAGTTCCTCTTCGTGTCGCTGGCCAGGCACTCGCTGCAGAAGAACGGCTACGCGCTGGCCAGCGCGTTCGACGAGGTCGCTGCGGCGGCACCCGACGCGCACCTGCTCATCTGCGGCCGCTCCGACGACAGGTCGTACACGGGCCAGGTGATGGCGCTGAAGCAGCGGCTGCCGCACGGCGACCGCCTGCACCTGCGCCAGAACACCCCGCAGGTCGCGGCGCTGCTCGCGGCCGCCGACGCCTTCGCTCTCGACTCGTTCTTCGAGGGCTGGTCGCTCTCGTCGATGGAGGCGCTCGCCTCGGGGGTGCCCGTCGTGGTGAGCGACGTCGGCGGAGCCAGGGAGCAGCTCACCGGCGGCCCCGCGAAGGGCGCCCTGATCGCCAACCCGCTCGGCGACCCGCTGGCCGTCGACTGGGCGGCCATCAGCGCTGCCCGCTTCCGCGAGCAGGCCAACCGCGCCGAGCTGGTCGACGCGATGACCGCCCTCGCCCGCGGCACCATGCCGCTCGACTCCCGTGCGGCCATCGCGGCCGACTCCCTCGCCCGCTTCGACGACGAGCTGTGCATCAGGCGGCACGCGCAGGCGATCCGGGCGACGGCAGACGGCCGGCCGCTCGTACTCTCGGGGGACCTCGCAGTGGCGGCGACGACGATCGGAGACAACCATGCTCGATAACGCGCGCTCGCGAGCGCGGCAGGTCATCCGGGTGCTCAGGGCGGAGGGGCTGGAGGGCGCCCGACGACGCGCGCGCAGGGTCGGTCACCGCGTGCTCGGTGCGGAAGCCGAGGAACTGCCGCTGCTCGCCTCCGACGTCGCCGACTCGACCCAGCTCGCGCCGTTCGCCGAACCCGTGCGGGTCTCGGGCCGGCCGTTGAGGATCGGCTGGATCACCACCCCGCCCGGCGCCGGCTCGGGCGGCCACACCACGATGTTCCGCATGATCGAGGGGCTCGAGCGCGCGGGACACGACAACCGTCTCTACCTCTACGACACCTCGCACGGCGACCTCGCGAGGCACGAGCGGGTGGTCCGAGAGAACTGGCCCGCCGTCGCCGCCTCGGTGCACGATGTGGCGACGATCTCCGGCGGCGGCGGCTCGACGGACGCCGACGTGTGGGTGGCGACCTCGTGGCAGAGCGCGCACGTGCTCGCGTCCCGTCCGCACCTGTCGGGTCGCCGGATGTACTTCGTGCAGGACTACGAGCCGTACTTCTACGCCCACGGGTCGCTGTACGCGCTCGCCGAAGACACCTACCGCTTCGGCTTCACCGGCATCACCGCGGGAGCGTGGCTCGCCGAGGAGCTCGCCGACCGGTTCGGCATGCACAGCAGCCACTTCGAGTTCGGAGCCGACCTCGACGTCTACTCCGTCGCATCCGGTGCCGGTGCGCCCGCCGCCCGCGACGGCGTCGTCTTCTACACCAAGCCGGGGGTGGCCCGGCGGGGCCACGCGACGGGCATGCTCGCCCTCGAGCGGTTCGCGCGGGCCCGCCCCGACGTGCCGATCCACCTCTTCGGCGACCCGGTGCCGCAGGTCCCGTTCGCGGCGGTGAATCACGGACGGCTGCGCCCCGACCAGCTCGACGACCTGTACAACAGCTGCCGGGTGGGCCTCAGCCTCTCATTCACCAATGTGTCGCTGATCCCGTGGGAGCTGCTGGCCAGCGGGACGGTCCCGGTCGTCAACGACGCGCACCACAACCGCGTCGTGTTGGACAACCCCGAAGTGGTGTGGGCGGATGCCACGCCGGGAGCACTCTCCGCGGCGATGCAGGCGGCCTACGACTCGTACGACCTGTCCACGGCTCCGGCCCGGCTCTCGCGCTCGGTCGTCGGCGCCAGCTGGGCCGACGCCGCGCGGAGTGTGGCCGCGTTCATCGAGTCGCAGACGCTCGACCGCGCCTGAGATCGGCGGAGTCATCGTCGACGGCGCCGCCGTCGGTGCCGGCGTCGTTGCCGCGCGCGGCCTCGGGCTTCGTCTCGGCCGTCGCGCCGGCCTCGGCCTTCGCCTCCGCCTCTGACGCAGCCTTCGCGTCGGCGTCGGCCTTCGCCTCCGCCGCGGCCTTCACCTCGGCCTTGCGGGCGCGGTGCGCCTTTCTCGACGATTCGACCCAGGTTCCCAGCGAGATCGCGCCGAAGATCAGGATCACCCCGCCGAGAGACACCATGATCACCGTGCGCACACGACTCGAGAGCTTCTCGGTGGCGCGGTCGGGCTCGGCCACGACGATCGGGGTGAACAGGAAGCGCTCGTCGGCCCCGTTGATCGTCTGCACACTGTGCAGGCTCTCCTCGAACAGCGTGCCCAGCTCGCGGATGGTCGCGAGCGACTGGGCCTCGGTCTCTCCCGACGCGGTGATCGATACGATGAGCCCCCCGCCGCCCGCGCCGGGGGTGGCCAGGAACTCGGTGCCCAGTCCCTGTCGCTCCAACTCCTCCTGCGTTCCGGGAGCGTTGAGGCGCGTGATCACGACGTTGGCGACCAGATTGGGATCGGACGACCGGAGGTAGGGGTTGTCGGCGTTGAGGTCGACGAGTGTGGGATCGAGCTCGAGCTCGGCCTCCGTGGGGATCTTCGGGTTCACGAGCGCGTACGAGATGCTCGACTCGTAGGTTCTCGGCCCGTAGAAGTACACCGCCACCGCGGCGGCGACGGTCAGGATGATCGCGGGAAAGGCGAACCACTTCATCCGCCAGATCGTTCGAATCACTGCGAGGGGGTCCATGCCGTCAATCCATTCGGGTAGTTTGCGGTGTTGTCGTGGCCGGAGCCGGGGAGCTGCCCTCGTTCTTCACCATGATCCAGATGGCCCCGGAGAGCCCGACGAGCAGCGGGTAGCTGAGGGCGAAGGTGGGGAACGACAGGGAGTCGAAGGTCACCGAGCAGACGGCCGCGACCGCGAGTCCTGCGGCGGATGCCCCCGCGAGGCAGCGAAGCGCCGGGGACGTGGCGTGACGGGCCGAGTGCAGCGCCGCGACACCGGGAAGCACGAGGTAGATGAAGACGCAGATCAACCCGACGATCCCCATGCTCACGATGGTGTTGAGGTACTGGTTGTCGAGGATCTCCTGCGCGTTCTGCACCGTGTAGTTGCCCGGCCCGACGCCGAACCACGGTTTCGCGTCGATCATGCGCGCCACCCGCGGATAGTTGTTCACCCGCGTGGCGATCGACGGGTCGGACGTGTCGGCGCCGAGAGCGTCGGTGATGGTGCCGACGAACCCAGGCACGGCGACGAAGAGCGCGATGATCACGAACGGCAGCGCCGCGATGGTGCGCTGCCGGGCGATTCGAGGCAGGAACGGGAGCAGCACCGCGATGGCGACGACGGATGCGAGGGTGCCCGACCGCGACACCGTCGCGGCCACCGCGAAGACGAGCAGCCCCGTCTGCAGCCAGTGGAACCAGCGCTGACCGCGCTGGTCGTACAGGGCCCGCCAGATCGACAGCGGCAGCAGCATCGCGCTGACGACGCCGAACTCGATGGAATGGAAGGTGCTGCCCGCCACCCGCACCAGATTGCCTCTGGCCTGGAACGGGGTGTCTCCGCCGTTGTAGGTGAAGCCGGGCATGGCGAGCTGCACCCACTCCATCGGGTTCACACGCAGGGTGAACTGGATCAGGCCGACGACGCCGCAGAAGAACGCGCCCGCGAGCAGCCACCGCAGCAGCTGCATTGCGTCGGCCATCGACTTCACCGACTCGGCGGCGACGAGGATGAGACCGAGGCTGGCGAACGCGAGGATGAGCCAGCGGTCGGCGGCGGCCAGTCCGGTGACGGTGGCGTCACCCGTCCAACCGCCGTAGAGGGCCGTGTAGGAGGCGATGATCCCGAGCACGAAGAACACGCCAGCCATGCGGCCGGGATGCCGGACCCGCACGGGGTCGTGGAGGCGCCAGATCCACGACGCCAGCCAGAAGACGAACAGCAGGCACGACAGGATCATGGGCACCGTGCCTGCGGCGCCGATGTCCTTGATCACCATGCTCGAGGGGAAGACGAACATCGAGAACGCGGTCAGTCGCAACAGCAGAGGAGTGCGGCCCTGCGCGGCCAGCGCGGCGCCGTCCGACGTGACGTCGACCTGCGCCGGGTGCCCGGTGGCACGCGCGACGGTCGTCGCCGCGTGCGCCGCCGTTTCGGGTACGAGGGAGCCGCGAGCCATCAGCAGATCCTCCGATCGGGTGCAGATTCCTCCAAATGGTTTCTACAGGGTACAGCTCTGCGAGTTTCGCCACGCCCCTCGAACTGGGGGCAGAACGAGGGTGCTATGCGCCCCCGAAAACACGAAAGCGGTCGCGCACGGTTTCCCGTGCGCGACCGCCTTGAGCGCGATCGTGCTATTCGATCAGCCGAGCGCGATCCGGTAGACGTGGTGCGTCGACTCGCTCGCGAACGAGTCGCTGAACGATCCGTTCGACACCGCGATGGTGCGGCCCTCGCCGACCACCTCGACGTTTCCGGTCACCCCTGCGGGAAGGGTGAACGAGCGGGTTCCGGTGCCGCCGTCGGTCATGGCGAAGATGTACGCCGAACCGCCCTGGGTCTTGAGCATGGTCTCCAGCTGAGGACCGAAGTTCCAGACGTACGACTGGGTGTTGATGACCGGCGCGAGCGACGCGACCTTCGCGTCGACGGCCTTGACCTTGTTCTGCAGTGCGGCCCCGCAGTCGATCAGCGAGTAGTTGCCGCAGCCGCTGTTGTTGTGCTGGAAGTAGGCGATTCCGGCGGCACCGTGGATGATGCCGTTCCAGACCGCGCCCTCGAGCTGGTCGCCGCTGATCGCCTTGGCGCCGCCCTCGGTGAGGTACGGCATGGCCGTCTCGACGAACACCCAGTTCGGCTTCGACGCTGCCGGCGCCGCGAACGACTCCATCCGGTCCTGCAGCCAGCCGTAGCTGCTGGCACCCGCGGTCTTCTTGCCCTTCGGCCAGGCGGGCGAGCCGGGCAGGATGGACTGCACGTGCGGGCTCGAGTAGGCGTACTTGTCGACGCTGGTCACGTCGAGCAGTCCGACGTGGTCGTCCATGGTGTTGGGCGCCCAGTAGTTGCCGAGCACTCCGTTGCCGAAGTTCGCCTGCACGAAGCGGCCGTCGTTGTGCGAGCGGGCCTCGTCGACGAACTGCTTCTGGGTGGCGAGTCGTCCGTACTCGTCGTCACCGTCGTTGCATCCGCCCAGTCCCATCTCGCACTCGTCGGAGACGTGCCATCCGACGACGAGCGGGTCGTTGCCGACTTCGCTCGGGCTCCACTCGGGCTGCGCGAGCAGCGAGATGCCCTGGCCGGTGATGGTGTCGACGCTCGAGCCGTCGTGCTCGGCGCCCATGTACGTGTTCACTCCGAGGCCGGCGAGGGTCTTGGCGTGCTCGGGCTTGCCGAAGAAGACGGAGATCGGGAAGAACCCGGGCTCGTCCCAGCCGGCCGCGTTGGCCTTCGAGAACTTCGCGTAGTAGGCCGGGCCTCCCCACCAGGGATCACGGGGAAGGTCGAGGGTGCCGTCGCCGCCGGCCGGGGGAACCACCGGCGGAAGGGGTGTGTCGACCGGGGGGACCACCGGGGGGACCGGGGGAGTCGTCGGGTCTACCGGCGGTGTCGTGGGCTCGACCGGCGGCGTGGTCGGCTCGGCCGGTGGCTGCGTGGGCTCGGCCGGCGGGACCGCTGCTGCCGTGTAGAGGATGTCGACGTAGTAGTTCGAGTTCTCGAAGTTCTTCGACGGGAATCCGCCGGGGCGGTAGGTGTAGACGCCGGCGCCCTCGGGGAACGTCACTGTTCCGTCGGAGACGGAGCGGTCGAATCCGCTCGAGTCGGCAGAGTACCGTCCGTTGGGCGCGAGGTACGAGGCCACCAGGGTCTCGCCCGCGGCGACGGCGACCGGCTCCGCGAACGTGGCGGTCTGCCATCCGGATCGCGTCTCGTTCGAGAACGTCACCGTCGACAGCGCCGTCCGCGACGAGTTCCACAGGGTGCCGACGTGCTCGCCCGTGTTGTCGGGGCCCTTGAAGAACTTCATGCCGGTGACGGTGATGTCGGCGTCGGTCGTGAACCGCACGCCCAGCTCGACCGCCTGGGTGTCGGGGTCGGTCACCATTTCCGGCGTGCGCGACCCGTCGAAGACGCTCTCGTCGGCGTTCGCCGCCTGCGGGCCCTGGATGAAGGTGACCAGCGACAGCGCCACGACGGCGCTCGCGGAAACGGCACTCATCGCCCATTTCGCAAGGGGTCTGCGCGGCGGGTTTTTGCGGTGGAGACTATGGTCGGGGGAGTGTGGCATCGGAACATTCTCCGTTCGAATTCGGCGCACCTGAGTGCAATCGCGAACCACGCTAACACCGTGTCGATACGAATGAATGGGATATGAGAGGACCCTCATTCGGGGGGTACCGACGAGCTGATTCACTGCACTGCAGATCGGATGAATCGGAGTACCTCCGGCGGGGTGTGCGAGTTCGACTGGACGTGCACGGCGATGTCGTCGGGATGGATCGACTCGACGAATTCTGCGGCCCTCTCGAGGTCGAGGGGATGCGGGTCCCAGTGGCTGTGGCACAGTGTGCGGTCCGCGACGAACGAGAGCTGCCGCTCGGTGCCGAACTCGGCGAGGTACTCGCCGTAGAGCACGTACTCCGAGAACTCCCATTCGCGGGAGACGGCGGTCTCCCACGCCCGGCCGGAGACGTCCGCCAGTCGCGCGGTGCACAGCCGCACGACGTCCGGGTCCCAAGAGATCAGGCTGCCGATCGGGTCGGCGTACGGCGGCGGGCCGCCGGGTGCGACGCCCAGCATGCGCCGCGCGGCCGCGTGCCACTCCACATGCCCGGTCATCTCCGCGGTGATCGCGGCCGGCTTGCGGTAGAACCGCACCGCTGCTCCCGACGAGAAAGTCCCTTCGGCGACCGGGCGGATGAGCTGCGCGTCGGAGTCGATGACGAGGACGGTGTCGCACTCGGCCCGCATCGCCATGCTGAGTTTCACGATCTGCTGCAGCAACCAGCCGCGCAGCGGCGGCCACGGACGTCGCGTGTTGACGGCGATGAAGCGGGCACCGCGGGGCACGCGGGGGATGCGGGCGACAGCGTGGGCGAACCACGCGGTCGACACGAACGTCCTGGGCAGCAGCGCGCGGTAGCCCACCAGCACCATCCGGCTCGACCGGATGGTGGCGAAGAGGGGGAGGTCTTCGTCGGGCACGACTACGTAGTGCAGCACAGCGGGATCGGTGAACTCGAGCACCGACCGATGCAGCGCGGAGAAGCTGTCGAAGTCGGGGGCGTACGACGGCGTCAGGATCGCGAGGGTCACGGGCGCCGTCCGTTCGCGCGCACTCAGGACTCCTCGTCGAAGAGCGGCACCCGGTGGCTGGTCGTGCGGGTTCGGGCGACGACGGGACCCGGCGCCCGCGGAGAGCGCGTGTCGCCAGCGCGGCTCGACTCGTCGCGCTCCCAGACCGAGGTCGCTGCCGCCCGACGGCGTGCGCGTCGGCGGCCCACCGTGGTGAGAAGGGCGTACACGGTGGCGTCGGAGAGCGTGAACGGACCGCGCACGCTCGAGACCAGCTCGACGACGGTGGTCGAGGTCGTCGGCTGAGCCGGAGCCGCCAGGTTGCCGCGGTGCTGTCGGGTGAGTATCGCGAGCAGCCCGGCGAGGCTGCGCGGGGTGCGGACACGCACCGGCTCGGTGGCGACGACGACCTTCTCGCCCGGGACGAACAGCGAGTCGACCACGAGATCATCGGCGGTCACGTCGGGAAAGCGGCCGAGCCTGGCGTGGCCGGCTTCGCTCAGCGCGTACGCGCCGGCGCCCCAGAGCGACTCGTCGCTCGATGGCACCCGTGCGCGTGCCCGGTAGTAGGCGCGGACGAGCCCCGTCGCCCCGCTCGTGTCGTAGCGGAAGGCGGGACGCGCGGCGAGCACCCGACCGGTCTTCAGCTCTGCGAAGACCGCGGCGACGGCCCCGGGGTGGATCTCGACGTCGGCGTCCAGGTAAAGGCGCGGCCACGACGTCGCCGCGGCGTCTCCCGCGTTCAGCGCGGATGCCTTGGACGGTCGGTCGATCTCGACGACCCGCACCCCGGCGAATCCCCTGGCGATCTGCGCTGTGTCGTCGGTGCAGCCGTTGCACACGACGATCACCTCGGCGGTCCCGCCGTCGGCGAGCGGAGCCAGTGCGCGTAGCGAGCGCGCGATCACCGCCGCCTCGTTGTGGGCAGGCACGATGACGGCGCCGATCGGCCTGGAACGGGGATGCGCGGCCCACCGCGTTGCGTGGGGCAGGCGTCTCCACGACGGCTGGTCGAGCAGCACGCGGAGGGTGTCGCGATGCTCCCTCGTGTAGCTGCGCATCGCCTCGTGCAGGATCACGGCGGCGTGGAACCCGGCGGCGTAGCCCGGTGTGTGGTGTTTGCGCACGTACCTCACGCGGTTGACCGCCATCAGCGCCGCCAGTTCGGGCGAGGTGCCCGATCCGCCGCGATCGTGGCTCACCCGTGCGTGGGGTTCGAACCAGATCTCGTACCCGAGGTCGCGGAGCCTGCGGAAGTAGTCGGTCTCCTCCGAGTAGAGGAAGAACCGGGCGTCCCACTGGCCGGCCACCCGGGCGACCTCGCGGCGAACCAGCAGAGCCGCACCCGTCGCCCATTCGACGCGGTGCGCGTGCTGGTAGCTCTCCGGGTTGGTGTCGGTCTCGCTCGAGAAGGCCGGCCGGTCGCCGCCACGGCTGCCGAGCAGCGCGTCGCCGATCGCGCGCCAGATCGTCGGCTCGCGGCGCAGCGAGTGGTACACGGCGCCGTCGGGGGCGAGGACTTTCGGCACCACCGCGCCGACGCCCGGCTGGCGGAGCCGCCGCAGCATCTCGGAGATCGACCCGGCCTCGACCTCGAGATCGGGATTCAGCACGAGGAGCGCCTCCGCGTCGCCGGCCCGGCGCAGTGCGAGGTTGATGCCCATGGCGTAGCCGCGGTTGCCGGCGGGGTCGACCGTGATGATGTCGGGGTGCGCCGCGACGAGAGCCCTGGTCGAATCGGTCGACCCGTTGTCGGCCACGACCACGCGCAGCCGGAGGTGTTCCGCCTCGGCCCGCAGGCTCTCGATCAACGCACCGACGTGCCGCGCGCTGTTGTAGGTGACGATGGCCACCGCGACGTCGGCGTGCTCGCTCTCCGGAAGGAAGCGTCCGGTCGCGCTGCGCGGTCTGGTAGCGGGCCCCTGCTGTCGATGCACGGAACGGTAGGCGGGCGGACCGTCGACGAGATAGCGCGTCGCGAGTCTGCGCGGTTCGTGGGCGAGCCTCCAGGCCCATTCGACGCCGGCGCCGGCGACCCACTGGGGGGCGCGGTCGACCCGGCCGGCGAGAAAGTCGACGACGGCACCGAAGGCGAGGAGCACCCGGGCGCCGGTCGCTTCGCCATGGTGGGCCATCCACAGTTCCTGACGCGGTTTTCCGAGGCAGACCACGAGGATCCCGGTGTGGGCCTCGGCGATCTGCCTCGCGATCTCGCCGGAGCGTTCCCGGTCGCCGAGGTCGTCGCGTGACGGCGACCACAGCCCGGCGAGCTCGAGCGCCGGATAGTCGTCGGCGAGCCGGTCGCGCAGGGCGGCGTGCGTCTCGTCGTCGCCGCCGAGAAAACCGACCCGCACCCCGTCGCTCTCGGCCGCCCGCAGGACGTCGTCGATCAGGTCGCTGCCGGCGAGCCGCGGCCAGGCCCGCCCGGTGAGGCGGCTGGCCTGTGTCGCGATCGGTGCACCGTCGATGAGGTGCAGCCATTCGAGCGGTGCGCGGTCGATCACGCCCTGCCAGCGCGACCCGCTGCCGAAGTGGTGCACGTGGTCGAGGTTGACCGACACCACTCCGAGCGGCGGCGCCTCACTGTCGAGGGAGCGCTGCCGAATCTCCTCGACGGCACCGGAGCGGTCGCGCAGGTCGATCGGGCAGCCGCCGAGAGTGATGCGTTCGGCGCTCACGGCCGGACCGCCGACGGCGACGTCGCGTGTTCGATGAAGAGAGCGGATGCGCCGCGACCGTCGGCCGGGATCGACCAGACGTCGCTGTCGCCCGGCTGGTCGTCTCGGGCCAGGCCGTAGAGCAGTGTCGAGTCGTCGAGCCATTCGATCTGGTCGTCGATGTTGCGGGGATCGGGCATCACTGTCTCCTTGTTCGTGGTCAGGTCGAGCACGGCGATCGACCAGTGCGCGGTCGCGGTCGTCGAAATGTTCTTCTTGAACGCGATGCGGGTCTCGTCGGGTGAGAGCGACGGGCACTCGACCGATTCGCGCACCGAGGTGAGGGTGCGCGCGGCGAGGTCTCCGCGCACGAGCCAGGTCTTCGAGCCCGTGGCGGCGGTGGCGTAGAACACGTCGGGGTCGCTCGTGAACGTGACCCCCCAGAAGTTGCGGTCGGCCGCGGTGTTGGGCGTGCCGTCGATGGTGAGGGCGAAGTCCTCGAGATTGCCGTAGTCGTCGCCGTGGATCGTGGAGATCTGCGTCGCGGTGGCGAAACCCACGGTTGCGTAGGCCTCTCCCGTCACGAACGAGGTGAAGGCGACGCGCTCGCCGTCGGACGAGACACGCGTCCTGCTCGGGATGCCGGGCAGCGACCAGCTGCGCTGCACGGTTCCGGCGGTGTCGAGGAGATTCGCCGAGAACGTCGTCAGCACTCCGCGGTCGATGCGCAGGCACATGGTCGACCGGGCTTCGGAGTAGACGCGGTCGCACGCGATGTCGGTGACCGAGCGATCGCCGGAGGGGTCGTCGGCAGAAACGCTCGCCACGAGCCCGTAGGCCGCATCCGCCGTCGTGTTCCGGAAGACGATGCGGCCGGTCGCGACCTGCCTGTCGAAGGCCGCGGTCTGGGCCTCGGCGGGGATCGCCTGCCGGGCCTGGTGGCCGACGATGGCGCTGACCGCGTACGCGGCGGTCGATCCGAGCAGCACGACCGTCAGCACGACGGCGGTGACGAGGCGCGCGCGGGGCGTCATCAGGCGGCCGCAGTCCGTGCGAGCGGGCGCACCATCACCAGCAGCGCGGGGATGGCGGCGGCGAGGGCGGCCGCGACGATGATGACCGCGAGCTCACGGCCGACGGCGAACCAGAGGATGCCGAAGGCGGTCGAGCCGACGAGGCGCCCGATGGCGACGACGGTCTGCGCCGCCGCGATCCCTGTGGCGCGGTTCTCGGGCGGGGTGGCCTCGCTCGCGAGCGCGGCGAGCACCCCGTCGGTCGCCGCGTAGAACGCGCCGAGCAGCACGAGGCAGGCGACGGTGACTGCGGCCCCGCCCACCGGCAGGGCGGCGCACGCGTAGGCGCCGAGGAGGGCGACGTGTCCGAGCACGAACACGCGCGCGCGGCCGAAGCGGTCGGCGAGCCGGCCGAGGGGCACGGCGAAGATGAAGAAGGCCACGTTGGTGCCCACGTAGAGCAGAGGGAACCACTGTGCCGCGAAGGGGCTGCGGTCTTGCAGGACGAGGTAGATGAAGCCGTCGCCCACGGTGAGGACAGCGAGGATCCCGGCGGTGAGCATGAGGCGGCGCAGGCGCGGCTCGGCGAGGGTGCGCCAGCGGAACGGCTGGCGCGGCTCGCCCGCGGCAGCGCTCTGCCGCCGTGGACGGATCGCCGGGACGACGAGCCCCAGGATCACCACGCCCACCACCGCGAAGCCGAGCGACACGATGAAGACGAGATGGTAGCCGGTAGGCACGAAGTAGAGGATCAGGAAGGCGAGCAACGGCCCGCCGGCCGCCCCGATCGTGTCGAGCATGCGGTGCACACCGAACGACTTGCCGAGATTGGATGGCACGGACGACGCGGTGATGAGCGCGTCGCGGGGCGCCGTGCGCACGCCCTTGCCGAGGCGGTCGAGGGCGATCACCGAGGCGATCCCGGCGAATCCGCTCACGAACAACAGGCCGACCTTCGTGGCGGCGGAGGCCGCGTAGCCGAAGAACGCCACCCACTTCGGGTTGTCGGTGCGGTCGGACGCCCAGCCGCCGCCGATGCGCACGATCGCGCTCACCCCCTGGTAGATGCCGTCGATGAACCCGTAGGCGATCGTCGACAGCCCGAGCGCGCCCGTTATATAGAGGGGAAGGATCGAGGCCACCGACTCCGACGAGATGTCGGTGAGCATGCTCACCACGCCGAGGGTCACGACGACGGATGACACACGCGCGGCGGGGGCGCCGTTCTTCTGGCGCGGGCCGCGTTGGGGGAGGGAGATGTACACGGGCGGCGCCGATCAGCGGGTCACATCGATGGCGCCGAAGAGGGAGTAGTGGGCGCCGTCGCCGTCGGGCTTCACGGTCAGGGTGACGCTGTCGCCACCGCGCGAGAACACCGTGCCGCTCGAACCGCCGGTCGCCGGAGTGGACGTGCCGGGCAGCGACAGGGCCGCGAACACGGTGCGGTAGTACTCGGTGACGCTCGCCGGCGACTGCGTCGTCGTGGCCTCGAGGGTGGCCTGCACCCGGTTGCCGCTCGAGCTGACCGACGACGCGACGACGGTCGACTGCTCGGCGATAGGGATCACCCTCGGAAACCCGGCCACGATCTTCTGCAGTGCCGAGGCGTCGGCGGGCAGGTCGCCGGTCATCAGCGGCGGCAGTGCGATCGGCGCCGGCTGCCCCGGGTCTGGTTGCGCCCCGGCCTCCACCTCGGTCGAGGTTCGGGGACCGAGGGGAACGGGGGCGGCAGAGAACGGGGGCCGCGCCGACTCGGCGTCGGTCGCCGGGGGCGAAGCGGTGGGAGGGGCGGATGACGCGTCGCCGGTGCGGCCCGTGGGTGCGGCGACCCCGGGGATCGAGGTGCTCGCCGGGGCGGGGACGACGGAGTACGTCACGGCGACGGCGGCGATGACGCCGGTCAGCACGAGGCCGCCCACGACGAGCCGCCGTAGTGTCGCCTGCGAAGTCTGCTGCGTCATTGCGGCGAAAGCACCCCCTCGTGCTCGACGAAGCGCTCGCCGGTGCTCGGACAGACGAACTCTCCGTCGCCGGTAGCGACCAGCGGCACTCCGGCGCGGCCGACCCAGCCGACCCGGTGGGCCGGAACGCCGACGACCATCGCGTAGTCGGCGACGTTGCGGGTGACCACGGCGCCGGCGGCGACGAGCGCGTACCGCCCGATGGTGATGGGCGCGACGCAGACCGCGCGAGCCCCGATCGACGCTCCGGTCCGCACGGTGACGCCGACCGCCTGCCAGTCGTCGTTCGTCTGCCTGCTGCCGTCGAGATTGATCGCGCGCGGGTACGAGTCGTTGGTGAAGACCACCGCGGGGCCCACGAAGACGCCGTCCTCGAGCAGTGCCGGCTCGTAGACGAGGGCGTAGTTCTGCAGCTTGCAGTTGCGGCCGATGATCACGCCGGGCCCGACGTAGGCGCCCCGGCCGACGATGCACCCGCCGCCGATCTGCGCGTACTCGCGGATCTGGGCCAGGTGCCAGACCAGGCTGTCCGGCCCGATCTTCGCGCGCGGGTCGATGTCGGCGGTCGACGCGATGCGGGGCGGCAGGTCTTCGTCGTGCATGAGCGACCGCTCGTCGAGGCCGGTCATCAGTACGCCCCCACCGGCTGGGCGACGACCTTGACGGTGCGCCACAGGATGATGAGGTCGCCCATGATCGACCAGTTCTCCACGTAGTAGAGGTCGAGCCGCACGCTGTCCTCCCAGCTGAGGTTCGAGCGTCCGTTCACCTGCCACATGCCGGTGAGCCCCGGCTTGATGTAGAGGCGGCGGTGAACGTGGTCTTCGTAGGCGCTGACCTCCTGGGCGAGCGGGGGGCGCGGCCCGACGAGGCTCATGTCGCCGACGAGCACGTTCCACAGCTGCGGCAGTTCGTCGAGCGAGTACTTGCGCAGCGTGCGCCCGAGGCGGGTGACCCGCGGGTCGTTCTTCATCTTGAACAGCACGCCGTTGCCCTCGCTGCTCGCGGTGAGGGTCTCGAGCTGCTGCGGTGCCGCCGCATTCATCGACCGGAACTTGAAGATGCGGAACGGCACCCCGCCGCGCCCCACACGCTCCTGGGCGAAGAACGAGCTGCCCTCGCTGTCGAGCCGCACCATGATCGCGATCACGGCGAAGACCGGCGCGAGCAGGAGCAGGGCCGTCGCCGCGATGGT